>Ga0209120_1000366_pt1 | contig 18885 bp, 19 predicted proteins | sample JossMetagenome_FD_184730 | JGI IMG/M metagenome (GOLD analysis project Ga0209120, IMG submission 184730) | Hot spring microbial communities from Joseph's Coat, Yellowstone National Park, USA - JC2_E (SPAdes) (version 3) | ecosystem: Environmental > Aquatic > Thermal springs > Hot (42-90C) >... | reverse complement strand
GATAAAATACCTTTAAGCGTATTGTAGATAAAGTATCAAAAAGAAAAATACAAATAAAAGATAATTATAAAAACTTATTTTCCAATTTATTCTTATGTTAGAGAGGGAAGTTAAGGGAACAATAGAGGAGGACGAAATGAAAATACTATCAGACGTTTATGACATAAATAACTTGAGAGAGTGGTGGATGTTCTTGAGAAAAATCGAAAAAATTGATGAAGAGAACTATAGGGCTGAATTCAAAGTATTCATGACTTTTAAATTTCACATGAAGAGAACTTTAGGCTCTCATGAAGTTATCCACGAGGGGACTATGAGTTTCCCTAGAGCATACTTTAGATTCATCGTGGAAACAATTCCGTACAAGAAGGATAAGAAAGTAGATGTAATAATAAGAGGACAATACAAGGGACCTTTAGAAAGGCTTGCAAGACTTCCTATGGATATCTTCTTGAAAAACTTCTTCCAGAGACTAACAGAAAGGTACAAGACAAAGACAGAGGAAGGAGAAAAACAGAACATATTGTCTTTAATAAATGAGCAGTTAGAGGCAAGTCGAGAATACAATGGAAGGATACTACTGCACCTTGACGAATGTACAATAGTTTTCAAAGGAGGAAAAGTGGAAGAAGTTTCTTGCAATGGATTAAAAGGTGACGATGCATTAAAGGAGTTAACTAAAAAGGAAAATGCAAAGATTAAAGTGGAATATAAATAGTGAGGCTAATTAGCACTACTCCTTATATTCTTTAATAATACGATAAAGAAACAGATCTGCAGAAAGAGAAGATACACCTGCAAGGAGTAAAACTAAAACATACGCCTTTATGAAAATCAATGCTGTAAAAATACTACCGCTTATAACTCCTAAGATCGAGTCTAGAAAATTAAAGAACGACATCACTTTTGTGCTATACTCTATTTTCTGGAGTAATGCTGCTTCAGCTATAGGTGCTCTCAAATACTCAGTAGATTTAATTAATAAAATGAATCCTAGGAAAATTATTGGAGAGACATAATAAAATCTGATGAGTAAAATATAAATAAAAAACTCGCTAAAAGTCAGTAAAAGATAGGACTTATTAGAAACCTTTTGCCCATAATATAGGAAGAAAACTAGAGGTAATTGGAATACTGCAAAATATAGGCTTAAGTACTCTCTAGAAATATAGCTAAAAACTGATATGAAAACTATAGGAAGTATAGAGTTCGCAAAAACTCTCCTTAACGTTGCTAATCCATCTAACGTAATTAAAAATTTTCCATTGATCTTCATAAATTGTAAAAAATCTTCAAATTTAAGATCTTCTTCCTCGTACTTAAGGGATAATGAGACGAAAAGGTTGACAGAAGATATTCCTGCTAAAAGTATAAGTAGATATTCCAATCCAATATAAAATGAAAAATAATATAAACCTAAGCCTAAAACGTTAGCTACAAAAGTTAAGGACATTAGCACAGAATAATCCTTTTTCTTGAAGTCTTTTTGAATAATAACTATTGAGGAGAACAATGCATCAGCTAATCCGAGAATTAACGAAATTATAAAGAAAGTCAAGAAGTTTCTCTCCGAGAGCAAAATTAATATAACTATAAGATTTAAAAATGAGGAAATTATTAAACCTTTTCTTATTCTCGCAACAGAGAAGACTAAATAGAAGACTGTCTGAAAGAGGAAATTTAACGTTACAAGTAAGCTAATTTGAGCATAAGGAATCCCAGAGTTGCTCATAATTGCAATATACCCAAAACTCATAAAACCGAGAAATACACTATAGATTGATCTAAACAGAATTACTTTATTCTTATATGTTGGCATCTTTCTATACAATGGTAACTTTTCTTTTATTTCTTACTTATATGAGGAATTGAAGCTCTATATGCCTTTATATTTTATATATTCCTCTTATAATGTTCTATCGAGATTAATGATAAATTCCGTTAATAGTAAAAAAATTTTAAATATGATAATTATGAACTTGATTTATGAGACTCGTAGTAGGGACAAACTTTGACGATAAATTAATAGACGAGCTTAAAAAGTACCCAGTTAGGTACATTTTTGGTAGTAAAACAAAGACCTTGACAGGACACGGTAGGGCTTCCTTCGTTTTACCTCAAGTTGATGACGAAAGACTGAAGGAACATATTCAAATAGCACATGATGCAGGAATTAAATTCCTCTACACAATGAATACTGCTACATTAAACGGTAAGGAATATTCACAAAAATTCTTGGAAAGCCTAAAGAAGGAAATAGATAACCTAGTAAACCTAGGTGTTGACGGTTTTATAGTAGCAATGCCATTCTTAGTTCATTTTATAAAAAATGAGTATCCAGACTTAGAAATTTCAATTTCTTCCTTCTCCAGAGTTTATAACATAAGGGAATTCGAGGAATACGTTAACATGGGTGCCGATACAATAATCCTCCATGAGGACGATAATAGGAATTTTTCTCTCCTAAATTCTCTATCAAAGTATAGGAATAAGGTTGACATAGAGCTCATATTGAATAACTCATGCCTTTGGGGATGTCCATATAGGAGAACTCACGATATTATTTCTTCCGTAACTTCTCAGTCCGACTCTGAAGTTAATGTATGGTTTGAGTATCCAATTTTATTCTGTGCAACAGACGTAAGGAACGATTTGGCTAATATTATAAGAATGAGGTGGATTAGACCAGAGGATTTAAGGCATTATGAAGAATTGGGTATTGACAGGTTTAAAATAGCCAGCAGGAATAAGAAAACAGATTGGATAGTAAGGGCTGTAAAAGCTTACTCACAAGGAAGATATGAAGGAAACTTACTGGATATTGTTAGTTATCCACAAGGAAGAGCAGTCCCTGCAGTTATGAAGAAAATTAACGGACCTAACGATTACGACGTCTTAACACAAGTCTACGTTGATAATACAAAGTTCCCTCCAAACTGGTTATCTTACTTTAAGTACAATTCATGTGAGACTAGGAGTTGCGAGGAATGCAGGTACTGTGACATTATTGCTGAAAAAGTGATAACAGTTCAAGGTAAGCCTCTGTCAGAAATTAACTTACCCAAAATTAAACCCCCAATAGAATTAATACCGAGGTTTAGCAAAGATGCTTCTAACGAAGGGAGTAAGGATCATTGAATTATTTGAACCGGAATTTTTTGGAACAGTACTCAATCATAACGTTACAATAGTGGAAAAAGGTCCTTCCGGCGGACTAATGATGATAGACACCGGATTGCCCGGCTACTTAGAGATCATAGAGAAAGGCTTAAAGTCATTTGGTTACTCTTTGGAAGACATTTCAGACGTTGTCATAACTCATTATCACATAGACCATTCCGGTAATGCTGAAGAGATTAAGAAAATTTCCAAGGCAAAGATTTACGCTCACGAAAATGAAGTACCCTATTTATCTAAGAACGAGCAAAAATTCAACTTAAAGTACGACGACGTAAAGGACGAACTAAAAGTAAGTGAAGAAGACTTTGAAAGAACAATGAAGAGAATAAATTCTATGAAATTCTCTCCAGTCACTGTTGACGTGAAATTGAAAGGAGGAGAAGAAATAGGTAACTTTAAGGTGATTAACGTTCCAGGCCATACGCCGGGGCATATAGCATTATACGACGGAAACCTATTGATAGTAGGCGACGCAGTGAGAAATATTAAAGGAAAAATTTCGCCACCCTTCAAATTCTTCTGTTGGGATTACGAAAAGGCTGTTAATTCGTTTAACAATCTCCTTTCAATGAAGTTTAAATACTTAGTTCCTTTCCATGGAGATATAATCTTTTTTTACTAGTCCTATAAGACTAGTCTTGTGAGACTATATATTAGAAGACGAGAAGAGGAGAAAATAAGGAAAATAAAGAATTGGACTTTGATTTACGGTAGGAGAAAAACTGGAAAAAGCACGCTAGTAAAGAAGAATCTTCACATGGATTATTACGTTTTAATTGCTGACTCAAATAGTGCAATAACTGCAGACGATAAAGTGATGAAAATTGACGATGCAATAAAAGAAGTTAAAGAAACTCTCTATAAAGGAGGCATAGCAGTAATAGACGAGTTTCAAAGATTACCGGATATTTATTGGAGCATGATCAGTAATTGGGATAAAAATGGGATCTTGGTAATAGTGGGATCCAGTTACGGAATAGTTAACAAGGTGTTTGATAGGAATAGCCCATTATTAGGCCTCTTTACTCCCTTGGAAATAGATATAATATCTTATGAGGATGTTCTAACTCAGGTTAAAGATCCGGTACTTTCCACTATCTATAGGGATCCTTGGATAATCCCTTTCATAGACAGCTACGAAGAGTTCGTTGATAGATTAAAGGAATTCTCTCTAATTTCTAAGGGATTAATAGGAGAAGTGTTTAAAGAAGAAGAAAGGCAATTAACTGACACTTACTATAAAATCCTTTTACTACTTGGTGAAGGAATTTGGAAAACGTCTGAAATATCTGGCATAATTCAGCCAAAGGGCGGAGAAGGAACAATATCTTCAATGGTCAATAAGTTAGTAAAAATGGGATTAGTTCAAAAGATTCCTACTCTATCTAGAGAAAATTATTATAAAGTAAAATCTCCTCCTCTCTCCCTATCGTTATACGCAGAATCAAAATATGCTATAAGTGAAACTGATGCTAAAATCAACTATCTACCAATAGGTAAAGAAGTCCAATTCAGTGTAGGCGAAATGCTGTCTAAATATTTTGGAGGAATTCAATATTATTCTCCTAAGGAGGACATTGACGTAGTTATTGTGAAAAAGAAGAAACCTATATGGGCTTTTGAAATTAAAATGGGAGAAATTTCAACTTCTGAAGCTAAGGAAGCAATAAAAAAGATGAGCAAAGTAGCAGAAAAAGTAGGTTTAATAAGTTTAAAAGAAAAACCGCCTGACTATGGCGATTTAAGCCTAGGACCTAAGGAATTACTTGAAATTGCAAACGAAGTGGTTAAATTAACGTAGTCTACAACAAATTTCCTCTCGCCAAATTTACTCATTCTCTCGTTCAAATCTTTCATAGACAATTTATCTAATTCATGCAATAACAACTTCACGGACTCACTAATCTCAGTTAAGAATTTCTCATCTCCAGGATTGGGCAAATCCTTATCGGAGTGATAATAAGGTATTAAGTCATCGTTATATAAAACCAGAGAAGGTATTCCTTTTTGCACGAAAGAGAAATGATCTGAAAACGGGGTAGGCATTTCTATTCTCTTTAACGGAAATAGACCGGCAAAATCCCACAAATCTGGAGTTGACGAATAAACTACCCTACTAGGATAGAGAGCATCAAGAATTATTGCAGTGAAAATGTCGTCTTTAGGATGCTGTAGTGAACCGGTACAGCACTTAGGCCCTTCCTCTGAAGAAAAGAAAACCACTTTTAGACCATGATTCTTAACTTCTGTCAGAGAATTAAGTACAACGTCTATAGAAAATAAGTTATCGTGAAAGCCAGAAAGCCAATGATCTACGTGAGCTCCGAGTAGGATATAATCATCTCCCTCTTTTATGGTAAATTCTAGATTGTAAGAAGTCGAGTCCCTAAGAAATGATTCCGCCTCGATCTCGACATAGCCTTCCGGTTTAAAAGGAAGAAAAATAACTGGAATTTTAACGTCAGGCATTATTATCCTTCTTATCTTTCCCTCTTCATAAAATATTATTCCCTCAGCACCTTGAGAAAGAGCGTAAGAGTAGAAATCCTTTACTTTAAACGGGTGATCTGGAAAAGGAAACGTAAGAATTTCTCTTCCTACCTTTCCCTTTACGTAGCCCTTAGTGTATGGAGCTAAGCTTGACGTAACTTCTTTTCCATTAAGCTTAACGCTAAAATTATTAATTACCCACTCTTTTGTTTTCACTTCAATTCTCTTATTATCATTTTTCAATCTTTTTTCTAAAATAGATAGAATTTCCTTCTCCTTCTCTGAACCATGAATTGCTTCACCTAGCTTTAGCAAGTCTAAAGAAATCATAATATTTAATTTAACTTTTTAATTAAGTATTTTTTGGACATACCGTACTTTAATGTAGTTAGCGTTAAGTTATCCTTAATTAAATAGAGGAAGAGGAGAGAAGAAGCAACGAAAAATATTCCCGATATATGAAAATACACGAACCTAAGGAAATAGGACAACGAAAGTAGAATTGAAATTATATATATTTTATCGTAATTATATCTGGACGTAGAGTACGTTATACAACTGTAAAAGAAAGGAGCCATTGTACCTAAGGCAAATGCGTGGATGGTTTCTCCCAAAAAATAGCTTCCTATGGAAGTGGACGCAGAAGACAAAATCACAGACAAGGCCGATAAATTCTTTCTTACCTTCTTTACTCCATAAAATAGCCAAGCAAAATAAGCAATGATTATGAGAGGAAAGAGACTATAACCCAAGTAAAAGAGAAAGACAAGCAGAAGGATGGGAATTTGCTTTATTCCAAACTTAGGCTTTAAACCTAAGGTTGCAGAAAATATGCCCTCATTAATTCCTAGCAGGTAAAGTAATAAGGAAATTATAAGAAGGTTATATCCTAAAATTGGGAAAAGTAACCAAGAAATAAAGGAAAGAGGAGGAGAAGAAAGAACTAGAATATTTATAGGAAACTTACTACCATAAGATTTTACGTCCTTTAGACCCCAAATTTCCACTATCGTCAGGAAGAAGAAGGACAATGAGATAAGAGGGTAAAGAGGAATGGAGAGCAGGACAAGAGTTACAATGTGTAAAATCAAGTATTTTTTAGCAGGAAAAAATAACCTAAGTATCATTCCGGAGTAAAGGGAATATGCGCCTAAAAGCATAAAATATCCGTGAACTGAGGGGTCTAGATTTAATGACACTCCGCCTATTGCAAAATAGATAAACGCCAAAATGAGGAAAGGTACGTTAACTCCCCAAGGTTCTATTACGTTTTTCACAAGACTTACTCCTCTTAGGTAATTTAAAATGTTGTGCCTAAAATTTTAATTAGATTAAAATCAAAGAAAGCAAATATGGACGACTTGAGAGCAAAGAACGTTATAACTTTTACAGATGTAGGCGAATGCACTAATTGTGGAGTTTACGGTCCTTACGAATTCGTTTTCTGGTCTTCACATACTAGGAGAGTTTACGGCTTTTGTTCGCTAAAATGCTTTAGAGAATGGTTAAGGACTACTAGAGCAATCTATCCAAAAAGATGAAATTTAATATTGAAAAGATTTATTATGACGTTTTAAACGAAGAATTATATGTCAATTCCAAAATTAGTCGTATTAGGAGGTTTTTTGCTATTATTGACCTTGAGCGTTATACCTTCTCTTTCCCTGGGTTCAAGTCCGTTGCATATAACGATAAAAAAAGCGACGTTCCAAGGAAATATAGCAGACCCCTACGGATTTGTTGAGTATAAAGGAAATCTCCTCGAATTATTCTTCAACTTTTCTCTGACAGTACACAATTTAACTTCGCTAACCAATATAACGAAATATTTATCTAATGCAACGCTCAGCATATATACTACCTACGACGGAAAAGTGTTTCACCTCACAAACGAGACAAACATAACTTCTATTTCAACTGCACTATACGAAAACGAAGTGCTAGCTGTTTGGTCTAACAAATCCTCTGTAGAATATTCACTATTTAACGGTACTGCATGGTCTTCTCCTAGGACTTTAATCACCGGGAACATATTATCCGTAAAGACTAACGGTAGTGAGATCTTGGTTCTATGTAAGATCTTTGATGAATACCACCTCTTAGTTTTTCGTAACTTTAGCCTAGTTGATAACATTTCTTTACCAGTTACAGTAAACTACATAGTTACTTTTAATTCAAAGATAATAATTGTATCAAACGTAAGCATATCTTTCTCTCCCTCATTACATTATTCCATAGGATATTCTATAGGCGAAGTTTATGGCCTTTATATCAATGGAAGCAAGATATTTAAATTAAAAGGATTAGGTTTACCGGTTTATGGCAATTATTCAGAATTTGCACTAGTTAATTTCGATAAATATAACGAAACTATAGTTTCAATATATAACATCTGCGGTAAACAATTATATAACTTAATTTTAAATGAGCCGTTATTAGGAGTCTTCGTACAGAATAATATAGTGTCAATAAGTCATGTATCTACACAAGGGACTACAATATGCATGTACTATCTAATAGATGGAAAGGCTATAGAGTATAACAAAATAGAACTTCCACACTTATTCAAAATTTACTCATATTCTGAATCTAATCTAGCAGGCTATATTAACTCTACATTGATACTAGAGAATATAACAATAACGAGTAACATATCAAAGTCCGGAATATGCCTGAATATTACTTTTACGCCATCACTTATGAAGGTCTATACTCCGTCATTACCTTGTAAACCAGAAGTGCAAATTGAAGAAACCGAATACCCCGGAATGACTGCATTGTTGATTAACTATACTGAACCTAATTATTACTCTCATTATGTATCATGCGTCGAAATTCTAATAAACGGTAAAATAGTTTGTAAGATTTCATCCCCTTCGGCTACAATACCCTTCTATATTTATCAAAACGGAACTTATAATATAACCGTATTAGCAGTAAACTTCCTGGGTAGTGAAAAAACTTGTAAAATAACTACTATTCAAGTCAAACCAAATGTAACTGTTATCCCTAAGCCGGAAATAACGACTACAACAGAGAGTTATCCTGGCTATACTTTACTAAACATAAGCTATGACGCTAGAAATATTCAATATTTAATTTGTGTTCAATTATTCATCAATGGTAGTTTAGTTAAAAAGTTTACAAGTCTTTCTGGATACTATATTTATAATGTAACGTCTAACGGGACTTACTTAATAACTGTAAAAGCAATTAGTAAACTAGGTTCATCTATTAATTCAACTTTGGAAAGCGTTAAGGTCATGCCATTGATTACTACATCGACAACGACTACAAGTAGTAGTACAATGACAAAAACCTCAACTACGTCAACAGCTCCCCCAACAAGCAATCTTACCATTTACTTAGGAATAATAGGCTTAATAATAGTAATTGCGTTAGTCTCACTTATTATATTAAGGAAAAGGTAAAGAGATTTTTATTTCAATAATTCCCTAGATTCCTAAAGATTATAGCCAAATTCATTATATTTATTTTTAATCTTACGTTTAATTTTAGTAAGATTGACCGTAAAAGTTTATAACTATTCTTTTACCACCAAAACGGGCTTCTTAGAAATATCCAAAACCTTAGAAGACACACTCTCCATGAACACCTTCTTTAATCCTTTCAATTTTCTCTTACCTAGAATAATCAAATCAAAATCTTCGCTCTCAGCATATTTAGATAAAACGACTGCAGGATCTCCTCTAACAACTTCGTAGTCTATGTTAATTCCGTTCTCTATTGAAATTCTCTTTATTATCTCAGTGTGTTTAATTATCCTTTCTCTATCTCTTAACGTGTCTTCCTTTATATAAGCCTCCAAAATTACTGGCATGTGCTCTATAACTTCCAGTGCCTTAATTGAAGCTCCGTGAAGCTTGGCAAGATTAATTGCTAGATTTAACGCCCTTAAGGATTCCTTAGAACCATCAAATCCTACTAATATTCTCTTGAACATTTGACTCTATAACCACTTCTCATCCTAAGAATTTAAATTTTTCTAAAAAATCTCTTAATCTTCTTATTTAAAAAATATTTTGAATAAATTATACTCCTGCAGTAGCCTCATTAATTTCCTCTAAGCTCTTTCCTATAGTATTAGGCAGTACGAAGATTAATATTATGCCCATTATAACCATTGGAATTTGGAATCCTATCCAAGTAGTTACTGCGCCTAGAACAGGAATTATTGAAAGTATAATTGCTGTAGATATTGCAGCACCTAAGTGAGCAACTCCGTCGGAGAAGGCGAAGGATGTTGCTCTGGCATAGGTTGGAACGTTTTCAGTACCGTTCAAGTAATTTAACTGATTACTCCACCCTACACCTATCAAATTAGCTAAAACGAAACCTGTTAACATCATTGTTAAATTAGCCGAAGTAGCCCCTATTACTGCTATGGCTATGCCTAAAACCATGCCTACAAAATATGAAATTGTAGTGAGTATTGGCCTCCTTACCTTATCTATAACTGTCCTAAGTAATATAGCCCCTAAAAAGGTTGCGATTCCTGCATCTCCGTAGTATAACGTTATTTGGTTGGAAAGCGAGCTAAGTGAAGGTACAGTGGAAGTCCATAACAAGAATTCTGTTAAGTAAGGATATTCGCCGAAATAGAAGAAGAATATTGAAAGCATTACAGCAATTACTCTAACTCTATATTTAGGATTCTTAAATACGTAGAAGGGATCAACTTTCTTATGCTCAAAAGTGTAAACAATAGGTTCTGGTAAAGTAGTAAGGCCAGTCTTCTTCATTGCCTTCTCTTCCATATCCTTTACAACTTTCTCTGCCTCATCTATCTTACCTTTTAACGCTAGCATTCTAACAGTCTCGCTTGCGTGACCTCTAATTGCGAAAACTATGAAGGCTAAAGTTGCTCCTACTAAGAATATTACTCTCCAACCTATTGCCGGATTTATGACGTCAATATAAGATGCCATGAAGGGACCTAATCCTAAGCCTGCCCAACCTGCAATATATACTAAGTTAAAGTACTTTGCCCTATTCTTTGCAGGAACCATTTCAACAAGGTATGTAGGGACTAGTATTAGATCTCCTCCAATCCCCATTCCAGTTATAAATCTAAATATAGAGAATTCTACAAAGTTACTAGAAAATGCGTTACCTAAGCTACCAATAGCAGTTAGCATTGCAGTAGTCATTAGCATTGGTTTTCTTCCTATCCTATCACCTAGGTAGCCTAGCAATAAGGCTCCGGGAATGTAACCAAATAATCCTAAGGATACTACTATTGAAGCCTCAGTGCTAGTTAATCCAGTGTACTTTAAAGACGTTGCAGAAAAGGCTATTCCTACATCTATTACGTCATATAATGCTATGAAATAACCAAAGGCTAAAGATAAAACTACTGATAGAGGTAAAACCATTACGGGAAGTCTATCTATTCTTGCAGTTAATTGAGCTGCAATGTTTTTATTTTGCTGAGGGGAATTTTTATCAGCCATATGTAATGAGAAAAATGTAGTGCTTAAAAAGTTTATGTTTTATACTAATGCTTATACATTTTATACTCGCCAGGAACTGAGAAAAATTCAGATCGAAGATAAAGAAGCAATTATAGCAATTATTAGGAGAATTATTGAAGAAATCCAATAAGCAAAGTAAGAAAGACCTCTAGATGCGTATTCGCCCATTATCTTCTTATTCCTACTTATTATTCCTAATATAATAATTGGACCAATTAACGCGTAAACAAAGAAGACTAAGAGATCTAAAACAATACAAACTAAATTTACTGAAGGAACTAATAACGTTAATACAACTGCCGGAACGCTTTCAGCTATATAAATAATATTTACGTTCTTTACGTTCAAGGCTTCTGCCACGCCCCAAGCGCTTCCCAACGAAATAACTACTAAGGCCAAAAATCCTGCGGAAATTAAACCCAGCCCAAAAATCACTGGAGATAAGCTACCGGCTAATGGAGTTAATACTGACGAAAGTTCTTGGGGCGAAGCAAAAGTAGAAGGATCTACGTTTATCCCTGCGAATGCCATCTCAACAACTACCATTAATATTTCAGTAAAAACTGCACCTAGTAAAGTCTCTTTTCTCATGTGTTTTATTGCAGTATCCTTACATTTACAATACCCTATTTCCTTCAACTTTATCGCAGTTGCAGATGCTTGGAAAAACAACATGAATGGCATAACGACTGCTCCTACTGTAGCTGCCATTAAGAATAGGAATTGAGGTGATGGCGAGAAGTAGAAAGGAGAATAAGGCTTAATACCTCTGAGGAAGAGCGTTGCAAACAAACTTATGATGAGAAAAGCAGAAATCAGTAGTAGAAACCTTTCGGCTTGTATATATTTTCTCTTTGTCACAATCATGATGTGAACTACATAAATTAAGGGAATTGAAAGAATTAAGGGAATTCCGATTACTTCTAAGCCTATACCTATTCCAAGGTATTCTATTGCGTAAGTTACTGCGTCAGTCAAAGCCATTGGCAACGCCATGAGAATAGCAAGTTTTTTACTATAATTTTCCCTAATTACTTCTCCAAGGCCTTTTCCAGTAGCTATGCCTATTCTTCCAGAGACTTCTTGGACAACATATAGAGGAATTACTAAAAGTAACATTATCCAAATAAATCCGTACTTAAACAATGCTCCAGTCTGAGCTGCACCTATTATGCTACTTGCGTCCATATCGGCCATCATAACTAACCAGGCGGGGCCAAAGAATTTTATAAATTTAAGTTCATTACGCCTCGTCGTAAGAGAATTACGCCTCATCGTAATCATATATATTAAAATTAAGTATTAAAGAGTTTCCTAGGCAAATGCCTGTAAAAGAGTTGAATTAATTAAGACCCAGGTCTCTAATAATAAATTCTCTAAATCGAATAAAGTTACAAGCAATTAACATAATATTGATAAAAACTGAATAAAGAAAAAGAAGTTATATATGAAGAAATCTATTACCACATTTCCTTTCAAAATCTTTTTTCTAGTAACTGGGAAGAACATAACGATTATAACTTTCCCACCATGCTCTTCAACTATAACTATTATTCTTATTACAGAATTTAAATCAAAACAAAAACTTTTTCCAAGTTTTCCTATGCATGAAGTAGCGCAATTTCCCGTGTCATAATCACCGTTAATATAGCATTGTAAACAAGAATACTTATCAATATTATTACGCACAAAATTTAATGCATCACATATTTTTCTTCATCTATAAGATTATTACGCAAAAGTTCTTTAATATTCGTTGTTCCAATAATTTCCTCTTATTCTCACTGCCGATAAACTCGCAATCTATCCTGCAGTCGTCAATAAAATCCATGAGATATTCACACAAGGGTTTCCCAATTCATCTCTCAGATCTGTATAAACGTTTATGTTCGTAATTTTTAGTTTAAGCAAAAACTTCTTCTCATTCACTTTTATTACAGTACCTCCTTCATTAATACTTGGAATAAATGCTCTATGAGAAACTATTTTAGCAGGATTACATAATTCTCCCAGCCTGGGTTATCAGTATCTACAGCCATAACTACTTTAAGGCGTTATATTGTTAGCATCCTGAAAATATACGGCTATTGGAATTAAAAATATTCTAACAGTTATATTTTCATCTTCTACCCTAAAATTAATAACCATAGGTTCTATTTTTTCCATAATATAACTAACTCTAGGAATTTGGCTCAGGCTTATTCATCTTTATATTCAACGTCTATGGCAGAAATTCTTCCATCTTTATCTCTATATATACTTACAATAGCCTCATGGGTTTCTACGGAAAAGGTTAATGGAGAGAATTTTATAGAGATCCCACTATCATTATCTACGATAATCTCGTATGATTGTGAATTTATTGTATTGCCTAAGCACATCTGATCGTTCATTACGGAATAAACTTGCATATTATTACTCTATTTTAACAGCCAATAATAATTTATCTAAGCCTTTACCTTTCTACTCAAGGACAGCAAACCTATTATTCCCAGCATTTTTATCACGTCTCCAATTATTGATACATAACCGAAATTAACTAGATATAAAGGAAGTCCTGCAGTAAAGATTACAGCGCCCCAGAAGAATAATGATGAGAATATCTTGTTTATCTTATTTGCTGTCAAGTATATGGAAATTCCTGCTATAGGTTCAAAGGTATATCCTGCAACAATTATTTCAATTCCAATAAACTCTCTAAGAAAAGTTGCTATAATAAGTCCTGCAAGAGTTATTATAATCGCTAGAATAGCAAAATAGTCCATTATCTTAGGTTTCTCCAACCTTGTTAAATGATAATATGTAAAAGAAGGCAAAGCCAAACCCCAAACGATCCACATGAGAAACAGAAAAGTCGACGAAAGAGCGTAACTTATTCCTTCAATTTCAAGGTAAATTAGTCCAATTAATATAATAAGCGATGCAATTAGGCTAACGTAATTACCTTGCTTCAAGAAACGTGGATTCATATATTTCACTACGCTTCAAATATAATAAAATTGTGAAAAAAGCATTTTAATAAACTAACTCTACTTTTCTCACCTCTTTATTTATCTTAACCTTACTTAAAGCTCCAAAGTCCTCAGTTTTAACCTCATTATCATCAATTATAACTTTCTCTGCCTTATCTGTAACTAGTATATTGACGAAGCATGGTTTTGAAAACGTAATAATATTTCCTTTTTTCTCTATTTCAATTTCGCATTTTAACTTACTATTTCCTAAAACTATTAAGTCATTCCCATCTAAGTTTACAACAGAATTTTCCCTTATATAGATAGGTAGATCTGCGTTAGTTTTAACCCAACCACTCCTCTCTTCTCCCGTTGAGTATTCGAACCATTTTCCAGGCAAATAAACTACTCTATTTTCTCCAAGTTGCGGTGCATATAGCACGTACTTCCCTAGCATGTACTCATCCTCAATTTTATAAGTATCCTCATCTTCTGAGAATTCGTAAAATAAAGGTCTAATAATTGGATGACCAGTCTCGTGGGCCTCCTTAGCTAAACAATAGATGTAAGGAAGGAATTTATACCTAGTATTTATGACATCCCTTACTTTTTCCTTATAATAATAAGGTAAATATATTGGCTCAACATCTATACCGTCTTTAGCCTTATGAGTCCTGAAAAACGGAAAGAACATGGCTAGCCTGAACATGTAAAGTAATATTTCGGGAGAGTTTTCAACCTTACTTAACCTTCCTTGAAATCCTCCAATATCTATCCCAACATATGGAATGCCAGAAATTGACAAGCCAAGCACAGTCTGAAGTTGTAAGATTAGTTGATCTCTGGCTGAAGTATTATCTCCCGTCCATACGAAAGCATATTTTTGTATTCCTGCGTAACCAGACCTAGATAATATGAAGATTTCGTCCTTTCCTACCTTCTTAAATCCTTCAAATGTTGCCATTGCCTCATAATAAGGATAAGCGTTCCTCACTTGACTATGAAGGACTTTCTTACCTCTCAAGTAGTGAATAACGTTATCAGGAAAAGTATAATACATCCTATCGTCCCTTAATTCTATAGGAGTAGATCCTAAAACTTCCCTAATCTGAAAAACTTTTGTAAAATCTGTTGGTTCGTTCATGTCCAGCCAAATGCCGTCAACTCCTTGGGAAAGCCATTTTGAAATAAGCTCACTCCACCAATCCCTCGTTTCCTCCCTAAAGAAGTCCGGGTAAACAGAATTACCGGGCCAAAGCTTACCAACAAACAAATCACCATTACTAGTCTCACAATACTTACCCAAACCGGAAATAAAAACTTCGTAGTTCTGATCAACCCTAACACTATGATCAACAATAGTAATAACTTTAACACCGCGAGAATGAACCTCATCAATAAACTTCCTAGGATCAGGAAACCTCTCCTTATTCCAAGTAAATAACTTAAAAGAATCCATATAATCAATATCCAAAAACACTCCCGTTACATTAAAACCTTCTTCTTTTAATTCATCTAATAATTTGACTATCTTATCCTGAGGAAAATAAGAATATCTAGAAATCATGTAACCAAAAGCCCAAATAGGAGGAAGAAAAGGCTTACCAGTAATCTCGCTGTATTGCTCTAAGACTTTTTCGATAGTGGGACCTTCAAAGTAGTAAATTTCTACCGAAGGTTCTGGAATTTTTATCTTTATCTTACCGTAATCTTCTACACCTATATCGAATATAACCTTTGAGGCAGAATTAATGAAGTATCCCCTAGCTACACCATTTTTTACTGTTATCATAAGGGGAACATTCAAGTAAAGAGGTTCGTCAAACTTGCCATACGCTCCCGCATCTACGTTATACATTATAAACCTGCCTCTTCTCCTGTCTAGTTCGAAAGCTTTTTCTCCTAAACCCAGTACGTGTTCTTTAATATCCAAATCTTTCTCTATTAATATATTGCCGTCTCTCTCTGTAATATTTAATGAAAAGAACGAAAGGTCCTTTTCTGAGTCCTTTCCTTCAAAAGGAAACTCTACTGGAGGAAAAGGATCATTAACTATTATCTTATATATTCCTTCCCCACTTTCTTTTATTACAACTTTCATATGATGAGCTCTTGCTATTTTTTATAAAATTTTCTAACAAAGAACAAAAGGATAAAAAGAGGAAAAAGAAGAAGAAAAATAATACTACTACAATTTTGAGTCAGTGCTAAGATACCCGCGATAAGTAACAATATGAAAGAAATTCCAAAGAATCCGAAAAATACTGGAATAGAAAGGACTGCAGCTATAATTAACAGGGTACCAATGCTTTAACGATAATCTAATATAAATCTGAAGTCAGGAGAGTTTAATTTTCTTTCAGTGCAAAGAGTTAAATATTCTAGGGAGATATCTAACTTATGGGAGAAGGGATAGTACCTCAGATTAAGGATTTACAGAATTACGTGAATTTTAAGCTTGAAGAAGCAATAGTTGAACTTAACTTGGCTTTAGAATTACTACAGAGAGGATATACTAGAAATGCTTCGCAAAAAGCCTTCATGGCATGGAAAGCTATCGTCAGCGTTTTAGTATCAATTAACCTGGAAAAAATGCCTAAAAACGAGAAAGAAAGAGAATGGTACAATAAAGTGGGATTTTTAGCACCAACTACAGGCCTTAATGGTATTGCGAGAAGATTGGAAGAAATTGGATATAAAGACATAATAGGACTCAATTCCTTGGCATTAAAACTCCATAGATATGCATATAACGGATTATATAGAGGAGCAAGTGATTACGTTGACAAAAACGATGCAATAGAGGACTTGAAAGTCCTAATAAGAAAAATTACGGAACTTATATCAAGTCTTGGGAAAAGTGAAGATTCAAAGAAAATATTAAATAAATTGGAGAATATCAATAAGTAATAACTATTCTCAATTTATATTCTACTTTGGAAAGTTCATCATTACTGCTTATGTATTTAACATATTTTAAAATATGATGCCCATGAATATGATAGATAGAGAAAAAGAGCTAGAAGCCTTAAAGAGAGGCTTTCATCAAACGATTTAAATCAAGGTAACTATCATAAATTGCCAAAGAGAGCTTAATAATGTGAATTTAATGATCTACCTTTTATAATAACATAGAATCTAGAATTTCAAAAGTCTTCAACAGGAATTTATAAGCAGGAATTATTTTTATACCTTCGACTTCTCCTTCCTGGTCAAAAGTTATTATTAATGGCCTAGTTTTCCCATATTTACTAAATTTTTTAATACTATCTATCTCTCTTTTCCTATTCTCCTCATTAAGCTCATATGTAACCTGTATTGGTAAGAGTAAACCTTTATCATTTTTTATAATAACGTCCACTTCAGCGTTCTGCGAATACCAATAAAACACTTCAAAAAGCCTCCTTTTTGCATACCTCATTACGTGTTGTGCAATTAAAGTTTCGAAAGCCCTTCCGAGAGACCAGGTTGAGAAGAATTTTAGAAACCCGTTATCTATTACGTAAACTTTCCTAGGCGAGTTTTCTACAGCTTTAGGAGATTGAGAATAATTCCTTGTGAAGAAGATTAAGAATGCCTTCTCTAAATATTCAGAATAACGTTCGACAGTTTTGACAGGGATCTTAAGGAACTTTGAAACACTATTATACGTTATCCTTGATGCAGAAGAAGATATGTAAAATTTAGCCAAGTTCCTAATCTTTTCTTCTCTCCTTAGGTTATATCTATTAACTACGTCCTTAACTATTACAGTGTCAAAGTAAGAATGTATGAGCTCAGACCTTACCTCTGGGTGGAGGACTACGTCAGGGAAACCACCGTAATTCAACATTTCCACTAATTCTTTCTTTATCCTATCTAGGTTTTTGGCAAGTTGCAATTCGCTGTCAAATTCTATACCCTTAAACTTCAATACCTCATCAAAAGATAGAGGAAACACCCTAACCTCTACGTGCCTTCCAGAAAGTAATGTAGTGTACTCTGAACTAAGCAGTTTTGCTGACGAGCCTGTAACTATGATTTTTGCCTTACACTTTTCTTCTAATCCCCTAACAAACCTTTCCCAGCCCTCAATTTCTTGAGCCTCATCTATAGCTATGTAGGTTATTTTATCAGCGTTGCCCTTAACGTGAGTTAAGTAAAGTTCATACATTTTTAACAAAAGATTATAGTCAAGGTTTGTTAATCTCTCGTCGTCCAGTCTAATTATTAAAGTATCTTTAGGGTCTACTCCACTTTTTATCAACTTATTTATAACTTGCCTTACAACATAAGATTTTCCCGCTCTCCTTATTCCTGAGATTGCAACTATTTTTACACTATTCAATAGTTTAACTATGTAATCAACATAGTATTCCCTTTCTATACCGAGGTTTACATTACTTCCCCAAAAGTTCCATTCTGCCATTAATGATAGTAATTCACTCATTGAGAATAGTTTTACGAGACAATATTTAAAGCTTTGTCATTTGTGACAAACTACAAGGACTAAAATTTGTCATTTGTGACAAACTAATACGTTCTCTATATAGTCTCTACAACTAACTTAAAATCATAAAATGTTGTTATTATTGATGTGTACTCAATGTCCTAAAAAAATTAATCAAGACCATGATGCAAAGGAGATTATTAAATTCCCTTATATAATTTGGGTGAGCACGGGAACCTTCCACTTGGTTCCCATGTGCTCACCAAGATAAAAACCCCGTGCTCACCCTTAAATAGTATTACGCGAAAACAAGTTCTTACAGAACGAGAAAAGATTG
>Ga0209120_1000336_pt1 | contig 19588 bp, 22 predicted proteins | sample JossMetagenome_FD_184730 | JGI IMG/M metagenome (GOLD analysis project Ga0209120, IMG submission 184730) | Hot spring microbial communities from Joseph's Coat, Yellowstone National Park, USA - JC2_E (SPAdes) (version 3) | ecosystem: Environmental > Aquatic > Thermal springs > Hot (42-90C) >... | reverse complement strand
TCGGAAAGGATTATGAAGGACATGGAATAAGGGAATTATTAGGTTACTTGTCCAAATTGCTAAAGGAAAACGGATATGAAGACCTATCAAGAAAAGTAAATGAACTTGTCAGAGAATATAGAGAGCAGTTAATTTCTATTGAGGATGCATATATAGATTCTAGATATGAGGATATAGATTATTATGAAGAAGAATCAAAAGAATTAATTGGTGTTGCAGAAAGAATAATCAATTTCCTAGAGGAGGTAGCCAAAAACGTCAAGTTGGGTTAAGTTCAGATTTTCGCATTTAAGAAGATGGAGGGAATACGCGGAAAAGATTGCAAGGGCTGTACACGATATAGAACCTAATGCGGAAGTTTATGTGATAGGAGGTGTTGCAGAAGATAGAATTACTGTACTTAGCGACATCGATATTCTCATAGTCATAAAAAGGAAACTTTCTGGAAAGGAAAGAAAAGAGCTATCTAAAAAGGTATTAACTAGGGCTATGGACTTTTACGACCTTCCTTTTGATGCCCCGGTAGAGCTCCATATTGAAGATGAAGAAAATGCAAAAAGATTCTTATCTATCTCTAAGAAGGTCATTAAAATTACTTAATGAATAAAAACAGAGGTAAAATTTATTAATTGTCATGTACTCTAGCTGGACGATAATTCCTTTATCTTTTCTTCAATTTCAGAATAAGGCGGTTCTATTGCTGGATTATCCGAAACCCATTTATAAGCTATTTTACCGTCCTTATCTATTATAAATACAGATCTTTTAGCCAGTACGTAACCTTTTAAACCAGGAAACTCCCATGCAATTCCGAACAACTTTACTGCTTCCCTGTTATAATCGCTTAAAATTGGGAAATTGATTTTATTATATTCTTTAAAAGCCTTATTACTAAATGGTGGATCTACACTTATTCCCAGCACGATAGCATTAAGGTTATTAAACTTAGATAATGAGTCCCTGAAGGTGCACATTTCTTTAGTGCATACTGACGTAAAGGCTGCAGGATAAAATGCTAAAACTACTACTTTTCCTTTAAAGTCAGACAGTCTGACTGGCTTTAATTCAGTATCTATTAGCTCGATATCTGGAACTTTTTCTCCTATTTCCATATACTTAATAATGATTAGAAAGTATTTAAACTAACATATAATTGAGTATAAACTCTATATATTCTAGAATTTATTAGTAATTGCAACACAAAAAGAAGTTCTCTATTATACTTTTAATTTAAAAATCGTATATAATCATACGCATGGTAGAAGAGATAGAAAAACCTTGGGTAGACTCTAAGAAATACCAAGAAGACAGATTTAAGGAAGCATTATATGAGGCAGATCTAGCAGAGAGATTCTTAAATGATGGACTAATAAGGAATTCAGCTGGAAAAGCTTACCAAGCTGTCAAAGCGTATGTAGCAGGGTTAGCAATAAACTATAGAGATTTACTATCTAAATACTTCCCAGGTAAAAGGAGATTATCGCCAAGGAAAGTTGTGGAAAGAGTTGACTGGATTATAGCTATTATGCCGTCAACTAGATTAAGGGAAATAGCTAGTATAATAAACGACGATAAACTTAGATTAATTGTAGAAATAGCTATAGATTTACACGAATTCCAGTACAACGGACTTGATAAGGATAGCGAGATTTCAAGATACCCAAATGAGGAACTTGTAAAAAAGGACATCCTAGAAGTAACAAATTTCATTAAGAGTAGGGTAAAAACTCCGTAAAGCTAAACGTAAAAAGAAATTAAACCTGTACGCGAAAGCTAATTTTAAAAAATATACTTCTAAAAGGAAAATATGAATCCTCCTACTCCTATGATTAAGAGGCCTAATTACTCTTTTGAATATCCTCATGAAAGGAAAAGTACTAGGGAAGGAAGAGGATTTAGTTTAGGAGAACTTAAGGCTGCAAATTTAACTCCTGAAAAGGCTAGAAAACTTGGATTAAGAGTTGATAAGAGAAGGAAGTCCGTTCATCAGGAAAATGTTGATGCCCTTAAAAAATATTTAGATGAATTAAATAAAGAAAAGAGCACACAATCTAAGACATAAGGATTTCTCAGTTATTATTAAAATAAATTTTTATGCTTAACGTCAAATAATTTTTTAAATACGTTTTATTACCATTTTGTGGGATGGCTAAGGAAGTATTTTTACGTCAATCTTCCGGCCTAGTAAGAGATGTAAGCCCATGGCCTTCAATGCTAGCTAACTGGGCTTTAATAACTGGAGGTACTCCTCTTTTAATAATCTCATGGCTATGGTTAGCTCCTGGAGCCAATTGGGCTTTAGCTTATTTAATCACGTTAATTCCAACCCTAGGTATGGCTTTCCTATACTACGTTGCTGCGGCATCAATGCCTAGGGCTGGAGCAGATTACGTGTTTAATAGTAGGGCAATCCACCCTGCTGTCGGTTTTGCAAATTATTGGGGTTTATTTATAGCCTTCGTCCTCTCTCAAGGATTTTACAGTTATTTGGGGGCGAGCTGGATAGGTTACTTATTTACGGGTTTAGGGCTTTATTATCATTCCTCCTACTTACTTTCCATTGGCTCTTTCTTCTCGTCAAAGCTTGGAAGAATAATTTGGGGACTTCTTGTAGGAACATTAATAACCTCAGCAATAGCTTTTTCAACTAGGTTTCATTGGAGATTTGTGCTTATAACAGGGATAATAAGTGTAATAGCAAATATTATAATGTTCATTGCGCTCTTGGAAATAAATCCTTCAGTCTTTTCTAACGTCTTGTCATCATTTAGCGGGATTTCAAATGCAACACAAAGCGTCATATCCTGTGCAGAAAGCAATGGTCTAAAGTTTTACCCAGTTATTTACGCAACTTTGTTAGCATCTCCTGCAGTTTGGTACTATTATAGTTGGTACAATGTTCCTGCATCTTGGTCTGGAGAAATGAAGAAAGTCAGGCTTAACGTCTTCCTTTCAATAGTAGTAGCAATTATACTTTCTGCAGTGTACTATATTCTATTTACACAGCTAAACTTAGATTCCTTTGGGGCTAAATTTCTAACTTCTTATTCCTATCTTTACTATAAGAAATGTTGTTGTGGGTTGAATATTACTAACCCATTAATATGTAACCTTTCGTCTATAGGGGCTTTTACTCCGTTCTTTGCGTTACTAGTTCTTGGAAATCCGATACTTTACATAATAATGTTCATAGCAATTTGGTTACCTAACTACTATAGTGGTCCCCCATTAGTTGTTGGATTATCCAGATACTTATTCTCATGGTCCTTCGATAGGATAATGCCATCTTGGATGGCAGACGTTGATGAAAGGTTTAACGCCCCCTTGAAATCCATCATATTAATAACGATACTCTCTGCCATAGGAGTTATAATGTATGCGTATTTACCAATACTTTCACTAGTAGACGTAACAGTAGCCTTCGAAATAAGTTATGCAATATTTGCATTATCAGTAGCATTAATGCCGTTCTTAAGGAGAGAACTTTTTGAGACTGCTGTCATTGTTAAGAGGAGGATTTTGGGAATACCAGTAATTAGCTTAATAGGATTCTCAACCTTCAGCTTTCTAGTTTACATTACTTATATTACTTGGGGAAATCCAGTACTCTTGCCAGTTAATTTACCTACAATACTTTCCTTGGTATTCATGTACGGCTCAGGATTTGCGATATATTACATAGCTAAATTAATAAACCTAAGAAAAGGTGTTGATGTAAGCCTTGTCTTTAAGGAAATACCTCCAGAATAAGAAAAAGTATTTTTCTTTCTTACCTTTTTACTTCTCTCACATTAGCATATAGGATATTACCTTTAGATCCGAAAGTATGTAACTAATCCTCACATACTCGTTTGGCTCATGTGCAGTTTCGTCACAAGTCATCCAAACTACGGGATTCAATCCAAGGGACCTTAGATATTTTGCGTAAGTACCTCCTCCTATGCCTATTGCCTTAGCATCAATACCTTTTACTGCCTTTATTGCATTCTTTAACAACTTTACGGTCTCCGAATTCTCGTCAGTAGGTCTTGTAGTATCTTCTCTATTAACTACCTCAACTTCAACCTTACAATTATTTTCTGCCTCAAATCTTTTTACAATTTCATTTATTGTATTCAAAACGTCATCAACGTCGTATTGAGGAAGAATTCTACAGTCCATGTAAAATGTATGCTTCCCCGGTATAGTATTTACGTTTTCTACGTTCTTCTCAACTTTAGTTATTTCAAATGTTGAAGTAGGCGGTTCAAATAGTTCATTTTTCGCATCATATTTTTCGTGAAGTTCTTCATAAAGAGTAACGCCTAATATCATTGAAAGAAGGTGAGCGTTTATCCCTTTCTCTGGAGTGCTTGCGTGAGCTTGTTTGCCTATTACTGTAAATTTCAACCACAAAATACTTTTTTCTGCAACTTCAATCATTGAGCCTTCCGGATTGCCTGCGTCCGGAATTAATATTATATCATCCTTGTTAAATAAGGAATAATTTTTAGCCAAGTATGAAACTCCGTACTTACTCCCTGTTTCCTCATCTGCTGAAATTAGCAAGGAAAAATTAATGTTAGGAGTGAGATTTAATTCCTTAAGAACTTTAGCTAGCGTAATTCCTAATACAATTGCTTGTCCATCGTCCTCAACCCCCCTACCGTAAATATAATCTCCGTCGACGGTAACGCTGAATGGATCGAATTTCCATAAGCTCCTATCTCCCTCAGGGACGGTATCCATGTGAGCTATAATCCATAAAGTCTTACTTTGATTTCTTCCTTTTATTGTTCCGATAAGGTTAGGTCTTACTTTTGAAGGAACTCTTTCATCTTTTACGTCTATCTCCTTAACTTCGTCAAAGTATTTTTCCATAATTTCCTTTAATTTCATAGCTCTAGAATATTCTCCTTCACCGCCGTTTTCCGGACCTAATGCTTTAATAGGAATGAATTCCTTATAGAGAGAAATAATAAAATCTCTCTGATTATCGATCTCTTTATATAAACTTTCCAATGATTTTTGTTCCATATTTCAAGGTAACACAAAAGGAAAATAAGCATTATGTGTTAAGATAATCGCTTTTATTCTATATTGAGCTAATGCTAATAATGAGTAGTAACGATGATGTAAATTTACTTCTTAAAAGGGCAGAAAAATTCAGAAAAGATAGTATTACAGCATATCAAGAAGGATATTACGATATTTCCTGCTTTTACGCTGAACAAGCAGTGCAATTAAAAGCAAAAGCATTTATTTTAAAGAATCTAGGTTTTATGCCAAGGATTCACGGAATAAGGGAATTACTTTCAATAATTTACAAATATACTGGAAACGAAAACATTAAGAACTTTATAGATAAAAATAGGAGAGAATTGAAAGAACTTGAGGAAGGATATACTGACTCTAGGTACGGGTTCTCTCCTTACACTAAGGAAGATGCTGAGGTGTGTTTAAATTTAATGAATTCAATATTTAATTTAATATGAAGAGTTTCCTAGACGTTTACGTGGAGTTCGTCAAAGAAAAAATGAACCTACTTGCGAATTTCTGTAAAATAGCACCAATAATATATGAAGCAATTAAGGAAGCACTAAAAGAATATAACTTGCAGGGAGAAATATATTTCCTTGGCTCCGTAATAAATGGAACTTACACGGCAGCAAGCGATATTGATGTTGCCATACTTCTAAATGAAATACCTAAAGAAAGGAAAGAGATAGAGGGAAAAGTTCTAGATTATGTAATTAACAAGGGCTTACCTGATTGGATTCCCATAGAGTTCCACTTTTTGACTCCTCACTCTTTTAAAATATTAAAAAAGGGTGGGGCAAATTTCGTTAAAGCCGAAGATTATATCTTGAACTGCAAGTGAAAATTATCTAGTCCCTACCATATCTCTATATACGTTATATACTTCTTTATGTTATATAAGGAAATATATTGAATATATAGAGAAAATATATATAGAAACTTCTTTTAGTTAAAATTATGAAATTGATAGACGAGATTAAAAATGAGCACGGTACTAGTGTTTTAACTATACTATCAGACCCATTTTTCTTGTTTCCATCTATGTTAAAAGCTACGTATGTTGAGAAAATTGATAATAAATACAAAGTGGAAATTCCAATAAAGGGAGTATTCTATTTACCGTTTAATCTGATAACTTACGTGACGAGATATACTTCAATAAATTCGGTAAATTATGTTGTAAACATTGCAGATTTCGCTGAACATAGATGGGGAAATATAAAAATAGACGTCGAAGATAAGAAAATGAAGTTAGACCTCGATATACCTCTGCCATTAGATTTTATAAACTCAAAAATCCTTGGAAAAAGAATTAAAGAATTCGAGAAAAATTTCAATGAATTAATAAGAGTGGAAAGAATAAAAAGAAAAATCTAATTATTGTTTTGCAGTAGTTGTAGGAGTAACTAATTCCTCTTTGGCAACCTCTTCTAAACTCTTATTCTTTGTCTCTGGGACGAAGAAGAACGTTAATAATGCGCCTATTATGCTGACAACTGCAAGCATCGCTAGCAAGTTCTTTATTCCCATCGAAGTCAATAGTGTTGGGAATAGATAAGTAGTTATTGCTGCTCCCAATTTCCCAGTGGCAGCGGAAATACCGTGACCAGTAGTTCTGAACCTTACTGGGTAAACCTCTGCAGGGATAACGAAAGTAGTTGTATTAGGCCCAAAATCAATGAAGAAGAAGCTTAAGGCGTATAGTAAGAAAGCTGCCTCTGCGGGTATTAGGAAGCCACTGACTTTAGGACCTTTAGATGTATAAGTAACTATCATTACAGCAGAGACTAAGAGGTAAATTATTGCCATCATGGTGAATCCTTGAATTTGAATAACCTTCCTTCCTAACTTATCCAGTAAGGCCACTGCAGTAAAGTATCCTGGAAAGCCTACTAGGTAGGGCACGGCTCCAAGGAATAGAGCGTATGCTAAATCACCTTGGAATTCTGATAATGGTAACACTGTTGCCGACTTAGGGAACGGAGAGCCGAATATTGGTGCAATTATTGGGGATGAATAAAGTCCAGTACCGTAGAATGCTATATCTAATATGAACCAAGGAATTGCTGTACCTATTAGTAAAGTACCGTACTTAGATAAAATCTCTGATAAGCTCATTCTTTTAGCCACTACTGGTTGCCGTGTGTCAATATCCCCTCCTAGGAAAGACGCGGCCTTTTTAGCTTCTTCAACGTTTCCATTTGCCAGTAAGGAGTACCTTGGAGTTTCGGGAACCTTCCTCCTCAAGTATATTACAGTTGCTGCAGGGATTGCTCCAATGCCTGCCATAACTCTCCAAGCAATGCATGGAGGCAATACTACTGCTGAGATTATTCCTACGGCTGCTGCAGCCAATGAGCCTAAAGCTTGGTTTGAAAAGACTAAAGCAATGAGTTTTCCTCTGTCCTTAACGTTAGCATATTCGCTCATTATTGTAGCAGAGATGGGATAATCTCCTCCAATTCCTACACCCATTATGAACCTAAATATTATCAACCAAATCAGATTAGGGGACAGCGCACTTAGAAAAGCTCCTATACTGAGTAACGTTGCTTCAACTCCGTAAACTTTTTTCCTACCCCAATAATCTCCTAAAAATCCGAATATTAGCTGACCTACTATAGCCGCCCAAAGCGCAATAGAGGCTAATAGGCCATTCCAGAAGTCCTTATCAGGACCCACTAAATATGAAGTAAACCCTGGCATCACTATTCCTGCGTACTTGTAAGAGTCCTCTATAGTAGCTAGTATATATCCTATAATTAATAAATCGTATGCGTCAGTAAAGAAGCCCATTCCTGCAGTATACCATATTTTTATATGATTAAACGTTAGTTTTAGGGAATCTATAGGTCTAAAGGGCGAAGGGAAGGATTTGCTCATTTTTATCGAGCTAAATATAGAAAGTTTATATTTATATTTTCCCTACATAAAATAAATAGTTTTACATAAGCTAAATAGTTCTATATATTCAACTATAGAAACCATCATTAACTTTTCTCTCAATCTCGCCCAGTAGTTTAAGGTTTATCCAGGCTCTTCCGAAAGTCCCTATATTCTCTTCGTCTACTGTAATTAGGACGTTATTTGGATCTCCTCTAACCCTTATTAGAATTTCTTCAACTTTATGAAAATGTCCCTTCTTTTGACCTCTAAGTAGGTAATCATTCTGAGCGTACTGGTTAGTTGTGACTTCCCAACCGTCAATACTTAAGGAATTCTGAAGGTCTTGGACTAATTTTTGAATATTTATATTTTTATCGATGAAAGTCTTTTGCATATCATATTTAGAAGATATAAAAATAAAAAATCAACGTTACAAAAGTTGAAAGTCCTATATAAGGCAGAGAGGAAATTAGTAATAGCAAATGTTATATTTTCTACTCTGCACATGTAGTTAGGAATGCTTTCTGATTTTGACAAGTTAGTAAAGGACAAACTAGGTTATAACTTATTTCCTTACCAATCTCACGTAAGCGAGAGAATAATAAAAGAACTGGAAGAAGGAAAAAGCAACTTCATAGTAGTTTCAATGCCTACTGGAAGCGGTAAGACTGTAATAGAACTCTTCATGGCATACTATTTCCTTAAAAAAGGAGTAAAGAACGTTATCGTAATGGAGCCAACAAGATTACTTTGCGATCAAATGTACTTCAATTTCTGGAGGAAAATCTTCGGAGAGGATGTGGGAATGGAATATGAAGGAGAATGCACCGCCTTTGAGGAAGGTAAAAAGATAGTAGTTTCAACTCCTTTTACTGCAGAAAAGTGTGCTCCAGAAACTGAGGCAATAATCGTTGACGAAGTTCACCACGCTTTTGGAGATAGTAGATATGAATCCACGTTAGTTAGTTTAGATCCTAAGTACTTGATTGGCTTTACTGCTTTACTCCCCTCTTATAAGAAATACATGGTAGACCCTAGACTGGTAGAAAAACTAGGGAAACCAAAGTTCTTAAACTACGATTTTAAAGCCTTAGCAGAAATAGACCCTACTTTCAATCCGCCTAAAGCAATTGCTGACGTGTTTGATGCGGAAATGAATAAAATTGAGGATTCTGCATATGACGCCTTTTTCAGAGGCCAAGTAAAAGGTGACAAGAACACTTTAAAGTTCCTTGAAATTACGCTTTACAGTTACGGTAAGGAGGCCTTTTGCGAAAGCCTAGGTAGAATGGAGGGAAAAATCGAGGAAAATCCCCAGTTAGACTTCCTTTGCGAGTCCAAGGAGTTAAGCCATAAAGCTAGGGCTTTAAGGCAAATTCTTTCAATATATAAAATAGAGGATTTTAAACCAGTATTAATTTTCACCAGCAGAAAAGCTACCGCTTATGAGTTCGAAAAAGCAATAGAAGATTTAGATCCAGGGAGGATAAAGGTTCTCACGGGAGATTCGTCAAAATTTGAGAGACAAAAATTAGTTAAAAGTGCTAAAAGGGGAGAAATTGACGTAATTATATCCACATTAGTAGGCGAAGAGGGTATAGATATTCCAGAGGCAAAGTTATTAATTATGACTGACGTTCCTCAAAGCCCTTTAAGGTTTTACCAGCGTTTAGGAAGGCTAATTAGGAGTAAAACTGATGAAAACAATAACGACAGCGAGAATACATTAAAGTACTTGGTAGTGGCTTTAACTCCAAAAACTCCTGAATACGATAATTTGGACGACGCCCTTAGGAACTTGTATTTAGAAGGAGTAGACGTAAGCTATATCGTAGAAAAGAAGGAAGGCAAAGGACCTGTTGCCAGAGTTGTTGATATAGTTAAGAAGGAAGGAGGAGGTACTTCATTTTCTAAGTTAGACAGTAGCGTTGGAGAAATTTCTTCTATTGAAGTATTGCTTTCTCCAAAAAACGTTGAGACTCAAATGGGAGATTACGTTGATAGAGCAATAAAGGAAGGTAGAATTTTCTATTATTATGACGTTGATAAAATGGCAGACCTAGCTTCCAAGGTGCTTTTAGGTAGTTATTGTAATTTATGTTTTGGAGAAAAATGCATGAAAATATGCAAGGATTGCATAAGAGAAGTTGGTAAGCTATTGATTTCCAAGAAAGGTAGAGTAAAATTAGAGAAGAAAGGACTACTTCTACATTACATGGAACTTGTACTCCCTGAAAAGATGGATGAAATAATGAATGCTATGAATAAGGAGAAGGATGAAATAATGAAAAAAGTTGAATCTGCCTTCATTTCTCTTTCTTCAACAAAAAGAGCTAACGTGTATTCTATAATCATTAACTTTAACGTAAGCGTAGATGGAATGACCATTTATCCTAAGTTGCAACTGGATTATTATAATGCTAATGAGCAAGAGATTAAGCTGGCAGAAATTAACGCTAAAGCTATAGGATATAAGGCAATTTATCTGTTTTTACAACAGTTAAAATAGTTTAAAACTGTTCAATAAAAACGTAATATGTACAATCCAAAACTATATTAATACCTTTATCATATACTATATTTGGCAAAAAGATTCGGTGGAATGATGCACTCGCATCTGAAGGTTTTTTACGAAGAATCCTTCCCTGTTTTAAAAGTAACTCACAAGTTACCTATTCTAAAACGAGGGAGAGGAAACAGAGTCTGGGATATAGAAGGAAAAGAATACATAGACTTCGATATGTCTAACGGAGATGCATTACTTGGTTACGGAAATCCAGAATTAGTTAATGCGATCTTAGAAGGGGATAGTGATCAAAAAGAAACAATAGAAAAGCTCAAACGAAGGTTCTCATTAAGGTCTGTTAAAATATTTTCAAGCGAAAAACAAGCAAAAGTTTACGCTGTTAATTTAGCTAGACAACTTTCAGGAAAGAAGAAAATAATAAGGTTCGGACAAAATGATTTAATAAAGAAGTGCGATTTGGGAGAGGAGATAACTGCAGAGTGGAATAATTTAGATTACCTAGAAAAAATTGTGAGGCAAAACTACGATGTTGCAGCAATAATTTTCGAACCAATAGCTACTCACATGGGACTAGTTTTACCTGAAAATGACTTCTTGAAAAGAATAATGGAACTTTCGAAAGAATACGGAATTATAACAATAGCTGATGAAATAAAAACCGGAGGAAAGTATTACACTGGTGCTTCCAGTTACCTAAAGATTAAGCCTGACATAATACTATTTGGGAGATCGTTAGCAGGGAGTATACCGATAGGAATTGTTGGAATGAATTATAAAGAAGGAGATTACGTGAGAGCCAGTCCTATTTCAATTAAAGCTTTAGGAATAACTTTGGACGAGCTAAACGAACAGAGTATGTATGAAATGATGAGGCTTAACGATATCCTTATCAAGGGTTATAAGGATTTAATAGAGGATAACAAGATCAAGGCAGCGGTAGTTGGTTGGGGAATTAGTGGTACAATATATTTCAGAGAAAGTCCCCCAAGAAAATATTCAGAATTCCTAGAAATTAATGTAAAGAAATGGAATAAATACTTTAAAGGTATGCTAGACTCTGGAATAATTCCAATGAGTAACTATGACTCGCAGTGGTCAATCAGTAAGGCACATACGGAAGATGATATAAACGTGCATTTAGAAAAATTAAATAGCGTAATAAAAACTACTGTTTTATCCCATTAAATAGCTTTATATCCAAATAATTTTTCTAGATATGCTTGTTCCCATCTGTCCTTCTGTAAAGTATAATCTCTCTTTAACTGAGGATCTTTAGTCGGCTTTGGTGGTTGTGTTGTTAGATCCATTTGGAATTGTAAACTTAACGTCTCTAACTTTCCTTCTAAATTGCCCATATAAGCCCAGCCAACGAATGCGTACTGCACTGGCACTTTCTCGCTCACACCTTCCATCTCTAAGATTTTGTTTGCTGCAAACATAGCGCTTTCAAATGCTATCTCTTGGTTCTTAGGGAATGGTAACTTTGCAGCGTCTCCTGCAGATAGTACATCGTCATATTTAGGATGCCTCAAATCTTGAGGAGACCTAATATCTACATAACCTTTACCTAATCCTGCCTCATCGATGAACTTAGGTGCTCTATTAGGCTCTAACATCGCTAGAATAGTGTATTTGTATTTTTCTCCGGAACTAGTAACTACGTAGTCTTCTCCAATTTCCGTAATTTCTTGGTTTGTAACTAACTGAATTCCTGCTTTATCATATGTTTGCTTTACGATATCCATTATGAACGGCGGTTGAGTTTTATCGTTAGCGTCTATGTGAATAATGTTAAACTTCTGCCTTACTCCTCTATGTGTTAAGATTGTATGAGAAAGCAATGTAGTTTCAGTTGGTGCTGGGGCACACCTATAAGGAGCTTTAGGAGCGTAAACTATAACAGTACCTTCGTTTTGACTCCATAATCTTTCCTTAAGAACGTTAACTCTTCCAGGATCGTAAACAGTAGTATTCTTCCACCAGTATTTCTCATAACCAGTTATTTTAGAACCATCAAATACTATTCCTGGCGTTAGAACTAGGTAGTCATAATCTAGTACTGAATCTTTATTACCAAAAGTCGATTCGCTTACGTAAACCTTCCTATTATCTGGATCTACTTTGTAAACATTACCTACTACTAATTTTATTCCTTTTGAGCCTACGTTTTCATAACCTCTTATAATTCTATGATAGTTTTGTTCCCCAGTTAAGATAAGGGGTCTGCTGGGGCCAGCAAAATAAAAGTCCTCCTTGTTTACCACAGTAATCTCTGCTTTTCCCTTTAACTTATCTGCTAGTGTATTCGCAATACCCATTCCGGCTATTCCGCCACCTACAATTACAATCTTTTTCATAGTAGAATAGTTCTTTTAACAGTATTTAGGGTTTCTTAGAAAGAAATCTAACGTAAAGGCTTAAATTAACTGAATGAGAGATAATATATTTTACTTTGAGATAATTTTATCCAGAAAAGTTTGAGAATAAAGATTTTTAACAAAATAAATAGTTAGATCTAACGAATTTTAGCAAATAAAGGTTTATTTTAATAAAAAACAATTCTATATTGTGAAGAAGATCCTTAAAAGTCCTGCCGATATTTATTTGGAAGAAGCTGACGAACTCTTGGAGAAGGGTGATATAGTTCAAGCTTCAGAGAAGTACTATAAAGCTGCAGAAGAAGCAATAAAAACCATATCTGTATATTTTAAAATCAGCCCAGAGAATTGGACTTTGGCTTCTATTAATAGAGCTGCTCTAGAGATATCAAAAGTTCTAGGTGGAGAAATTCTAGATTATTGGAATAGCGCTACTGCCCTTTATACTGCTACTCTAGATCAAGATACATTAAAAATTTTAATAAAAGATGTAAAAAGACTAGTCGAAATTGCAAACGAGAAATATAATGAATTACTTGGAAGAAGCTGACGAACTCTTGGAGAAGGGTGATATAGTTCAAGCTTCAGAGAAGTACTATAAAGCTGCAGAAGAAGCAATAAAGTTATTTTCAAGAAGGCTGAATTTAGAACCAATTCTTTCTGAAGTTAATAAGAAAGAAAGATGGAAATCAGAAATATTATTTAAAGCTGCTAGGTTAATTAACGAAAAATATCCAGAAGTGTTTAAAATGTGGAAATCAGCTTGGAAACTTCATGAAGATGGTTTTCATGAATGTAGCTTAGATTTGGAAACTACAAGAGTTTTAGGAGAGATCGTAAAAAATACTCTAATGAAGATCCTTAGCTAGAAAATATCACTATTGCTGGAGAAAGAGGCAAAGCTTGTGACTTCTTACCTTTAAAGTCTGGTACATTAGGATCATTACTGTCGTACACACTTAATTGGCCTAAATTGGTTTTACTCATTATATAATTTGCATAATTGGCTAAAGTTCTTATTTCATCAAATTCCTGTAATGTAAGCAATGATTTCCTAAAGATGCCATCATAAGCTTTTATTGATGAATAAACTTTCTCTAGCTTTTCATTTCCTCTAGCAAATTCAAACAAACTTTGACCTTCTTCAATAGCTTTTGCAGTATCTTTAGCTAATGATAAATCGTTGTTCACATAAATAACTGCCTTTTCACCTTCCCCAACTATTCTTTCCAATTCCTTAATTTCACTTATAACATAATCTACGTAACCTTTTTCGACAACTGCTTCTGGATAGATAGTAAACTCTTCCGGCTTAGGATACTCTTGTTCTGCAACTAAGCCCGGGAAAGCTTTGCTCCAAAGTTCTTCTGCTATGTGAGGTGCTGCAGGATAAATCATTCTTAGCCAAGCTGAAATCGATTTCTTTATAAGATCTTCATTAATTCCATTAGTAAAATCCAGATAATCCTTGAAATCATTATAAATATCATATAGAATTATATTATAAGCTTCAAAGAAATCTAGGTTTCTCATTTTCTCATCTACAGTCTTTATTTTCTCGCTCATTATACTTGACAACCATTTTTCCGCGGTTCCAAAGTTATTCTCTCCTTTTGCCTCTAGTAACTCTACTATTAAGGAGTAAATTCTCTTAAGTTGATCCGCAATAGAAGTAACAACTGACGAATTAAATTCAACGTCCTCAGAAAGTTTAGGAGTAGCTAAAGCTATCCTAACTGGGTCTACGCCGTATTCCTTTATGGCCTTACTTAATGGATAAACGTTTCTAAAGCTTTTGCTCATTTTCTTTCCTCCTACTCTTACAAAGCCGTTTATTACTATTTGCCTTGGCAACTTGCCCAATATTTCTAGGTGATTATAGATATAGTAAGGAAGATGATTTTGAACCAGATCTCTCCCGCTATGCCTTGAATCCACTGGATACCAGTAATTGTATTCCCTCCTTAATTCCTCAACTTCTTCTTTACTTATTCCTAGTTCTTTACTAATCTCTTCAGGATTTCCTAGACCTAAAAATACGTAGTCAAAGAGCTTATCGTTAGCCTTCTTGAGTAAATGAGAAATTGTATAAAATGCAGTATAAATTGTAGAATCTGATAAACTGTCAATTATTTCACTTTCATCCCAAGGTAATTTGACTCCCAAGCCTCTGCTTCTTCCTACTGCCCTCTTCCTTAAATTAAATATTGCCTTCTCTATATCCTTTCTAACTTCTGACGGAACAAAATTTATGTTATCTAAAGAATTCAGAACAGCCATTTTCCACTCTGGGTCGTCGTAGGCTATAAACCATTGGTCTTTTATTACCTTTACCACTATTTGTGCACCGCATCTACAATAAATGGGACCATTCATTATTTCGTATATTGTATCATGCCTACCTATACTATTAAGTAATTCTACAGTAGATATCCTTGCGTCCTTTACAGGTTTACCGGATATCATTTCCTTAACGTATTGCTTCATATAATCTGGGACGTAAGCAGAGACTTCTTTCATTACTCCTTTGTAATATTCAGTTCTGTAGATTTGATCCGCAAAATCCTTTAATTCAGCCATATCTCTGACGTCTATTTCTTCAGTAGGTATTTCAGGCAAGCCAGGAGAAGAGATTACTGAGTAATAATCTTCAATTCCGTTGTCCTCTGCAATTATCTTATGAATAGGATCATGAGCAGGGGTTAGCATAATTAAGCCAGTACCTATTGAAGGATCTACTAATTTGCTCAGGACTACCTTAACCTTTTTCCTTGTTACCGGATTTACTGCCTCTTTTCCTTTCAATTCTTCAGGTTTAACTTCTCCTATCTTCTTAAGTTCTTTCTGATATGAAAGTTTCTCCAAAGCTTCCTTAGAAAGTAAAATCCTCTTTCCTGAATATTCTGCAATCACGTAAGTGGTTAAAGGACTAATTGCTACCCCTACTCCTGCAAATACTGTCTCGGGCCTTGAAGTTGCCACTGGATAAAAGTAGTCTCCTTCAAAGAATATGACGTCTAATTTTTCTATTTCCGGTTCTACGTCTCCTTTAGTGTCATGCATTCCTACCGGAAATTGGTCTCTAGGGCAATAACCTACTGCGTCAGTCTCTTTTATCAATTTCCCTTTGTCCTTAAGTTTCTTGAATTGCCATTGGATAAAAGCGGCAAATCTATCGTCTACCGTAGTAAAACTCCTCCTCCAATCCACGCTTAAGCCTATAGCCTTAGCAGTTTTCTCCATTTCTTGTTTAAAATACTCAGCCAATTTATAAGGATCAGAAAGATCCTTTATTTTCTCTTCATCAATTTCGTAAACGTTCTTGAAAAAATCTATGATGTCTTGGTCTCCTCTTTTTATTGCATCAGCCACAGATAATATTGGAGTGCCAGTAAATTGAAAGGCAAAGGGAAATAGAACATTATAACCTTTCATCCTCATATATCTTGCATAAATATCTGCAGTAACGTATGTTCTACCGTGACCTATGTGCATCGGACTGTTAGTGTAAGGGAAGGGGACTGTAATAAAATACTTCTTTTTCCTTTCATCTACTTTAGCTTCAAATATTCCCTTTTCTTCCCAAACTTTCTGCCATTTTTCTGCTATTGCATTAAAGTCCATAATATCAATATGAAATAGGAAGATATAAATAATATTGAGAGTATAGTAGAGTTTAAACTAACTAATTGGTTATATAATAACTTCTCGAAAGGAAGAGTAGAGGTACCACTTCTTGTATTTTATTCCTTGCTTACTTTTCTATCTCTTATTATATACCAAGTTCCTAAGCCTACAGCACCTAACTTGCCCTCAGAATCCTTAAATTCAATTTCAACAACTACTGCAGTCCTTCCTTTTCTTAATACCTTAGCCTCAACAGTAAATGGACCTTTATACATAGGTTCGAGAAAATTTACCTTAAGTTCCTGCGTAACTTGGTCTATTCCATCATTAATTGAAGCAACTGCCAACCCGCCAGCATAATCCATAGAAGTCATTATCATCCCGCCATGCAAGACTCCTCCCCTTCTGCAAATCCTTTCATTGTAAGGAATTTCGAGTTTTGATTTACCATCTTTAACCTCTATAATTTTCATTCCTAAGTATGAAGCTACTGCCTCACTCTCTATTACCTTAAAATCCATAGAAAGGATTGAAAACATTAGCTTATATGCTTTTTAGATTCCTTTGCTTTAGATCTCATCAATAAAAATTAGGACATTGTTATATTCTTTATTTATTTTATTAACTACTTGGAGTATCTCTTTTTCCTTCTTAAATAGAGCCTTATCCCTCAAGTAATTCGCAGTGGCAATTACGTAACAATCTGGCAATGCTATACCGTATTTCTTCTTAATTTCTCCAGCATCAAAAGTTATATCTTTATTAATTTCCGTAACTTTCAGTTTATATGATAGCCATTCAACGAAATCTCTTGCATATTTGTTAGCATCGTTTAGCCCTGAAGCTTTATATATTCTATAGCTAACATACATGACTTCACTTAAAGTTATGGGCGTAACATATAGTGTGTTATTCTCCTCAAGCAATTTCTTTACCTTATCGTGATACTCACCAGATTCATTTATATACTCAACTAAAACACCAGTATCAACTACCGTCAAAAATTCCTTCCTCTTTCTTCCTTTCTGCTTCCCCTTCTTCTTTAAGAATATCTTCAACTACCTTAGGATCAACTCTCACAATTTTAGGCTTTAAAGGCCTTAAAACAAGCTTATCACCTTCAATATTTGCTATTAGTATATCGTTCTCATTGATACTAAGTTTTACCCTAACGTCCTTCGGTAAAATTACTATTCCTTTTTTTCTTACCTTTAATTGATAAACCATATGATATTAGTTGAACTAATTGTAAAAAGTTTATCCATTTTGTTAAACCTATTGTTGCGTTCTTCTCGATAAGCTAGAATTTTCACAAAAAGGACTAATCAAAACATAAAGATTTGGGCTGAATCTTTTTCACATTGATAGAAATCTTTTTTAATATTTACAGCATGCTTTTGTTGATTATTAATGATCTCTCATACCGATGTGGGCTATGCCCAAAAGGGTGATAGCAGAAATGCGAGCCTCGTGCCGTTAGAGCTCCATGACCTACTAGTTTAGGGCTAAGTCCATACGCTCTACCATGAGAAAAATGAAAGTGCATGGAAAAACGGTAGATTGTGACTCTGACGTCTTCACGCCCCTGGAATGGACGAGGCTTTCAATCTTTTATAAATCTTAAATTTTAGGAAAAACTTCCTTTCATATCCTGAGTAGATTAAGGAAATTGTACATAATATAGCGTATATCATTTTCAAAAAGAAAATAATAAATTAAAAGTTAAGTATCTCGTACCCTTTGGCTACAAAATCAGCAATTACTGGACCTACTAATGTTACGTTTAAACCTTGAACTTCCTTTAATTTGTCAGTAATCTTCATACTATCTCCAACTAATTGACAAGCATAAACGTTCTCAACTTTTGTTAACTGTTCAAGCATGTTCATTATATCTGGATCCTTTTCTGCTATCAATTGCTCACTAGGGCCAAAGAAAATAACTTGAACATCATCAAACAAGTGCTTTTGCTTTCCTACTAAAGCTAAAGTTAACCCGGTTAATATCTTAGCCTTCTGATCTTTACCTGAATTTATCATTACAACTATGTTTTTAGCCATAACCTACTTTCATTTCAAGCAAATTTAAAGCTTCTTAACATAGATTAACGGAATTTTATAATAATATTAAGAAAACGAATGTCATATTTAACTATTATTTGAATTAGCTTGTTTTTGCCTAGGAGGCTGCTGTGCGTTTTGCTGTGGTGTATCTTGCGCATTTTGAGGTTGTTGAGCAGGATATTGCTGATATTGCGGTTGTTCCTGAGGATACTGTTGAGGATAAGGCTGCTGTGGAGGTTGCTGAGGATATTGAGCAGGTGGACGATACTCTGGGGGCTGTTGATATTGCGGTTGTTCTGGTGGTTGCTGGTAAGGTTGCTGAGGATATTGCGGTGGTCTATATTGTTGAGGATAAGGTTGTTGATAAGGTGGATATTGTTGAGGATAAGGTTGACCGTAAGGCTGTTGATAAGGTGTTTGACTGTAAGGCGGGGGTGGAGGTTGTAACGGTGGTGCTGACATTATCGCCATTTCAATAGTTTGTAATAACTGTTCTTCTTGAGCGTATTCCTTATATATTCCATAAGCATCTATTCCTCCACCGATCATTGTTAAGAGTTTACTATGCAATAAGAAGTCTGAAATTCCTACAGTGGCTCCTGCTGTTAATAAGTCTTGCATTAGGTTTGCTATACCAGTTTCTACCATTACGAACCCTTGACCTTGACATAACCTTATAGTATATGCCTTATTTTGATCAGTTAATGTACCTAAAAGGCTATGATGCTGAGCTTGTATAACTGCTAAGTTTTGACCAACCATAGGCCACGCTTGAAAGCCTTGAGCCATTAAAAACATTACTACTTGTTGGGCAACCGCTTGTAAATTTATTGGATATTGAGTGGGAACCATTTGAGATTTTCCGCCTAAACCTACTGGTTGATCGCACATTAGCATCGTCATCATATTATTATTTTGCTGATATTCTGGGGGATAACCGCCTTGTGGGTATCCATAACCTTGTGGCTGATATCCATATGGATAAGGATTATACATAAAAATATTTTATACAATCATTATATAAAAACCTTTACATAAGTTTTTGTCATAGTTTCATTTCTTCAGATTAACATTAGTATTGATTTTTA
>Ga0209120_1000327_pt1 | contig 19900 bp, 16 predicted proteins | sample JossMetagenome_FD_184730 | JGI IMG/M metagenome (GOLD analysis project Ga0209120, IMG submission 184730) | Hot spring microbial communities from Joseph's Coat, Yellowstone National Park, USA - JC2_E (SPAdes) (version 3) | ecosystem: Environmental > Aquatic > Thermal springs > Hot (42-90C) >... | reverse complement strand
TAGCAGCAGCACCAGCACAGGCTCAGGCACAAGCACAAGCTGAGAAGAAAGAGGAGAAGAAGGAAGAGGAAGAGAAGAAAGGCCCAAGCGAAGAAGAAATAGGCGGAGGATTAGCATCACTATTCGGATAAAAACTTTTTTAACAACGCTTAATTCTCTTTTCTTATGGTTAAATCGAATGAGAACGAATACAGATTAAATTTCTTTTTAAATAATAATTATAATAGGAAGATTTGTAAATCTTGTAGTACACCCTTCTGGACTAAAGACAAAAATAGAGAGTATTGTGCTGATATCCCATGTACTGATTACTATTTCTTTGACCTTGAAATTAAATCTCCACCCCTTACAGTAAAAGAGGCAAGACAGAAGTTCTTGAAATTCTTTGAGAGAAAAGGACATACTATAATTCCTCCTAAACCGGTAATAGCCAGATGGAGAGAAGACTTATACTTGACTATTGCTAGTATTGTTGATTTTCAGCCATTCGTAACTAGCGGACTTGTACCACCGCCTGCGAATCCACTAGTTATTTCACAACCTTGTATAAGATTGGAAGACGTCGATAATGTAGGAGTTACCTTTGGTAGACATCTGACCTCCTTTGAAATGGCAGCGCATCATGCTTTTAACTACCCAGATAAACAAGTTTATTGGAAAGATGAAACTGTACAATTAGCTAAAGAGTTTTTCACAGAAGAGATAGGAATACCAGAAGAACAATTAAACTTTAAGGAATCATGGTGGGAGGGAGGTGGAAATGCTGGCCCATCATTCGAAGTTACAGTAGGAGGACTTGAGCTCGCAACATTAGTATTTATGCAATACGAGGTAAAAAATGGTGAATATATCCCCCTTAAATTAAAAATAGTAGACACCGGTTACGGAGTAGAAAGAATAGCTTGGTTTACCCAGAAAACTCCTACTGCATTTCATGCAATCTATGGTGATTTGGTATATAAATTCTTTAAAAAACTTAACGTAAATCCAGTAGATGACGAACTCCTAAAGACAGCAGCAGTCTTTGCTGGCAGAATAGACCCAGATAAGCCAGAGACAATAAAGTTACATAGGCAATTAGTAGCGAATAAATTAGGCTTAAAAGTAAATTACGTTGATGAAGAACTAACTAGAGCAGCTAGAGTATTTCAAGTATTAGACCATACAAAGACAATAGCGTTAATGCTTGCAGATGGCTTAGTACCGTCAAACTCTGGTGAGGGATATTTAGGTAGACTATTAATAAGGAGGGCTTTGAGAGTGCTAAAAATACTAGGAAGTGATGTAAAACTTTATGAATTACTCAAAGAACAAATAGATTATTGGAAAGAGGACTTTCCACAGCTACTCAAAAATAGGGATTATATTCTAGATGTAGTTAACCTAGAGCAAGAAAAGTTTAATGAGAATATTTCTAAGATAACTAATGTAACGTCTACGTTAATTAAAAAGAAACAGATAACATTGGAAGACCTTATAACCCTTTATGATTCTAACGGTATACCACCAGATCTTCTAGCAGAAGAATTAAAGAAAAAAAGTATTGAAATTGAAGTTCCTCACAACTTCTACGCCTTAGTCGCAAAGAGGCATCAGTCTGCCCCAATAAAAGGAGAGAAAAAGGAGAAATTACCAAAAGACCTATTGGATAAAATAAAAGAGGAATTAGTAGGAAAACAAGAACCAACCTTAAAATTATACTATAAAGACCAGTACATGAGGTCGTTTGAAGGAAAAGTAGTAATGGTTTATAAAAACTACTTGATATTAGATCAGACTACCTTCTATCCAGAAGGAGGAGGACAGATAGGAGATACTGGAATAATAAAAGACTCTAATGGGAACGTTTATAAAGTAGTAGATACGCAAAAAGCTTTTGATTTTGTAGTCCACATTTTAGATAAAGAACCTACGATCAAGGTTGGAGACAAAGTCTACGGTGAAATAGATTGGCAAAGAAGATATAGGATTATGAAACACCATACAGTAACTCACGTTCTATTGTCTGCAACAAGAAAAGTATTAGGAGATCATGTCTGGCAAGCTGGCGCTGAAAAAACACCAGAAAAGGGTAGGCTTGATATAACGCATTATAAGATGTTAAGTGAGGAGGAGATAAGAAAAATAGAGGATCTGGTAAATTACGTAGTAAATGATCGTAGACCAGTAAAACCAATAATAATGAATAGGACTGAAGCAGAAATGAAATTCGGTGTATCGATATATGCGGGTGGAGTACCAGAAACAGCCGAGGTACGGCTAATTGAGGTAAAGGACTGGGATATTGAGGGTTGCGGTGGTACTCATCTCTCTAACACTAGTGAAATAGGTGCTTTTAAGATAATTAACGTTGAGAGGTTACAAGACGGCGTAATAAGATTAGAGTACGTGGCCGGTGATGTGGTATCACAATACGCTAGAATTGAAGAAGAAAAGATTAACACGATATCACAACTATTTCAAACTTCCCCGTCACAATTAGAAGCCAGGGTAAGGAGATATATAGACGAGGTCAATAAAAAAGATCTGTTACTCTCATCGTATAGGAAATTAATGCTTTTAAACCTAGAAAAATTTGAAAGAGTAATGACTATAAATGACATTAAACTTCATATAATTACTGGAATAGATGACGACGAACTAATAAAAGAAATCATGAGAAAAATCACATCTGTTGAGAAGCAAATTGTTGTAAGCATTAGGGGAGCGGAGATTAAAAATGTTGAGATCGCATCTTCGAAGGACTTAAAAGTAGATAAGATTATTGAAGCATTGAGAAAATTAGGAGGTAAGGGAGGGGGTAAGAATACATACGGAAGCATAAGCATATCTACAACGGAGGAAAAAATAATTGATACAGTTTCGTCAACAGTTAATAGCGGCATATGAGGACTACAAATATTTAATTAATCGTGGATATAACAGAAAACCGGCATTGGATTTAGTTACAGCTCGATATAACTTAACATCTAAAGAAAGGCTTTTACTCTATCGGTGTATTCATACTGATTCAGAAGTTTTAAATATAAAGTCAAAAAGTGTGAATAACCCAGATAAAATAGTTTTAGATGGATACAATTTAGGCGTAACACTTCTCTCACTAATGTATAACGATGAAGTGTTTCTGTGTGATGACGGTTTTTTCAGAGATTTAGGGCTTGGAAAAAGGAAGGAGAACCCGGAAATTTTTGATGCACTACTAATTCTTTCAGAGTATATAATTACAAAATTAAATCTTACGAAATTTGAAATAATCCTAGATTCTCAAATTAGTTTTAGTGGGGAACTATCTAAACAATTAAGAGAAAGAGGGTTAACTGTTAGAACAGAAAAGAGACCAGATGCAGAACTAATCTTGTCTCGAGAAGTTATAGCTTCAAACGATTTTGTAATTCTGTCAAAAGCCTTCAAAGTATTTAACTTATTAGAACTTATTGCAAAAGATAGTAACTATAATGTAATCAAATTTCCGCCTTCTTAAAGAGTCATACACGGTGGGGAGAGGAAAGTAAGTTTAAAAACTATTAAGATTCTCATTTAAGTGCTTTGTATTGAATATTTAAATACAACTTTGAGAAAATATTTAAGAGGTTTGATAATGTGATTATTAAGTTTTTTAAGAGGAGAGATGACAACAACGAGATAAATGTAAGTGATGATTATGGTGAGTGGTTGATTATAAGAAAAAACAAGTATGCTGTAACAGTTAAAAGAGTAGTAGATAAAACATTAAAAAAGTTAAAGATAAAGGACGGAAACCTGGGTTTAATATCACTTATGGAGGATGAACAAATTAAAGGATTATTAAGTGTAAAAGCCATGGTATATTTCAGAGAACAAATAATAGATCCAGAATTTTATAAAGTATTCAAAGACTATGCGGAAGAATATTTTAAATTAGGAGAAACTAGATTAAGTAGGCTTAGAATTTGCAATACAACATTCTTATTCTTCATGACCAACTTGCTAGTTAAAAAGGTGGAAGATGAAGAGGATTCAGTAAAATTGCTTTTTCCGCCTAAAGGAATTTATGCTGATGAAATCCCTTATACCTTAAAGGAACTATTCTCTAAAATTGTTGAAAGAAATTTAAATATGAATTGCCATTCTACCACTTTGACTTTAAGTAATAACAATTTAGAAAGTGTATTCGTATGTAAAGGCAATTATAATGCAAACTTGAATGACCTAAAATTAACACTCTCTTATTTCTCATTAGAACCTCCAAATATTACTATTCGAACTTCCAATAACACAATTGAAGTTTCGATTTCAATAACTAAATTCCGGAGTAAATATTTAATACCATTTTTATGGAGTAATATTATCGCATCTAATATAGTCTGTTAAATATAATAAATCCCTTTTAGTATTATTTCATGAGTTTCATGATAAAAGTATCTGATCTCGTAATCCCTACATTAGATGATATAGACGTAAATAGCAAGAAAATTCTATTAAGAATTGATATAAACTCACCTGTTGATCGAAAAACAGGCAAATTATTAGATGATTCAAGAATAAAAGCTCACTCTATAACACTTAAAGAACTATTGGATAGAGGCAATTCAATAGTAGTATTGTCACATCAAGGAAGACCTGGAGACGAAGATTTCATTTCTCTTTCACAACATGCAGAAATCTTATCTAAATATGTTGGAGCACAAGTAGAGTTCATCGAAGATGTAATCGGGCCTTACGCTATTGAAAGGATTAAAAACATGAAGAAAGGTGAAGTTATACTATTGGAAAATGTAAGACTTGTATCTGAGGAATTAATAGAGGCACCTCCTCAACAACAAGCTAAAACTTTCTTAGTTAGAAAACTAGCACCGCTTTTTGATGCGTATGTTAATGATGCATTCGCGGCGGCTCATAGAAGTCAACCCAGCCTTGTAGGCTTTCCATTAGTTTTACCTTCCGCAGCAGGGAAAATAATGGAAAAAGAAGTATCAGCATTAGCAAAGATCTTTAACCCAGAAGATTCCCCAAAAATTTTTGTACTTGGTGGTGGAAAAGTAAGTGATACTTTAAAAATAATAGAACATTTGGCAAAGAATAGGGTTGCAGATAGAATTCTGACCGGAGGATTAGTGGCTGAACTATTCGCAGTAGCTAAAGGAATAAATCTTGGGAAAGCTAATATACAAGTTTTAGAGAGTAAAGGGCTTTTAAGCCTTGTACCTAGGGCTAGAAAGATATTATTAAGCGGTGCACCGATTGAGATCCCTGTAGACTTTATAACTGAAAAACCTAATGGTGAAATAGCAGAAGAACCATCTAATAATGTTAATAACGTTATTAAAGATATTGGGAAGACGACAGTAGATATTTACTCCTCATTTATCAAGGACGCTAAAGTTATAACGCTAAGAGGCCCCATGGGCGTAATAGAGGATGAAAGGTTTAGAAACGGGACAAAATCACTTTTAAAGGCCGCTTTTGAGAGTCCAGGGTATGTGATTATAGGAGGGGGGCACATGATCAGTATGGTCGATAAGAACATGGAAATTAATGAGAGTAAAGTTCACATTTCTACTGGTGGTGGTGCATTACTTTTATTTTTGGCTGGTGATAAGTTACCAGCGTTAGAAGCTTTACATATTTCATGGGTGTCAAGAAATGGCAAAAGTTAAAGTAGCGGTAAACGGTTATGGGACTATTGGTAAAAGAGTAGCAGATGCCGTAAAGTTACAACCGGATATGGAACTTATAGGAGTTGCAAAAACAAGCCCTAATTACGAGGCACTTACTGCAGTCAAAAAAGGTTATAGGATATTCACTGTAAAAGAGAATATACCTAAATTTGAAAAAAACGGAATACCAGTTGCTGGTACGGTAGAAGATATGGTTAAAGAGGCTGACATAATTGTTGATGCGACACCAAATGGAGTAGGTGCGACATATAAGCTCTTGTACCAACAGTTTGGTAAAAAAGCGTTATTCCAAGGAGGAGAAAAAGCTGATGTGGCAGAAATTTCATTTTCCGCATTATGTAACTATGATGAGGCTAAAAACAAGAACTATATTAGAGTTGTATCTTGTAATACTACCGGAATTCTTAGAATACTTTGTACAATTAATAACTACATTAGTAAAATAGAGAAAGTAAGAGCAACAATAGTTAGAAGAGCGTCTGATCCTAAAGAAGTTAAAAAGGGTCCAATAAATGCAATAGTTCCAGACCCAGCAACAGTTCCAAGTCATCACGCAAAAGACGTATTAACAGTACTAAAAGGGATTGATATTATAACTATGGCAGTTATAGCACCGACAACCTTAATGCATTTACATACCATGATGATCACACTTAAAGATAAGGTTACAAGGGAGGATGTTATTAAAGTATTATCAGACACTCCCAGGATAGTGCTCGTTAATGGGAAATCCGGCGTAGGCTCTACTGCAGAAATAGTTGAAGTAGCAAGAGATTTAGGTCGTTATAGATACGATATCCCAGAGGTAGTAGTATTTGAAGACTCAGTATTCGTAAACGGTAATGAATTGTACTTAATGTACGGGGTTCATCAAGAATCTATAGTGGTACCAGAGAATATAGACGCAATTAGGGCTGCAATGAATTTAGCGAATAAAGAAGAATCCATTAAAATAACTAATGACACACTAGGTATTATGAAGGGGTATTTAATTTGACTGAGCCGACATATACTATAAGCTTTTGGTTAAGGAAAGTTGCGGTATTAGTTGATGGTTCAGAAAATAGCCTTAGGGCTTTAGATCTGGCAATAGATTTTGCCATGAGATATGGTTCACAAATTACTATACTTCACGCATGCGAGAACTGTAATGAAAGTGAGGTAAGAGAGAAAATAGAAAAAAGAACTAACGGAAAAGTGTCTTATGAACTTAAAATCTTAAAATATTCTAGCAAAGAAAGCAGTGCAAGCAATGAGCTTTTAAAACATATAAACGAATCAACTTACGACGCAGTGATTATGGGAGCCAGAGGTTTATCAATAAATAGTGACTTAAACATTGGATCAGTAGCTACTGCAATTGCATTGAATGCAATAACAACAGTTATTTTAGTTAGATAATTAATGGGATCACTTTACCGTTAGAGTATTTTGACAAGTCTACGTTAAATGTATACTTGACCTCTAAGAAGTTCTTTCTGAACTCAATTACTTTCTTTTTAACCTCATTAGGGTCTTTCTTATCTATTGCGACCTCCTTCATGAACTTAGCGACCTCTTGGAAATCAGACTCCTTCATCCCGAACCTTGTCATTTCTTGAACCCCTAGCCTAATACCACTAGGGTCTTTAACAGCACTTGGGGGATCATACGGTAATAAGTTCTTATTAGTTATTATATTAGCATCTTCAAATAGCTTAGCAATCTTAGCACCTCCACCTAAATTCCTAACATCTATTACTACTTGATGACTTTTAGTATAACCTAAATGTTCGCCAATTACTTTAAACCCCTCGGCAGCTAAAGCCTCCGCAAAAGCTTTTGCGTTTTTAACTATTTGTGAAGCGTATTCCTTACCGAAATATTTCATTTCTAATGCTGTGACCGCAGTTGCAGGTAGTCTGTGTAAATGATGGTTACTCACGAACCATGGAAATATTGTGTCACTAACCTTCTTAAATAATTCATCATTATTTGAAAGTACTGCACCTCCTTGTGGTCCAGGAAATGTTTTATGAGTAGAAGTGGTCATTATATCTGCTCCCTCATCAAGCGGATTTGTCCAAACTTTTCCAACGATTAAACCATAAACGTGAGCGGAATCGTATACGAGTTTAGCACCTACAGCGTGAACGTGAGGAGCTAATTCTTTAGTTGGATGGGGAAATAAGTATAAACTTCCGCCTAACACTACGAACTTTGGCTTGATCTCCTCAATCATTTTAATAGCCTTATCGACATCAACATTCATGTTCTCCTCATCGTAAGGTAACTCTATATGCTCTATCCCCAAAGCTCCTAAAGTGCCAAATTTCGTATGACTAACGTGGGCTCCTGCCTGGACCGGTGCTATTAAAGCCTTATCACCAGGGTTAGCTAAAACCCTAAAAACTGCAGCATTTGCAATAGTACCACTAGTAGCTCTTAGATCTACGTGTTTAGCTGGTGTTATTTCACCAAGAATTTGCATAGCTAAAGTCTCAATCTCGTCAACATATTTAGTACCTTGATAATACCTTTTATACGGTTTACCTTCAGCATACCTTGACATAAAGTCGCTCATATAAACGGCTTCAGCAAGAGGGCTCATAACGTTTTCAGAAGCTATTAAATTAATTACTTCTTGCCGTCTCCACCTATTTTGTTCTCTCGTGATCTCAATTACCTTTTCGAGTTCAGTGGGTATTTGGCTCATCCAGATTATCTCATAGACAAAAATTTTAAACTTTAGCAGCCCTGCCTAACTTTAAATGTGCTTTGCCCAATTCCTTATTTGCTAATGCCGCTAATAGATTCAACTCACCACTTAATACAGTAGCGGCTATAATTTCAGCGAACTTTTTAGCATTAGACCCAGGTGGGTTTCCGCTTCCAGCAACACCCATTATAGAAAGGGCTTCCCTTTGTGTTGGCAGCCTCGTACCACCACCAACAGTACCCACTTCTAGCGATGTTAAGGTAATTGATATATATAATCCTTCTTCTCTTACCTCAGTCCACGTATATCCCATACTGCTTTCAACGACTTGGGCCATATCTTGCCCCGTTGCTAGGAATATTGCAGCAATTATGTTAGCAAAGTGGGCATTAAACTGGAAAAATGTACCAGCCCTCGCTCCACCTAACCAGTTCTTCCTTAAATTCACTTCATGAATTAACTCTTTGTCAGATTTCAAAACTTTCTTAATTATCTCATCCTTAATTAATGCCTCAGCCACTACAGTTTTACCTCTTCCGTGTAATGAATTAACAATGGACTGCTTCTTATCACTACATACGTTTCCGCTTACAGCCAAACAGTCTGCTTTTCCAAACTCCTTCTCGATATATTCACAAACTTTTTCAGTAGCTATAGTAGCCATATTCATACCCATCGCATCACCAGTTTCATAAACAAACCTTAACCAAACAGTATTACCAAGTACGAAAGGTTCTATTTTATTCAACTTTCCGTGACTAGTTGTGCTTTCAGCAACTTCTTTTATCTTGTCAAAGTTCTTATTAACCCAATTAAGAAAGTCTACTACATCATCAATTGACTTAAGTTTAAAAACGGGCGCTCTGGTCATTCCATCAAAAAGGATTTTAACCTTAACACCACCACTTAAAGATGCAGCTTTAGCACCTCTATTCACACTCGCTATCAAAGCACCTTCAGTCGTGGCTAAAGGAACATAAAAATCCCCTTTAGCGTAATCACCATTAACTTTTAACGGACCAATAACGCCTAAAGGTACTTGTGCAGCACCGATAACATTTTCTGCATTCCTATTTTTTACCTCCGCATAATCAATAATCGTAGAACCTATAGAAGGTAGCTTTGCACCAGTTATTTTTTCTATAACTATCCTCCTTGCAACCATAGCCGCATTAGCTTCTAAAAACTCATCTATTTCATGAAGTTGGATCTCTCCCTTTAACGCTTTTTCGACAACTTCATTAATTTTATCAACCATTTGAGTCATTATTAATCACTTTAAATTTAATACCGTACTGTATTAAACCATTACTCGAATCACTCCGTATTTTCCTTAATACTGCTTTAACTCTCGCGCCCTCTTTTATATCTCCATCAGCATCAGCTATTGGTGCTACTATTATTGCACCCTCATCAAGTTTGATCAAACCGACAACTAACGGCTGTTGTTTTTCGAAACCTTCCCTAACCTGGTATGATATTGTATATTCTATTAGAGTCCCATATCCTTTGCTATAAATTTTCTCTACATCCAACGAGCCACAATTATTACAGATTGGTTGATATGGATAACTGACATTTCCACATCTTTTGCACTTGGTTAATGCTAATCTATATAATGAGTCTTTTAGCCTCCAGTTTTGTGAAGGACTTATTTTCATACTAATCACCTTCTTAACACAGTTATATATACTGAATTCCCAAGATCGTCTGCTGAAAGGATAAGACTGTTTTCAGCACTACTCTTTCTACCCGGAAATGTATTCGTTAATTGCATATATGCTTCTGCTAATTGGTAGATAGCAGTAGCACCACCAGGGTATCCACGGGCTTTTAATCCCCCGCTCAAATTAATCTCGAAAGCTCTTATATTCTCAAACGGTTTACTATCGTTAGCCAGCTTTAACGCTTCTATTTCTAAGGCTGCTAATATGCTATAAGAATCGTGAACATCGTATAATGTATTACCGTTAAGTTTCATATTTAATTTATTGAAAGCTTCCTTCACAGCTGGCAAAGACGGTGATATTATATCAACCTTATGGGAACTACTAACTATTTTCTCTATCTTTACTGGAGCATCTGAGTACTTATTAGCAATATCATCGCTGGTCACTAAAACAATAGAAGCACCATCAGCCCTAGCAGCAATATCAAATAATCTTAAAGGTTCAGCGACTACTTGAGACTCCATTATAGTCTTTCTATCGACTTTAAATTTGAGATATGCGTATGGATTTTCTGAAGCATACTCGTGCATTAGTAGTGGCCACTCAGCTAAATAATCATAGTCTAGCCTACGCGTTTTAAGATATCTCTTAGCCATTAATGCGGCATAAACATGGGGAGTTAGCCCGTATTGGTATTCAGTCTCATTATCTAAATTATACGCTATCACATCATTAATGTATTTTGACGGATAATCGGCGAATTTATCAACTCCTATGATCATAACTGCCTTTGAGATCTGAGACTTAACTAATGAATAAGCTGTAAGTAAAGACGCTGCACCATTATCTCCATTTTCAATTCTCATAACGTTACAGTTCCTAAACCCTAATCCTTCACTTAACTTCAATGCGGAGAGTAAACTCTTAGATATAATATCTATGTAACCGCTTGAAACAATTATAGTATCTATAGGTGGTAGTTCTTTCAGCTTTATAATTAATTGCTTAAAAGCTTCTATGACCATATCCTTCTCTGATAATTCGTAATACCTATCAACTTTAATAAAACTGGAACCTATTATAGAAACCATTACTCATACACCTTATACTTATTAGTGGTTTTAGCATATAACGAATACGGAATAACTTTCTTGTTATTAATATAATATTCTACTGTTGGGGCTAATTTCTGCCTTTCAGTAATTCTATCAGTAACTAAAATACTAAATGTGTCACTACCAGCACCACTTCCAAAAGGCGCTACCAAAATCCTCTCTCCAGGTTTTGCTATATCTAAAACTTTAGCTAAACCTAGTAAAGCTGAGGCATTGTAAGGATTACCGATATAAGGAGAGATTAACCCGGCTTTTACTTTCTCTAACGGAACATTTAACTTTCTAGCTACTTGTATAGGGAACTTTCCATTCGGCTGATGAAACACGAAATAGTCAAAATCAGAAATTCTATACTCATGTTCCTTCATTAGTGCTTCAACTGCAGATATTATATGTGCAAAATAAGCTGGTTCACCGGTAAACGCTTCACCATGTAAAGGATAAGGCATTCCATCCCTTCTCCAGAAGTCTGGAGTATCTGTAGTATACGAGGAAGAAGCTTCAATTATTGCAGAAGACTCGTTCTCGGGACCTAAAACATACGCTACAGCCGCAGAAGCTGAGCTTAATTCTAAAATGTCACCGGGGTTAGATTGGGCAGTATCACTTCCAACTATTAAAGCATATCTTATTTTACCAGCCTCAATCATACCACTAGCTAATCTCATTCCCGCTGAAGCAGCTCTACAGGCGAATTCTAGGTCTGCACTTAGTGTATAATTTGAAATTCCTAAAGAATCAATAAGAATTGTTGCCGTAGGTTTAACTGCGTAAACCTTAGATTCAGAACCAAATAGTACTAGGTTAATTTGAGAAGGATCAATTCTTGCCCTTTCTAAAGCGTTTTTGGAGGCCTCCCATGCCATAGTGGTCGAATCCTCATCTACAGCCGGAACAGCCTTTTCAGATAAGCCTAAGCTTTTTACAACACCTCTCTCAATTCCCCATAAATCAGCTATTTCATTAACATTAATTCTGTACTTGGGGATATACGCTCCCCATCCTATAATACCACTCTTCATCAGCCTCTTCTTTTCCTAAAGTAAATTTAAAAGGTTTTCGACAACTGTCTATGAATTCATAGACAGTTGTCGATTGATAAATTAAAGTAAAAAAGGTTAACTTTAAATCTATCATTACAATAAGGTTTACGAACTTCTATCAGCATAAAACATCTGATACCGCTTCGGTTTAAGTTGCGATACTATATACTCAAATGCAGATTGAGGATTGCTGTTCTCTCCGCAAGTATACACATCTAAGGTAGCATATTTGTACTCGTTCCATGTATGAAGCGCTATATGGCTTTCCTCTACTAGTGCTATAACAGAGACTCCTCCTTTTTTACCTCCGAAACTCCATGACTTTATCTCTACTAATTTCATATTAGCTATCTTTACAGCATCTAATACTAGCTTCTCTAGGTATTCCTTGTCCACAAGAATTCTCTCATCGATATCGTATAGGTTTCCAAATACATGTTTTCCTATTATTCTATCTTCAGAAATAGTTTGGTGGAGGAGGATTTGCTCGTTCATTTCTTTTTCTAGTGCCCTCCAGTTTGTTTAATCCGTAATAGGGGATTATAAAGTAAACTGTGGTCATAATACTTTGAAATAAACTCATATACAAGCTGAAGGTATTAATTACGATGAAAAGGATATATTTATTTGGCATAGCCATATTAATGCTGGTTATAATTGGAATAGTGTTTTACATAGAGAACTCAAGCTTTAATGTATACGTAGAACTCGTGGGTGTAAAGGAGAGCATAAATAGTCCTTATGCACAGTACATTTTTTGCATTGTAGCTAATAACGGCCCATTGCCAATGAGTGCGACAGTTTACTTAGAGGCAGGGGCTATAAACCAAACAACACCTTCACTATTTCATAAGGAAGCCACTTACGTTAACAGCACTACTATCTCAGTAGGGCCTTTCTCACACAGTAAGAAAATGGTGATATTATGGATACCACTAGCCTCGTCTATAATTTTCTTAGGAGTAGGAGGTACTGGAAATTACGGCTGGCATAAGACTATAACTTCGAGTAATGAAAGCTTAGTACTTCAAATAGGAACATTATCAAACTTCTTCAAAATCTACCCTCCAATGCCAGTATCAGTATTTTCCACTAACATAAGCTTGAAAGGAATAGGAAAATATCCCTATGAGATATCAGCTTATAGCGCGGCTTATTATTTCAAAAATAACTCATTTTATGAAAGTTTAAATGTGACTTTATATTTAAATAACATAAAACTTAACCCAACTAACACACAAATAGTCATCAACGTTAATGGTACAAAAGCATATTCAGTAACCTTAAGTCCACAACAAATTAGCTCACCCTTGTCAGCGATAGTAACCTTAGACCCCCCTACAACACAGACCGGTGCGGTTAGTTATAGTACTATTTATCTGCTTACGATTTACATTTATAATGGCAATAATATTTATTATATAGCAGAAAATATGAAAATATAATGGTATATGGAACAGAACTAATACCAGAAAAAAATACTGTGTCCTTTAAAATTTGGGCCCCCTATATTAATGAACTTGAAATTAAGATACATAATAAGGGGATTTTTAAAGCAGAAAAGGATGAAAGGGGTTATTTTTACACTGAGATTAAAAACGTAAAAGAAGGAGAATTATATACCTTATTGCTAAACGGAAAAGAGGAAATACCAGACCCTACATCAAAATCACAACCTTTAGGAGTTCATGGCCCCTCCCAAATAATTAACCTTAATTTCGAAATAAGTGAACTAGGAAAAGTAAACTTAAAAGACTTGATAATTTATGAGCTACACGTCGGTACATTCACACAAAAAGGCAACTTTTATGGGGTTATTGAAAAATTAGATTATTTAAAAGAATTAGGGGTTAATGCAATAGAATTAATGCCAATATCACAATTCCCGGGGAGAAAAGATTGGGGTTACGATGGTGTATTCTTATATGCTGTACAAAGCACATATGGAGGTGCTAAAGGGCTAGCAAAACTTGTAGATGAAGCACATAAAAGAGAAATCGCAGTAATCCTAGACGTAGTCTATAATCACATAGGCCCTGAAGGGAATTATCTAGCAAAACTGGGCCCTTATTTCTCGCAGAAATATAAAACCCCTTGGGGCCTAACGTTCAACTTTGATGACTATGGGAGTGATGAGGTAAGAAAATTTATTCTAGGAAACGTTAGGTATTGGTTTGAAGTATTTAAAATTGATGGACTTAGATTAGATGCTGTTCACGCAATATTTGACATGTCACCAAAACACATACTTGAAGAAATAAGCGAACTCGCACACTCCTTAAGAAAATTTGTAATAGCTGAAAGTGATTTGAATGATCCTAAAATAGTAAGGGAGGATTGCGGGTATAAAATAGATGCACAATGGGTAGACGATTTCCATCATTCAATACATGCATACGTAACCAAGGAAAAATCCGGATACTATATTGATTACGGTTCTTTAAGCGATATAGAAAAAGCATTTAAAGACATTTTCGTTTACGACGGAAAGTACTCTAAGTTTAGGGGAAAAACACACGGTGCTAAAGTAGGAAATATATCTAGATCTAAGTTCGTAGTTTATATTCAGAACCACGACCAGGTGGGTAATAGAGGAAACGGTGAAAGGCTTTCACAACTCGTTGATAAAACTACTTACCTAATCTCAGCTACACTATATTTACTCTCCCCATACATCCCTATGATATTTATGGGCGAGGAGTACTTTGAGAGAAAACCTTTCCTTTTCTTTTCTGATTTCTCAGATGAAAACTTAATAAAAGGAGTAAGAGAGGGAAGGTTAAAGGAGAACGGACAAACAATAGATCCGCAGTCAGATGATGCATATAATTTATCAAAACTCTCGTGGCAAATAGATGTAGAAGTTTTTGATTACTATAAAAAACTCATAAAAATAAGGAAAGAGTATAACGTTAGTGGAAAAATTCCTATAACAAAAATTTTCAATTCATCAATAATTATTCAATATGATAAAATCTCATTAGTAACATCGTTTTCAGATGACTTCATAAACATAGATTTTAACGGTAAATTAATACTTGGAATAAATTTTCCTAACCTTATAAGAAAAGGGGAAAACATTAAAACTAAAAAGGGAGTGGGGGTTTATGAACTATGTTAAAGGATAGGCCATTAAGACCAGGGGAGCCATACCCATTAGGAGCAACGTGGATCGAGGAAGAAGACGGAGTTAACTTCGTTTTGTTCTCTGAAAACGCTACAAAAGTTGAATTACTTCTTTATTCGCCTACTAAACAAGATTATCCGAAAGAGGTAATAGAAGTAAAGCAGAGAACTGGAGACCTATGGCACGTATTTGTGCCAGGCTTAAGACCCGGGCAATTATATGCTTATAGAGTCTATGGCCCTTATAAGCCGGAAGAGGGGCTAAGGTTTAACCCTAATAAAGTATTAATAGATCCTTATGCCAAAGCGATAAACGGACTACTTACCTGGGATGATTCAGTATTCGGATATAAAATAGGGGATCCTAACCAGGACTTATCATTCGACGAAAGACCAGATGATAAGTTTATGCCAAAGAGCGTAGTAATTGATACTCACTTTGAATGGGATGATGAACATTTCTTTATGAAGAAAAAGATTCCCTTAAGTGAAACAGTAATTTACGAACTACATGTAAAGGGGTTTACCAAATTAAGAAACGACTTACCGGAAAACGTTAGAGGAACCTATGCCGGGCTCGCATCAGATACGATGATTGATTACTTAAAAGACTTGGGAATTACTACAGTAGAGTTAATGCCGATACAGCAGTTCGTAGACGATAGATTCCTAGTAGAAAAGGGGTTAAGGAACTATTGGGGCTATAACCCCATAAACTACTTCTCGCCAGAATGCAGATACTCTAGCAGCGGTTGCTTAGGACAACAAGTAAAAGAATTTAAAGAAATGGTAAATAAACTGCACAACGCCGGAATTGAGGTTATAATAGACGTAGTATATAACCACACAGCAGAAGGGAACCACCTAGGCCCGACATTAAGCTTCAAAGGAATAGACAATAGGGCTTATTACATGTTAGACCCTAAGAACCCGCGATATTACCTAGACTTCACCGGGACGGGAAACACACTGAACCTCTCTCATCCCAGAGTTCTACAAATGGTTTTAGATAGTTTAAGGTATTGGGTTTTAGAGATGCATGTTGACGGTTTTAGATTTGACCTAGCTTCAGCACTGGCCAGACAATTATATAGTGTAAATATGTTATCAACATTTTTCGTAGCAATACAGCAAGATCCCGTGCTCTCACAAGTCAAACTAATAGCAGAGCCTTGGGATGTGGGGCCTGGAGGTTATCAAGTGGGTAACTTTCCATATCTATGGGCTGAGTGGAATGGGAAATATAGGGATACGATAAGGAGGTTCTGGAGAGGAGAGGCAATACCTTATGAGGAATTAGCAAATAGATTACTAGGTTCACCAGACCTTTACGCTGGGAATAATAAAACTCCGTTCGCAAGTATAAATTACATTACTTCTCATGACGGTTTCACTTTAGAAGACTTGGTAAGTTATAACCAAAAACATAATGAAGCTAATGGGCTAAATAACACCGATGGTATGAACGAAAACTATAGCTGGAACTGTGGAGTCGAGGGGGAAACCCAAGATCCAAATGTGATTTACTGTAGGGAAAAACAGAAGAGGAACTTTATGATTACATTATTCATAAGCCTCGGAGTGCCCATGATATTAGGAGGAGATGAGTTAAGTAGGACACAAAAGGGTAATAATAACGCCTTTTGTCAGGATAATGAAATAAGCTGGTATCATTGGGACTTAGATGAAAGAAAGCAGAAGTTCCTAGAATTCGTTAGATTAATAATTTACTTTTACAGAGCCCATCCAATCTTCAGAAGAGCGAAGTATTTCCAGGGTAAAAAACTCCACGGACTACCTCTAAAAGATGTAACATGGCTAAAATCAGATGGAACGGAAGTTGACGATAATACATGGAAATCGCCTACAAACTTCATAGCATATATTTTAGAGGGAAGTGCCATAGACGAAATAAACAAGTATGGGGAAAGGATTGCTGACGACACGTTCTTAATAATACTTAACGGAGGAGCAGGAAATATGAAGTTCAAATTCCCTAGGGGCAAGTGGGAGCTTGTACTCCACCCATATTTAGATGAACCTAAAGATAAGAAAGTTATAGAAGGAGAGAAAGAAATTGAAATAGAAGGAAGGACAGCACTAGTTTACAGAAGGGTTGAGTATTGAAGCTGTACTCAACTTATAGAATACAATTAAACAAAAACTTCACATTTGAGAATGTAATAGAAATACTGGACTATTTAAAGGAGTTAGGAATCTCCCATTTATATCTCTCACCAGTATTTCAAGCGAGACCTAACAGTACACATGGGTACGACGTAGTAGACTATAGTAAAATTAACGAGGAATTGGGAGGAGAGGAAGAATATAAGAGGCTACTCAGAGAGGCTAAATCGAGGGGTCTAGGAATAATACAAGACATAGTACCAAACCACATGGCAGTTCATGAAAAGAACTGGAGATTAATGGACGTTCTAAAAAAGGGCAAAAACAGTAAGTATTATAAGTTCTTTGACTTCTACCCAGAGGAGGAAAAAATAAGATTACCTATTCTTGAAGATGAACTGATAAAAGTAATTGAAAAAGGATTAATAAAAATAGAAAAAATTGGAGAAGAATATTATGTTGTATATAGGGATTGGAAACTACCTTTGAATGGGGTTAAAGAAAGTCTTGAAGAGACACTAAACTCCCAGCACTATATTTTAACTTTTTGGAATAATCCACCTTCCTATAGAAGATTCTTTGATGTAAATGAATTAATAGGCGTAAACGAGGAAATTGAAGAAGTGTTTGAAGAGGTACATTCAAAAATTCTTGAATTCGACCTGGACGGTTTTAGGGTTGACCATGTAGACGGGCTCTACGACCCCATAAATTACGTCAAAAAATTGAAAGAGAAAAGCAAAGGAAAGATTATACTCGTAGAAAAAATCCTCGGGTTCAAAGAGAAACTCTTTGAGGGACCCGACGGAACCACTGGCTATGATTTCCTAAACTACTCCAATTTACTTTTCCATTTTAATGAGGAAAAAGTAACTAGGGTTTACTACAACTTCATAGGAGAAGAAAAGAATGTAGATGAGGAGATAAGAGAGAGTAAGGAAAAAATCATAGACGAACTTTTTAAATTTGAGATAACACGTTTTGCGAAGCTATTAAACTTAACATTTGATGAATTAAAAAAATACCTTATTTGCCTCAATAAATACAGAACCTATGGGGAAGTAATAGAAGAATGTGATAAAACCGGTAAGTTGAAAGAGATAAAAAGTACAAACGCATACTATAAGCTCCAACAAATTATGCCAGCAATCTATGCTAAGTCGTATGAAGACACATTCCTTTTCAGATATAATAGGCTTATATCACTTAATGAAGTAGGGAGTGACTTACACTATTTTACCATTGAATGTGAAAAGTTCCACGAATTTAACGAAAAGAGAGTAGGGACTCTTTCATTGAATGCTACAAGCACCCATGATACAAAGTACAGTGAGGACTTTAGGATGAAAATAAGTGTTATATCAGAAATTCCGGAAGAATGGGAGAGGAGAGTCAAAGAGTGGCATGAAATTCTGAACCCCAACATCGATAAAAACGATGAGTACAGGTTTTATCAGGTTTTATTAGGCAGTTATTTCTTAGACGGCTTTTCGGAAAGCTATAAAGATAGAATAAAACAACACATGATAAAAAGCTTAAGGGAAGCTAAAGTTCACACTTCGTGGCTTAACGTGAATAAGGAATATGAGGATAAAATGCTGAAGCTAATAGAAGAGGCGTTCTCAAATAAACAATTTAAAGAGAGTTTCAGGGAATTTGAATTAAGGATTAGAAGATTAGGAATGTTGAAATCCTTATCACTCCTAATACTCAAAATACTCTCACCAGGCATACCAGATTTCTATCAGGGTACTGAAAGTTGGAGGTATTTATTAACCGACCCAGACAATAGAAGTCAAGTAGATTTTAAGAGACTGATTGAGTTATTTGAAAGGAGCAAAAAGTTCGATAATAAAATGTTAGAGGACATGAACGATGGTAGGATAAAGATCCATTATACTTATAAGCTCCTGAATTTGAGGAGGAAATACGAGATAAACGAACTCAGTTATAAGGGAGAAAAATTACAAAAGGGCTTATGCGGTTTCTGGAGGGGTGACAAAATACTCGTGATTGTAAAAACACTCTCGACGTTACCAAAAATAACTGTTAATATTCAAGGTAAATTCGTAGATTACATAACTGGGGAGGAGTTTGAAAATGAAATTGAAATTGACCAGTTACCAAGAGTTTTAATAAAAGAGTAGTACAGTTCGGAAAATGGTATTGTTAAAGAAATAAACTCAAGAAAATGAGCAATCAATTAACGCATAAATAATCGTTACTCGTCTAACGAGAAGTGAGCACTACTTCTTTAGCTATAACGAGTTACAGGAACGAAAATCTGTTAATAAATATAAAGTTAGCTCACCCACTAAACTCTAACGTTAATTCGCTAAGTTATCTTGCGGAACTTAGATTCCCGTTTGTCCCTACACTTTCATTTCATTCATTTTATCTTCATTCATGATCGAGTGTAGGGACTTAGCCCTCAACCACCTTTTAGGTGGGTCATGGGACTCCT
>Ga0209120_1000312_pt1 | contig 20213 bp, 31 predicted proteins | sample JossMetagenome_FD_184730 | JGI IMG/M metagenome (GOLD analysis project Ga0209120, IMG submission 184730) | Hot spring microbial communities from Joseph's Coat, Yellowstone National Park, USA - JC2_E (SPAdes) (version 3) | ecosystem: Environmental > Aquatic > Thermal springs > Hot (42-90C) >... | reverse complement strand
GCTATTGAAGAGAATGTTGCTCCTAGGTTTGCGTAGCTCATTTTCTATCATAATATGATTATATTATATACTTTTAAAGAAATAGGGTGAATTGGGTGAATATATAAAAATAAGCCAATAAATAACTTATTACATATGGCAAGTCAGATTAAAGTAGACCCCGTAGTAGGGTCAATAGGGACTGTAATATCTAAATCGTTAACTAATCAAGGGTTAAAGCACGAATTCGGAGCGTTAAATGAAAAAACTGTAGTAATAGGTATAGAGTATACCTTTATGGTGAGAATGGCACTAGAAGATTTAGATATGTCTCACATAAAATACAAGATAAAAGACGGTATCCTATTCGTAATTTACGAGGGTGGTACGAACCAACAAGAGGTAGAAAATATAAATAAGCAAATACTTAAGAAGATGACGTCAATAGGTATAGACGCAAAAGGTTACATATCATCGGATGGCGAAGCAATACTAACAATTAATTTGAATGACCTAGCTTTAAAGATACTCGATGTAGCAGTAGATAAGGCTAAAATGAAGTTGGGAAGCAAGATGAGACTGATTAGGGTAAAATTCGCTCACGATGATAAATGGGGATACATGGTAATATACAAGAAGGGGCATGAGCATAAGAATGACGTAGACCCGGACGACTTAGCAAGGTTAGCAGTATGACAACGTGTTATACTCCTTGTATTAATTGCAGTTACGAGGAAGTGGCAAAGACTGAATGCGACACAATCACATCGAACGCGTATGAAGCAGACGTGTGCATAGACGACCCAATAAATTTCTTTAAAAGGTTTCACTCCCATTATCCGCAATGCTTATTATGGGGTGACACGATGGCTAACCCATTGTATTATAGGGAATACACAAATGTACCTCCATTCATGGTAGCGTCAAGGTGGAATATGGTTAGCTTCTTAAATGCGGGGTTTCGTGTCATTGACGTAAAGCCTAGGCACATAAACGTTTGCCCTTCCGTGACCTCATCTGAGAGGAAAAACCTGTTCGTGACGGTTGGAGTGAGTAGGTTCTTCGATAGGAAGAATATCTCACTGATCTCGGAGCTAGGGATAAGAAAATACACGTTTATCGTGTCAAGACCTAACCCGGGACTGGGGATAAGGAACGGTAAATTAACTAAAGTTGATGTGGTAAACCCGGATATGTTAGCTTTTACTGTGACGAAAAGAGACCTGATGGAGCAATACGCTAATTCACGTTTCTACTTAGCGTTTTCACTCAGTGAGGGGTTCGGCTTACCTCCGATTGAAGCAATGTATTACGGTGTAATACCTATCTTTGTTAACGGTCACGGGTTTAAGGAGAACCTAGTCGGGATAGAGGTATCGGTAAGGGATGAGTATACGTTGGACGTGGGTGACTATTATTTCAAGATTTGGGAACCTGATATACGTGAAATTAAAAACGTCGTCAGTGAGATATTGAAAGGTAATATGAAAGAAATAGAAGATGATTTGAGAGAAAAAGTAAAGGAGCGTGCAATGAACTTCATGAAAAAATAGGGTTATTCCAAGAGTCTGGGTTTAAGTATACCTATAGTATGGTTTTCTCCTAGTTGATATACTCTTTCAATTATGCTAGGATCCGACACTTCTCCCTTAACTTCCCTAGTTACATCCTTCTCTTCCTCATAAGTAATTTTCAGGTAGACTTCCTTTATTTTATTAAATATAGAAAGAGCATCATAGAATTCTGAAAAATTGTAAGTCGCCAATACGTTACTATCACCTTCAGTTATTACTACACTGTAAATTATTGCCATTGTTTTAACACCACCATGGACGCGTATCCTTTCACGGAATAAGATTTTATAACTTCTTGTTTTTCACGTGTTGCGAATTCCGCATTAACTTCCTCGAATTCAGTTTTCAATAATAATGCCAATGAATTCCCTATTATTTCCGCATTACTTATTGCCAATGATTGATTAGGAAAATGGAATTGACTTACCGTAGTCCCTTCTGTATTCACTATTAATAAACTATACACTTCCATGGACAATAATAAGGAAGATGAAATATAAAAATTTCACAGGACTGTTTTTTCCCATTCTTTTGCAATATTCAGATAGTTATACCTTTCCCTATAGAGGACTGCACGGTTATCTAAATTTTCCTTCTTCTTATCAAGTGACCAATTAGTCAACGCCATCACGAGTTTCTGATAAGCATCATCAACGTCCGGGTCAAGAAAATACCCAACGTGGAATGGGTTAGTATACCATAGTCTGACTTTCCTACCTACTTTAATCCAATAGGCATCATCATGGTCTAAAACCCATTCACTCCATGCACCCTTTTCAGTAACAACAACGTCAAGACCCAAAGCTAGGGCTTCAAAAACCGGTATTTCAAACGCACCTCCACGGACGGGGTAAAAGAGAATGTCGCACCCGGCAAATAATGAATAATAATCCGGATCCGGAAGTGGAACCTTTACTGCGTTCATTCCCTTCAGTTTGGGTTCAAGCATATTAGAAACTAGAATAAGAGGGTAAAAGTGGTACCCGGAATTCATTAGTTCACGGAATACTTTAACCACAACATCACCACCCTTCCTATCCCAACTATGAGGTAAGATAGCTAGGACACAAGGGTGAGGCATTTCCTTAGGAGGATAATAAAACATATCAGGATTTAAGGCGTGAGGGATAACATGAATTGGTTGTGGAATTGGCAACTTGAGGGCGTAAAACCCCTGTTTAGACCAATTAGAGGGTACAACTATTTCATTAACAGGTTGTTGTCTGAAGAAATATAAGGCAGAATGAGATAAAGCATCGGTATCACTAACTTCAAACACTATATTTTTACCATGATGAGGAATTCCCTTCCAAAATAAGGTAGTGTTAAAAATGGTATAGTAAATATAATCCTGAAACCCGGACGGTAAGTTAGCTTTTGCAGTCTTATTCTTGTCGAAAGGAGTTATTTCATGCCCTAACTCTTTCAGACCTTTTTCTAACAGTATGCCTTGCCTTCCAAAGCTCGAATCATTAAAGTCCCTAACAAGAGCGATTCTCATATATTAAAAGGATAAAAACGTGGATATAAAAGTTTAATAATATGACACGTATTGTGACGTTTCTGGGAAAAGCCAAATACTTGAGGGAAGCAATAGAAAAAAATAAATTAACGGACGTTTTCATAGATAAATCTTACACTATAGGAGAAGTCTATCATGACAAGAGAGTTACTTATCATTACGTTGATACGGGAATAAAACCCAGTAATTCTGATGAAGTGGAAATGATTAATAGGAGAATAAGGATAGCAAAAATGATTAAGGAAATAATTTCAAAAATAGACGATAACATCCTATTTCTGGATAGTGACGTCGTAGTGAACGATATACAGGACGTAATTAAACGGTTAGACGTAAACATACCGACTACTATCGCTATTCCTGCAAGAGCAAAACCGTCTAATGGCATAGTAATCTTTTTCCAATCAACGAACTTCTATTTACCATTATCATGGCAATCAACACTAGGAAAGGTACTAGATAATTATCTTAATAATTCCCTCTACACGAATATCCCGGTCGATATATTCATACATATTTCAATGTCAAGTCAAACATTACATATAAGTGGAGTATGTCACTATATTAACGGACTGAAGTATTGCACATGAGTGTGATCAAGGTGATAATTTCTAAGCAATGTATTAACTGTAGCTTTGACATTGTTGCGACTCAGTTTTATAATTGGCTAAAAACTAGGAGCAAGGATGTCATGTTGCAAAAGTTAGGGTGCAATGGCGATATGGAATTCATTGACATCAACTTGTGGTGGTCACAGTGTAGAGAAATTGACGACACGGAGTCACCTAGGAGTATAATTAGGGGGGATTCCCCATATTTGTACATTAAAGATGTAGAGGAAAAGGAAGACCACCTATTAATTACAACATCAAATTATAACGCCGGGCTGTTCTCGAAATTATTTAAACATGTAGAAGTAGTACCACACCCTTACGACCCGAACGAGATACGGATAGTTGATAATATAAAGGAGAAAAAGTATGATATCATGACAATCGGTTATAATACTAAAGATGACCATAAGGGGCTTAAGATGACGAGGAAAATAGCGAAAGAACTGAATTTGAAATATATTGAAATAAGTAATGAATGCAATGGAGAGGATTGGTGTTACAAATTTATGTCATTAAAAAGAGAGGAACTGTATCAAATGATAGCTCAATCACGCTTTTACCTAGCTTTGTCACATACTGAAGGTTTCGGGTTGCCTGTCCTCGAATCGATGATAGCGGGTACAGTACCAATATTCGTAAACGGTCACGCGTTCAAGGAATATGCAGAAGGGATACCGATATCTGCATATAAAACGAGGGAGGATTGGTTTGGATACGAATATGATGACGTTATTGAAGCGGTAAAATACGTGTTGTCGTTGGACGAAAAAGAGTATAAGGAACTATCGGAGAGAGTAAAGAGGATAGCGAGATTGAGTTTTAAGCCAGAAAAAATCTATGAAAAAATATATAACCTTATTTCTTCTTATTTGCATTATCCTTCTTAGTTACCGTTATTTTTACCTCATCACGTACTTTAATTTTTCCCATACCTTTTTATTTCGTCTTGGAGTATATAAAATTAGTATGAGTTTCATTAATGGCATAGAGCAAGACATTACAAATTTCTTTAGCGGTGCGTCTGATACCTTTAGCGGTGTAGTAAACTTTGGGTCAAACATTGTCAACGGTGTACAAAATGCAATACAAGGAGTGGTACACTCTATCGCAAACATAGCACAAGGAATATACAACGGTATACTTGACATTGGCACCGACATAGTAAATATTTTTGGCGAGTTAGGGGGAGCAATATGGCACGGGTTAGTGTCATTTGCTACCTCATTTGGTACTTTCTTCTATGAGGCTTTCCATATCGTTGCTAGTGCAGTATACGGTGCGTTTCAGAGAGTTGCCAGTGCCTTTGAGTACGTTGGGAAGTGGATATGGGGTGGGGTAGTACACATTGGCGATGCGTTAAGTAGTGCAGGAGAATGGTTGTACAATGGATTTAGGGAAATAGGGTACTCACTAATGCAATTGCCAGTAATATTCGGTGATATTTATGCGGATATTAAGAATTTCTTTGCAACTATATGGAATGGGTTAGTTGCAGTTGGTGGTGATATATTAAATGCATTAACATCATTCGCATCAGGTGTCGAAGACCTATTTAACGGAGCAGTAGATTATGTTGGTAACGTGTTCAATGATTTGAAGTATGCACCTGAGGACGCGTCGAAATATTTAACGTCCAAGATAGCATCAGTACTGCCTAAGGTAGCGTCATACAACCTATTCTTTGAGGAAATGAAATCCCTTGATAGACTGGCGGAAAATATGGCTACGAAAAAGACACTTACACCAATCCTACTAAAAATAGGGTCACCGTTCATTGCAGGGTTTACTTCATTGATACTCGAGTCAGCCCTAAATTCGTTCTTCCCTGAAGTTACCGGCGTTAGTGCATCGCAACGGACACCAGTAAAAGCACCACCTAAATCAGATGTTACCAGCAAGATAAGTATACCAAATCCATTCCAGCCCGTGTCATCAAGTTATACACCACCTACTGTAACTCAGCCACCTAGTGCTAAGGTACAATTAAAACAACCACAGACATTCGAAAAATATGTGGTTGGTGTTAGGGAGAATGATGAGGAAATACTAACAGCATTACCAACTGTTAGTAATAAACTGGTGTCACCATATCCTAATAGTGCCACGGCAATTGACCAGTTTAGTGTAGACGGATATATTGTACAAACGACTAGGGAATTCATATCGTTCAGTACTATAGATAGCGTATACGTATTACCATATGCACAGTTGAAGATAACTAAAGTAAGTGAGGAGGATACTGTAAACGTGTCGTTCCAAGGAGGAGTAAGCGTGCAGACGTACTTACTTGGTATCCCAATATGTGTATTACCATCGACTACTGCACCAGTGTCCAATGTTAGCGGTGCAATAAATGAGGGTGTGGAAAGTAGTGTCGAGATGTGTCTAGAGATAGAAAATGTCGCTGGAGATTCCGTATCCGCATCAGTATCAACATCCTTAAGTAGTTTAGTGTTAGCACAATTGACACCACAAGATAGTGTATCCGCATCAGTATCAATATACGCCAGTTCATCAGCACCATAGCATAACCTTAATAAACTTATTGATAAAAATAATAATATGGTATGCAGTAAATTAAGTGGTAGATTTCTCAAAGTAAGAGCAAAAGTATCAGGGTTTGTAATTGCTAAGGTCGAAAAGCGTAATACACCAGAACAAGTTATAGTTACAAAAAAAAGGAATACTATATTACCAACAGCATTACCAAACTTACTTAACGCGTTCCAAACGTACATGTCAGGCGTGACTTATAGCGGACAAAACGCACCGTCATCAGGAATTATTCTTACTACACCATCGGGACAACAAATAACATTGAGTTTTCCTAGTAGTCCAACTATTTCTGCAACAAGTAACTCTGCAATATTATCGTTCACAGTGAGAGATATTACTGTAAGCTCGTATACTGCAACAAGTGAAGAGCTGATTACGACAAGTGCGGGATATAACATCCCCATAGCCACCGCAAGCCTATCTGTGACTAAAAATTCTGATGAAATATTGACAATAACATGGGTAATAACAATATCAATATCAACATCAGGCGATATTTCATATATTCCAACACCAACACCCCAAGAGGGTGGTGCTGGTGCTTGTGCTGGCTGTGGTAGTGGATGTCTGTATTGTGCGAATAGTAGTGCAAATTCAGAATTCCCAAACGGATGCTCTACTTGTACTCCTGTTGGAATAACATCACAATATTCGCAAGAAAACGTTGTGACAACACAATTATTTACAGACATGTTCTACAATACTTATAGTGCGGGATCATCGAACTTATTTACACAAGTAACAGGCACAACATTAATTATTTATATTTTGTACTGCTCGGCGTATTTCGTTGCAGGAGCTGGAGCAGGAACTGGTGATTTTGTTAGCTATAATCCTAACTATGAAGGATATCCAATGACGTGTTATACAGCTGACACTGTAGCTAATCCTGCATATCTTCAAGTATACATGCCAACTGAAACAGCAACATATATGGGTGTTCAAGTTGAGTACACGACCTAAAATACGCGGAGAAGTAACATTATACACTGCCACAGGAAAAATTATAAAACATAATACAATAGTAAACTTTTCACTATTGTTAAATTTAGTGGCTTACACCACGTCAACACCATCAACAATACAGACACCATTTATCCAAACAAATGAGGGGTCTTCAAACGCCACCTACTCGATACAACAATACGAGAACGGATACGTACTAATTTTCACCGCAACATTCTCCCAATCCATTAACGTCATAAGTGCATTCCTATATCCATACTCGATGTCACTGTTCAAACAACCACTAGCATCGATAACATATACTAGAGAAATTACAGGAGTAACACAAATAGAGTGGGCGATATATGTGCAGGATGATACTGGAGTACTGCCAAACTTAATACCACCCCAAATAATACCCAGTACCAACTTCCTTGAGGCATTATACGCTGACGATAATAACGCGAACGCACTACTTAACCTAAACAACTATAGTCGGTACTTATACGCATACTTCCAAGATCCTACAAGCGGTAACCCAATTACCTACCTCAACACTCATTTCTTCACATTCCTGGATTATACTACAAAACCATCAGCAGTAACAATTAATAATAAATTCGCACTACAACTAGTACCCGCGTCAACAACACAATACACTGTCTTCTACTACATTTGGAACTCACAAAACCTTACAATGCAATTCACTTTCAGTAGTGGATCATCTCCACTAGCGGACGGGTTCGCCATCTGCCTTTATAGTACAACACCACCAATAGCATTTAATACTGCGTCAATAAGTGGAATGACAAATGGTTACCTAGCTTATGGGTCTGGAAACCAAATAGTTGTTGAGTTTGACCCCTATTCATCACAACCTATTTCGGTGACATGGTGGACAGCGTCAGGGTATAAGCAAACAATACTAGCAAGTAGTGGTTCAAGTACAGGCACATCAATGACTGCAGGAGACGTATTCGTAATTGTTATTACTGTATCAGGTACAACAATGACAATAACAGTGACCGATGTGACGTCTAATACAACCATAGCATCACAGACTGTAACATTGCCGTTTACTCCACCAAGTGTAGGTTATGTTATCATTACTGCTAGAAATGTCAATGACTATGCAAACTGGTCACTAGTAAGAATTCAAGACTGGTACCCATACTCAGCACAATTGGCAATAAACTATACGTCACCACAGTTATTACCAGTAACTGCTACATACAATAAGGACTGAGAACATGAGGACTCTAGTATCAGGGACTGTAAAAATAAAAGACCTAAGTAATGGAAAAGTAATCACATATAAGAACCAAGTGCAACAATCATTTATACAAGCAATAATGCAGTACGCACAAACAGGCGGTGTAATATCCAACTACCAATACACTATACAGCTACTTAATAGTAGTGGCAACTTCATAGGTGAATATACTGGGTCATTATCATATAAACAAGTATCTTTAAACTTAATAGCATCATTCACGTTTATTGTAAGCGGTGTACCAAGTGGTGCATCAATACTTCAACTTTATCTAACAACATCACTAGGCAACTTCCTCATTGCACAGATTAGTAATGTATCACTACCCAGCAATACTACACTACAAATAATATGGGACATATCATTTACATTACAACCTAATGATTACTTCAGTCCTTACCTAATATTCGCATTCATTTCACCGCCATCAAGTACTGTACAATTTACAAACGTACCTACACTTAACATGCAAAACGCTATCCAAGCAATAACTAATTACGGCTACCTTACGTCACCACCGTCATACTATGTCACGTACAGTGGACAAAATATTCAAGTAACGCCGGCAATAACACAAAACGGCATAGAAATAGTATACGACATCACAAACATAACCACTTCCACTACATTTACTAACGTGACGATATATGTAACTGCACAAAACGGTAACATTAACATGATACCACAAATACAACGACTCACAGTACAAGTAGGACAAGCATTATCAATATATTACGTATCATCGTGGTCTACCGCATAAGTAAAACATTTTTTTACTTAAATCATTCATTATTACTTATGGGATTAACAGGTTTAGGAAAAATATTCTCCCAAATTGTTAATCAAATAGGTAAAGGACTAAGGTATATAGGGAATAAGATATCTCATTATATCAAATTAGGATTACACTATCTGTTTGAATATGTTAAAGCATTCTATCACTACCTGGGTAGGCTGTACGGGACTTTCCAAAAAGACCCAATTAGGTTTATGCAATTCGCAGGGTCGTTGGCAATCATGACATATTACGGGGTGCTATAATGTCAGAGATTAACCCTAACACAGTAAAACAAATAATACTAAATAGCATACAAGGAGGAGAAGTCGATGGCAACGGTAACTTAATAGGAAAAATATCACTCAAGAAACTATTCCAACAATTCGGAACCGACATGACGTTTTTGAAGATATCACTAGATGGCGACAAAATAAACATATACATTTCGGCAAAAGTCCCACTGGAGACGATAAAGTTAACGAATGGACTAACAATAGACTTAAATGAATACACAGAAAAAGCGGTAATTAAACTACCAATGAAAAAGAAGTTCATAGAAGACTTTGTTAAATTAGCAAACATGCCGATAATAGGGATGGAAGAAGTACAAGTAGATGATACTACTGATGTAATATTAAAGGTAAACACGAATAAAAAACTACAACCATCACCCGAACCAAAAGGAGGTGCAATTGACTTTTGAGTATATTAAACGAGTTAATTTGTAGTCAGTTACAGCTAAATTTCTACTATCACAGCGGGGACTATATCTCTATCTCTGACTTGTACCGATTATTAGGAAAATGTACTACTACACCCGATTTAATGCTAAGAAAACTAATCGACTTAGGTATAATTGCAATGACAGACAAACAAAATGTGGTGCAATTAAAGTGACATTATCGCAAGAATACTTATCTGCAGTATCAACAATGATTATCTTCGGACAGAATCAGAAAGCGACAATGTTTAACTATTATTATTACAGTGGGTCGACATTCACAACTAACGCACCGACAAGCGTAGTGGCAATACTAAAAAATAATGGTAATGTGGTAGCAACACTGATAGGGTACCAAGTATCACTAAGTACTGACAGTGTACAATTCCTATTTTATGATACAAGCGATAACACTTACTCATTCGATGAAGTTGACATTTATACCCAAAATAACGGGACGCTACAGTATTTAGTATCAAGAAACACTAAGTTAAACTATAGTAAAAGCGAAACCGAAGCAGTAACCGTATACTTTACACTTACACTAGAAAATACACCATCGTTATACATTAATTACTCGTTTCTATACTTGTTAGTTCCGGAGTTAATATTGCAGAACGTGTTCCCATTCAGTAACTACGTCGGTATTACATCTTTCACCGTTAGTGGAGTAACAGGTAAAGTAGCATTAGTAGGGACGGGATTAATAATAAACGGTTTCAGTATAATACTACAGCTCATCACAACAGGCAATGGGACACCAACAATAACAGCACTAACATCACCAACATCCACGACGTCACCAACAATAGCCAATAACAATTACGTATTCAGTGCGACATTGAACGTGAAATTACCACCAACATCAAACCAAGTAACGTATCCTATAGCAATTGGGCTAACGTATGAGGTGAAATAATGATATCTAAAGAAGTACTATTAACTATCCTTAATTACCTCGCAAACGGAGTGGTAAACGTCCAAACATCATCAACAAAAGCAATAACTACACTAGCACCATACCAAATAATAGCAATAATGAAAAATAATAACGTAACGGTGTCACGAACAACGATAACATCTATAAATGTAAGTGACATCATAAACGCATCGCAAGAGGAAACTATTACAATAAGATATAGCGGAACAGATGCATCACCATTCACTTACACGGCAACCGAAATAGAGATATGGGCATCAACACAGTCCGCCTTGTTGTACAAGATCGCAGACATTAATCTGAATCAACCACTATCAAAGAGTGAACATGATTACCTGAACATTGAATACGAAATAACAATAATAGCGGGAGCCAATTACACCACTATTAGTGCAATGTCACAATACACAAGTGTTGTCACATTTAGGACATTAGTAGCACCAATATTATACTTCTTCGGGTTGTTTTTGGTACCATCATGGAACACCGTGTTAAAACAAAACCCTACTTTCCCACAATCACAACTCATTGACTACATTAACCCATCAACATTCCAAGGTATAGATGCAATGTATGTCGGAAGCGACCAAATAACAATATTGTCAAAACTTGTAGGCTTTGGCAACTCACAAGTAAACTTAGTAGTAAACGGACAAGTATACAGTTCTTACACAAACGTACCCGTCTATATAGGCATTACGACAAGCAACGGACTGTTAGTGATCGCCTATAACTATTATAGTGGAACCATAAACCAATACGTGTCAATAGAAATATCGACCACATATGGTAATACAACAGTACTTAACCAATTCGAAACACAAACTACAGGTGGAAGATTATGACAATATCAGCAGAATATAAGTCACTACTACAAACACTTCTAGTTAACGGATACGAGAGTACTTACTATTATTACTATAGTTACTCATCCGCAACACAGAAATACGCTTTTACCTTTAATTTCCCTACAGGGATAGCAATGATACCTAGAGAGAACGGGGTACCAAAAGCAATGGCATTAGCAAAAATAACATCAATAGTAGAGAACGGCGGTGAACTATCAATAACATTTGACGCAACATTCACCACCGACTTTAACGCTAATGAGATCGACATGTATGCAGTAATTGGTAGTATGATACTGTATAAAATAGCAACTGTAACGGGAACCTTCACATCATCAACAGATGATAACTTATCAGTTGAGTGGACTATAGACATTACGGTAAACTCAATATTTAACACAGGTCAAAGCACTGTAACGTCATATTTACTACCAATAAATGGCTGTAAATCACTGAACGGTCAATTATTATTGTACCCGTATTTCGTACACCTAATCATTGCATATACGTTAATACCATCTACTGCATTTACAGTACAATCACAATTCCCTAACATACCACTTGCGACAATGCTAGCTACAGTACCTACACCATCATCACCGCAACAATTGAAAGGTATAACTGCGTTCATCTATGCATGCAACGGACAACCACAACTATGCTATCCCGTATACAACGGCTTAGGTACAGCGATAATAACAGAAAACATTAACTGTAGTTCACCAATAATGATAGTACTGTACCAGATTGCCGGTACTTATTTAGCATACATGCAATTACCGGTATCAATAACGTTCAATATAGGTAATACATACAATTACGAAATAGGTATAAGCGTGTCATGAATGGTAAAAAAAATATACACACCGTGCAAGGACTGTAGTTATGAATGGATAGTAGACAGAACAGCATATTATATGAAAAAATACCATGAGTTCGATATAATAAAAACATATTCCAAGCCAGCCGATTTTTACGTTGGGGAATGCAATATAGCGTCTTATGGGATAGTGTGGTGCGATAAACCGGGAAAAGGTAACACGTGGTTGATAGGTGATCGAAAAATAATTGTAACGATAACGCGGTTAAAAGAGTACATGGAGAAAAACGGGATAAATGTAGAGCAAGTGACCCCATGGGGAGTTAATGATGAAATGGCTCAGAGACACATCAATTTCGATTTTAATGCTAGGAGAGGGTTCATAATAATGGATAAAAATATACCGAATGAAATACTGAAAGCATTTGAAGGGAGGAGAGCGGAACTTACATTACCTAACTTAGACTTCCAGTCCATAGATGAGAACATGAAATACTACTTACTTTCTCATTCCCTCTTCTACATAGCATTAAGTGATGATATACCTACAATTGAGGCAATGAGTGTAGGTACACCGCTTATCTATATAAAAAAACATGCCGAATATGGGTGCGGTATTGGGATAGATAACGTGAATGACCTGAAAAAAATAGATATAGATAAGGAAGAGTGGGAGGACTTGAGTTGGAAGTGTTGGTTTAAGTCACTTCGTTATCACTACATTACGATAGGTCAAGAATTATGGGAATGGTTTAAATAGGAATTATAAACAATATGGTGAATATGGGTTTTCTACGTTCAGACCCTAAGAAAATGATTTGGCAAAGCGATGGAATGTACGGAATAGAACATGGACAGGAGTACTTTACAATAAACGTAGCAAAAGATTTTCACAACCCAAAGGCAAAACTCTGGTTAAAATACCCCGACTTAGTACCTATAGATATTGATGACTTGCTACTGGTAGCAGAAATAACTAGAAACCATTTCGAACAAGAGAAAAGGACTCTCATCCATTGTGTGGCAGGCGTACATAGGAGCGTAACTTTTGCACTGGCAAGTATAATATACGTATACAACGTGAAAATTAAGGACGCGATGAAGATGTTATGCTCACCGTGTATCAACTTTGATATTTATGTCCACGAGATACCGTATCATTTTGATTCACTTCAAGATTTCTATATCATGTATGTGCGTCACTAATCAATATTATTCACAAAATTAAGTGTATAGATATGATAGTTTACTCTAAAAAAGAAGGTAAATTGATAGTAAAGGTAATTTTTGAAATAGAAAATGTACCGAATGACACGGACTTAAATAAAGTAATAGCATACGGACTAATAAACCTAGCAAAACACATATTAGAGAAAAAAGAAAAAATCCTTAATTCGGACGAGGTAGGGGTGTTTTAAATGGACTCATCTATCATCATCGATAGTATTGCTATAACGGGTGCAATATTAATTGCAATATTTTTAATAATATCATCCATGACAAACCCTAACCTTTTTAATAATCCAAACTACGATAATATGCTAAATGAATTAATTATAGGTATTGTATCTATAATCAGTTACACCGTCGGTAAAAATGTGAAAAAAAACCAATAGGCTTATTAAATATCATTATAATTTAATCATCAATGAGCAACATAGCCATATATATAGGAGAAGATTATTCCTGGGTTAAAATGCAAAAAACAAGAGGCACAGTAATTAGAGACCCTAACGAATTAGTTAAGTGGGTAAAGAATAACCCGGGTCATTACTTAATCTTCGGGACGGACATTATACCGGAACAATCCCCGATCCTCGATTTCTTAAATAACGGAGGTAAGGTAATATGGATAGGAGATGAACCACATTTACCTGTACCGAATGGCTTTCATTATTCCAATCCAAAACCCGTAAGAAATACACTAATAGGAGACATCTTAGAATATAAACCCAAAGAGAGCCAGCTATCGGTAGACAATAAAGACGTCTTGCCCATAGCATTAAATAGTAATTATGAATCATCGGCATGGATATATAGAATGAATAAAGGTTATTTCATTAGACTTTTTGACACACCGAATATAAGTGATAAGGATGAGGAATACATCACGGAGTTCCCGGAAAAGTTTGAGAAACTGTTTAATGTTAACGCAATCAAATTAAATAACTTTAGGTTATTCGACAACGTTTCAATTAATTTGGGTAAGACAAACGTTTTTATTGGTGACAACGGATCCGGAAAGACTACAGTCCTTGAAAGTATAGCAGTAATGTTAGGACACCTTGACGAGATAATAGATAATAGGAATATTAAGGATCATAACATCGTTATGGCAACGTTAAGAAAGAATTACTATAAAGAATATTCAATTGAAGGCATCTTCAATACGAAATACCTATTAAACTTAGACGGGGTAAGGTTTTTTAAACAACCCATCAAAGTCATGCATTTCATTCCTGAACTCTTACCAAAATATGAGAAGAAAGTCATAAACGAGATTAATAACTTGAAAAACTTCACCTCCATGCATAAGGAAGTAAGCGAATCATTAAAAGCAATTGACAGTAGTTTTGAGGACATAGCCCCATATCAAGACCAATTAGTAATTGAGAAAAATGATAAGACTTTAATAAGATTGAATGACCTCGGAAAAGGTCTGAGTTCCTTAATAATACTCTCACTCATCATCATGCTAAAAAAACCGGAAATCCTATTAATTGATAATGTGGATGCTATGGGACTTTCTCCATTAAGGATTGAAACATTAAAAGCAATTCTAGATAAGTCAAATTCCATGACCCTATTCACTACGCAATCTATGGACATTATCGCAGTTTTCTGTAAGGACGATAATGTTAAGTTCCATTTAATGAGTGAAGGGAAGATAAACACGCTTAATGCTAATGAAGTTAGGGTACTGTTTGAATCGAATGAGGACATAAGACTAATTGCTAATGAAACCTGAGTAAGGCTTTAAAACGTGAAAAGAAGGTAATTATTATGGAGAACATTGAAGAATATTTTAGAAAAATAGAATGTGATTATTGGAGGGAATACCCACATTCCTACGGATTATTAAACGTATTCAACAAGACAATACAAATAGTAGGTGCAGATTGCGGAAGTTCGGCACTATATTTCTTAATGAGAGGAGCAAAATACATGATTCAATACGAGAAAGAGGAACATTTGAGAAAGAGATGGGAAGAAGTATGCAAAACATTTAACATCTGCGACAAGGCAATAATGAGAAATGAATGGTATGGGGAATACGAGAATGTTGATATATTCATAATGGACTGTGAAGGGTGTGAGGAAAACCTAAACGTGGACATATTGAAAAAGTATGAGGAATGGTGTATAGGAATACATGACTGGACTAAAAACCGCGTAGATTTATTGAGGAAATTGGAAGGGACAACATTTACTTATAGTAGTGATGATGGTAGAGAACTAACATTATGCAAAATCTAAATCCTATGGAAGAACTTCTTAATATCGTCTATTATCGTAGTAACAATATTGACATCACTTTGAGGAATTTCTATAATCACCCTAGAAGTCATTACGTCACCTATATTATCAATTTTGAACTGGTAAGAGAATACTGCATATGGGTCTGGAGGTGATTGGACTTGTACACCGGTCTCCTGCTCATATTCTATGATTTCTGCATAATCATAGATTATTGCATATAGATTCAAGTTCTCGGGGCTAACTTCCTCCAGCTCAGCCTCAAGAGATTGTAAACCCTCAAAACCGTATTCTGGTACGTTAACAACACCGTTAGGAGGTAAAGCGAAAACGAAGCCTACAATACTCTTATTTGAAGAGTCCTTAAGAATAGCTAAGGAATATAATGGAATTTCATTTACATCACTAATGTAAGAAGATAAATTATTGGCAAAGTATACGTCAGCGAAGGCATTACCAAAAATATACTTAGGTATAGAATAAGTTTGACCTTGTATATAAAGAACAGCACCCCTTAAAAGAGAAACATACTTTGTAGAGGATGTTTTGTTTACAAGTATCCATTGAACCTCATACAAATATATATCGTAAACGTAATAAACCGCAAAACTATCGTTTTCCCATAATTTCCTAGCATTAGGAGGGATCTCGGAAAGAGGTTGTATATCTTTTACACGAGTATATAATCTTCTCATATTGAATCTAAATAATATCAAGTAAAACTAGTTCTTAAAGGTTACTGATACGGATACAAAAAACTAAATAAACTCAAAATAACAATATAAAATATGGTAAGTTTATTCCATTTTAAAAAGGAAGAAAAAACGAGTAGGTCATTATTCATACAAACAACTACACAAATGCCAATAGAAATAATGGTTGCAATAGGGAAGAGACACATAGTAGGAATAGGTGAAGTCGACGATAAATCAGCTACAGTAGAAAAAACAATACTCCCATTCTTCGAAAAACCAACGCCGGATACTGTAGCAAAGGAAATATTACAGAAATTAGGAGTACCGAAAAGTGAATGGGACGAGATATTACAAACTAAAAGGGAAATAGTGCTATAAATGAGCTACTTAATGCAAGTAATATTATTCGGAATTATTTATGCATTTATTGAAGAAAAATACGTGGTAGAAAAAACTCATGCAAAACTAAACAACTTATTCTCACCATATAGGATACTATATTTCCTTATATTTTTAATAGCAACATTCACAATTGGCATTAGGTTATGGATAGCATACTTTCTAATATCAATGAGTGTAGAGGACATATTCTATTGGATAATAGCAGGGAAAAAGCCGTACCAATGGACATGGTATTATATAGTAATTGATGGTATACCTATAATAGACGTAATAGAAATAGTAATAGCTATATTGTTAATGGTGTGATTAAAGTTTTTTTACGAGAAAGGGTGATAATGAACATATGAGTGAAAACCAGAATAAAGACCCGATCATAGAAAGGATAGATAAAATTGAGAAAACACTACGTGATGAGATAGAAGCTAGAAAAGAACTAGCTAGAGCATTAATAAAAATAGCTGACAAGCTAGAAGAGCATACTAAAGGAGGTATGAGTATCGAAGAGCTACAATCATGCCTAAATAAGGTAAACGAGCTAGTAAGTACGCTACAAAGTGCGGGAATAGGACTTGGAGGGGAAGGTAATGGTAACTTACTGGCTCAAGTGCTAGCTTACCAGAAAATGCAGGAGAGGATGGCAGGAGATACGTCAATACAACCGATATCTAGTTCTAAATCTAAGAAGTTAAAGAAATTGTTAGAAGAAGAGGATGAAGATGAGGAGTCAAGCGAAGATAAAAAATGACTCCATCTTTTTCTATATTAAAAAGGAATACCATGATTATTTTGAAGTAGGAGAAAATGTACAGCTTATCGTGAACGGTAAAATAATTGTAGGAAAGGTAATAAGGTCATCTAATAAACTTTACGTACGAATACCTAAATCTTTTATCAGTATCATAAAAGAAGGAGAAAATGTAGAAATTAAAAAAATAAGTTAACTTATGTTACGTGTAGATGTGAAGGAGCGAGATATCCTCCAACTGCAGTACCGCTTACACTTACGAGTTTAGCTACTTCAACAGCTATCTTATTCAGTATAGTAGTCACAGCAACGGGCTTACCGTTAGTCTTAATGTATCCTGTAGGTAAATTATTGCCAGTTGGTGCAGTGTAATTCAGTAACTTCCTAGCATATTCCCACTCAATATCGGGAAGTGAACTACCCTTATCATCAATAAAGAAGTTTGCAAGTACTTTTTCACCGTACGCCATAAGTAACCCTTGTAACCTAGTAGGTAAACCGTATGATTCTGCAACGGTCTTAACAACTGCTCTGACTTCATGATATATGGCTTGATCTGTAGCCCAATTTACAGTTTCCTCATATGCGGTCTGTAATGCTATCTTGAATGCTTCCGGATTACCTTCTTGTACTTTACCTAGTCCGACTTTGAGTTGTTGAGATATGCTTAATTGTAACCTTTTCTGTAGGTATCTATATACTGACGCTTTTGTTAATCTCCTATTTTTAGTCATCTCATGTCACCTCATACTAATTTGGATACGGTACTCTTTATTTCTTCGAGTGCAGTTGTTACTGAACTATAGCTACCAAACCCTTGTGTACCGGCATATGTTGATGGTACAACTGCATACTCTTTAGCAGTAGCTTTTCCACCATAGCTCCTTGGTACGGGTGGTGCATTCATAACATAGGAATCTAACATCTTCACTACAGTGCCTGCAGTAGCTTTTTCGCCCTTGGTACTCGCAGTATATGCGGGTATTCTAGAACCTAAAAGGTTAGCGGTAATTGCCATGATATTTAGGATATCGTCACTTGGTAAACCTTGACTATTGTACTTATAATATACCATTGAGGCGGTCTCGTTTCTTGTAAGTAATATTGAAGATATAGTTTCGTTTACTAATTGGAATGCTAAGAACTGAAGTGCTGACCCTACATGTGAATCTAAATAATCTCTTAATTCATTTGAGTTTCTAACTGACGTATATAATGATACGGAAGTGTCCTCGTATTCTTTGAGCATTGCACTGGCTAATTCTTTAGCGTAATCATCGCCCATGTATTGTGCAAATAATGCCCTCATTTTGCCTTTATATCTAATTGGTGACGATAGGTCGTATGTACGCTTTGAATGTTTCTGCCTTCCTGCCATACTTGGTCAATTACCAGTAATAGAAACAGTATTTAAAAAAATTTTGGTACCTTATCCTAACAAATTACCTAAATCGGTTAATGCTTGACTCTTAGCAGATGGCATTTTCTGTACTTGAATATACCCGGTAACTATCTGATACGCTAATAATAATGAATTCCTCAACTGAAATGGTGAAGTTTGGTCTAATGCCCAATCTAAATCGTGACCGTCACCGAATACTACTTTACCATTAACTACTTTAATCGTATCAAAATTACCGTCTATAAGTACATCAGTATCTAGTGTTAATTTTGGATTTGGAGATGATTTTACAGCATTCTCTATATCATCTATAATACTTGTCAATAGTTGTTTGCCTTTTTGTTCCGGTGTGTCTTCGGCTAATTTTTTTATTTTCTCTTCTTCTGGTTCTACTATATTCTCGTCTGACATTCTAGACTCTATGTCTCACCCAGAATTTTTAAACGTTTCGGTTAAGGAGATATATATGGGAATAATACATCATCCTCTGAGGTTCGTAATGGGTCTGTATCCGATAATGGGGTTGGTAGTCGGTATAATAATATATAATTTATATCCTTATTATTTTATTGGATCAATTATCAGTATTTTTTCCATATGGATAATATATGAGAACGTTGTGGATTATATGGAATATCATGAAAAATGGATAGTCATAATAATAAATGTGATAGGGGTTCCTGCATGTATATCAATATATTTAATAACGTCATATGGGTTCCCGAAAATAATTATAATTAATACAGTAATATTATCAGCATTAATATACTTTTTAGTATACGTTTTATTAGGAATAATAATTAATATAAAGTACCTAAAATGAGCGAGAGAAGAATACATATATAATATAATAGAAACTGTACTAATACTTGCGAGAGAAGAATACATATATAATATAATAGAAACTGTACTAAGAGTTGCG
>Ga0209120_1000287_pt1 | contig 21179 bp, 24 predicted proteins | sample JossMetagenome_FD_184730 | JGI IMG/M metagenome (GOLD analysis project Ga0209120, IMG submission 184730) | Hot spring microbial communities from Joseph's Coat, Yellowstone National Park, USA - JC2_E (SPAdes) (version 3) | ecosystem: Environmental > Aquatic > Thermal springs > Hot (42-90C) >... | reverse complement strand
CCCGGAACAACTGGAGGAGTAATTGAAACTACAATAGGAGTTATACTCTCAGTATTGTACTTCGTAGGAGTAGTTTCAGCGAAAATAATAGAAAAAAGAAGATCAAAAAGGAATGAAGAAACAATACAAAGGTAAATGTTTTAAATCTCTCTTTTGACTTTTCTTTAATAACATTTTTTAATTTTTATCTCATACTTAGTCATATGAGCGACATAGATATTAAGATTAATGAGTACAAAAGGCTAATTAAAATTGAACCGACTAACGCATGGCATCACTTTCATTTAGGAGAGGCATTAGAAGAGAAGGGCGAACTAAATGAGGCTATAGAGGAATACTCAAAAGCCGTAGAACTAGATCCGACTTTTCCAGATTTTCATTTTAAGAAGGCAGAAGTTCTACTAAAACTATCTAAGTTCCAGGAGGCGCTACAAGTATACGATAACGCTATAAGAAAAGATCCTAAGAACGCACACCTTTACCATTACTTTAAAGGAGAGATTTATGAAAATTTAGGTAAATATGAAGAGGCATTAAAAGAATATAATAGGGCAATAGAATGGTCTCCTAATAACTCTTGGTATAGGCAAGCGAAGATATACCTTTTGGAGAAAATGAATAAACTGGAGGACGCCCTCAAAGAGGTAGAGGAGTTGATTAAGATAGACAGTTCAGCCGTTAATCTAGAATTGAAAAATGAGATCTTGGTTAAGCTAAAGAATAACAACGACATTAAAGTTTAATTTATTAATTTTCTACATTTTTCTGTTAAATTTTTTATAGTTCTCTTCATTATCTATCTTCATGTCTTTTGAAGTAACACTGAAGGTAAGGAGGTATTCTAAAGAAAAGGGAAGTTGGTGGCAAGAATATAAACTAAACGTGGATAGATTCACTACCGTTGTAGAGGCATTAAGGAGAGTAAAAACCGAACAAGATCCTACATTATCCTTTAGAGCTTCATGTCACATGGGAGTTTGCGGTAGTTGCGGTATGAAAATAAACGGAAAGCCTAAGTTAGCTTGCAAAACGCTCATAGTGAATGAAGGAAAAAAGGAAATTACTATAGAACCCATGGATAACTTCCCTGTAATTAAAGATCTGATAGTCGACCTTGACTCTGTTTATAGAAAAATGAATAAGGTCATACCAAGAGTTACACCTCCAGAGGAAGTAATTCAAGGTAAGGCTGAAACTAGATTAAAACCGGAAGACCAAAAAGAACTCTGGAGTTTCGCGCAATGCATAATTTGCGGTCTCTGCTATTCTGCTTGTCCGGTAGTTGAAACAAATAAGGACTTCTTGGGCCCTGCAGTACTAGCTATGGTCTATAGGTTTTCAGCAGATCCTAGGGACACCCTAGGAAAGAAAAGACTGGAAATAGTAGACGATCCTATAATAGGCATATGGAATTGTAGAGTTGCAGGCTCTTGTTCAGTTGTATGCCCTAGAAATGTTGATCCTTCTTTGGCAATACAGAGATTAAAGGAGGTGAGCATGAAATGATCTGGTTTTCAAAGTTAAATATTGAAAGACTTTTGGCATTGCTTCACAAGATAACAGGATGGACTATTCTAGGTTACTTAATAGTCCACGTAATTTTCGTAAATAGACTAGCTCACGGTGAATTGACGGAACCAGAGATCTTCAAATACTTTCTAGTATTAATAGGCAGCATAGTGGTATTTCATGCAATGAACGGTATACGTATAATATTAATAGAAACTGGGCATTTAATTCCCAAGCACCATATGGAAGAACCTTGGATTTATTATAAGCCTCACAGAATTTATATATGGTCTATGATAATAGTTACAATATTGTCGTTCTTCATAGGGCTTTACTTGGTGATAAGATGAGGGAATCTAAATTAAGGTTTTGGGGAGTATATATTACTGGGATAGTGACGCTTATCCTACTCTCGATACACTTCTTTATGTTATTCGCAAATAATCTTAATTTCGATAATAGAATCTCAACACCAGTTGTTGACGAATATTTAAGTAATAGCGCATATTACTCTTTACTAGGCTTACTCTTAGTCGTGGCTTTTATTCACGGCTTGTTAGGAGTTAGGAGAAGTTTATATGACTTCGGAATTAAAAAAGGAGTTAAAGACGTTATAATTGGTGGAATAATAATACTATTGGTGTTGTTATTTTTTTACTTTACTACCTAATGCCAGTTTTATTCTGGTGAACAGTTTAGGGTAAATTCCCATTCCGAATCCCATGATTCCTCCTAACCAATGTTCTAAGAGTACGTGTACTAAAAGTCCTCCCGGGAAAAGTAAGCCAGGAGCAGTAGCAGGTGACATAAAATTCACTGAACCCAACTTAGTTAGCTCCGCAAACATAGGATTTATCATCACAAAGCTAAGAAAGACCATTAGAGCCCTTATTATAATGGACTGGAAAGTATTCCTTATCAAGAACAGCATAAATCTATCAGAAATTGAAAGTAAGAAAATCGTTCCATTAAATATGAAGGCAATTATCATGAAAACGAACGGAATTGGTACTAAAGGTTTCACTTTCGCCAGGAACATCATTTCCTTTATTTCATTATTACTTGCCAAAGCGAGCATTATACCCGAATAAAAAAGAAGTGCTCCTTCTACTCCTAAAATTGCTTTTAGGATATATTTCTTGTTATACATAATTCCTTATATTTATATAGTAAAATATATGCCTTTCTTTTCACGTGGATAAGAATTATTAACTATCGTGAAAAGTATTAACTGATGATATCTAGAAATTTATTTAAGGGAAATTTAGTAAGTATGGTTGCATCAATATTTATCTTATCTCTTCTTATTTTATTAGATATTTATGGCATAAATTATGCTTTTTCAAGGATCGCCCAAATAATAATGTGGATAATATGGATTCTTTCGTTTCCTTCTTATCTTTCCTATAATTCATCACTATTGGAAAAAAGAAAGATTCTTGAGTATTTAGCCCCTATAGCAATTATTATCACTTTAATAGGATTAATTTTCTTAGCCTTTGGAAAATTCATAGGCATAGAGCTTATAGTATTTGGATATATATTTGAACCTATTGCGGGGATCTCCATTTTTCTTACTCTAAAGAAAGTGAGCGTACTTTTTTCTTCATTATTCTTTTACGGTGCAATAGTATTTACAGCCGGTTTGCCTCTATTTTTATTTAATCTAGGGATAATATCTATTATAGGAGATATAATAAAGATGATCGGATTATCGTATTTTATATATAAATTTAAATAAATTTATCTTTTTTAGAATATTAACACGATATTAATAATGTAATGTTTAAGTAACAAGCCTATTATTTAAATATGAAGTAACATTCTAGATATAAAGAACTTTATTTACTAAAATCAAGAAAAGATCATGGCAAAAAGATTTGATGTTAAAATTGAAGATGATAGGCTACTAGTTTATAACTTGCATACAGAACCTCTATACATTAAGGAGATTACCATATCTTACGAGGTTGAGGTCATTACTCCTACCGGAGAAAAAGGAATAAAGAAGGTTAAACAAACAATACCCATAGAAAAGAATGTAGTTAAAGTCCTTGACGTACCCATTGTCTCTAGAGAAATTTCAGAAGTTAAAGTAATCTATATTGTAGGTAACGAAAAAGCCGAAGAAATACATAACCCCAGAGTTTAACACTTATTTTTTATAATTGCGTATTCTTTTACGTTCTCGAAAGGTCTTCCTTCGCATTCGCAGAATTTTCCGCCCAATTCGTATAAATTAAGCCTAATAGCTTGTATTACTGCGACGAAACCTTCTAAGCCTATTACTAGAATATTTCCTAAGATTAAGATAATTATAGACACGGGATTACTTAAGATTCTCCAAGTATCTAAAGTTCCCGCCAGCATAACAGCAATAAAGGAGAATGCATAAAGGATATAATAATGGGATAAACCTAAAACTAGGAGTCTTATGAAGGATATAACGTTAGATATGACAAGTAGAAGTGGAGAAAAGAACCCTTCTATAAAGCCTTTAAGTAATGCATTTTTTAAGCCTTCCCTAATGTTAATGTAAATGTGCGAGATCCATCCGTATATTTCACCTATAAAGAATATTATTATAGATATAAAGGAAACTAAATAATAGCCATAAAATATTGGACTATATAAATGCATTACTGTATAAAGCAATGCTCCTAGCAAGTTATATGTGTTAATAAAATACTTATAAGGATTATAAAATCCATAAATGAAAATGATCGTAGGAGATAAGTAAACTATAAAGTTAGGTATTTTATTATACAAGATATCTTCCTTAGCACTTTTAAGGTGTGAATTATAAATTCCGAGGCTATTAGCTATCAACGTTAAGATTATACCGATAAGTATAGCTATAATTATTGCGTTCTGAATACCGTATAAGGGCTGAGAATATTGACCGAAGGGTATTATAGAAGAAAATATCTTAGAAACGTCTGGAGGAACTGGCCAATAATAGTAGAGCGGGCCTATTGTCGATTCGTTTGATTGAGGAACTAATTCTTTTGTACCTTCAACGAATAACGGTCCGAAGAATTCTCTTAATAACATACCTATTATCATTGACAATGCACTTGAATAAGCTAAAACAATTGATATGTCCTTAAGTTGCTGATTATTTTTATTTTTAGCATATTTATAGAATAAAATGGAAAAAAGTAATAATACGAGTCCGTCTCCAGCGTCAGGAAACATGAGAGCAAAGAACAAAGGGAAGGTTATTGCGAAAAGGAATGTAGGATCTACCTCCCAATAAGAAGGTGTGCCGTAAATGCCTACTATGCTCTCAAATGGTCTCATAAAGTGAGGGACTGAAGAATATGTAGGGGGAATTTCCTTACTTCCGAACCTCTTTGGTCTCTCAAAAACAACTAATGCATATTTGGAAATAGTCTTAATGAATTCGTCTTTTTTCTTTTCCCTTATATAACCCTCTAGATAAGCGTAGTATTTGCTAAACCTTACTGAAGTGAGTGTTTTAAGGATCTCTTTTAAGGTAAGTAACTTATTATAGTCCTCCATTATCCTCTTCTCTATGATCTTCCTTTCTGCGTTAAGCTCTTTATGTAGCTCACTAATCTTACGAAGTACTTTATCTAGCTCTATCAATTTCTCTTCGGATCTAGTTTCTTCAATTTCGTCGTAAAGTCTGGCTCTATCGTCCAAGTATTTATTGTAAATTTGGATTTTTTGATAGACTGAGTCTATGAACTTTCCTTCGTCTTTTTTAAATTCCTCAAGATTTTTCTCTATTCCTTTAAATTCTACGATTCCTTCTTTTTTATAACCTATGTTAAAGAAATTTATAATCTTAGATACCTCGTCAAGCATTCCATTTACAAATGAAACTTGCTCCATATACGAGGCCCTTTCAAAATATTTTCCTTCTTCGGGTTGGAAATCTCCAAGCTTTACAATACAGGCTGAAATTTGCTCTGTAAGATCGTTGGGAAAGAGCATGTAGACCTTTAGCATTAGTTCTGGAATTATCACATATTATTATACAACTTTAAAGAATAAAAACAGATATATTGCTATGTTTTATGTCGCATAAATTAATTATTATAATTATAAAATACTAGTAATACTCTATACCTACCTTAAATATGCATTTAAATATGCAAATTAACAAAGTTAATGACATTTTATATAAGACCATATAGGTGAAGCTTTTTAAATAGATGGTGTAGAAATTCGTATGAATGAAGTTAAGGTATCTAACGAGGAACTTCAGAGGATATATAATGACCTCCCGAAGTTTTACGATAGAGCTAACGCAATGATCTCCTTCTTTCAAGACGTAAAGTGGAGAGCGGAACTAATAAAGATTGTTAAAAGTTATTGCACAAACCCTAAAAGAATACTTGACGTTGCTAGCGGAAAAGGAGAACTTTCGTATGTAATTTCCAAGTTAATAAAGACTGACATAGTAATGGTAGATTATGCCGAAAACATGTTGAAATCAAGTTTAATTGAAGGAGATAAAGTCCTTGCATCTTTCTATAATTTGCCTTTTAGAGACAACGTATTTGATGCAGTGGTAAGCAGTTTCGCTCTTCATGCAGCTGACGATATAGGAGCAGTAGTAAAAGAAATGACCAGAGTATCAAGAAAAGTAGTTGGAGTAATTGCCATGGGTAAATCTGATAATTGGTTGCTCAGAAATTACGTTGCGTTTTATCTTAGGTTTATCCAACCTTATTTAGCTGCACTTGTAGGAGCTAAGCCTTTGGATTACAAATATATTTACTATATTTATAGGAAGATACCTACTAATTCACAATTAAAGAGTATTATAAGCAAGATATTCGACCTAAAGGTCTTTAAAGTTAAGGCTTTGGGTTCTGTTTACATTTTTGTAGGCTTAAAGAAAGGAACTGAGGAAAAAGAAGGCGAAAAAAGTATAAAAAATGAAGAAAAAATTGCTTAGCTTTCAGCTTGAACTTCTATTTCCCATTTTTGCCCATATGCAGCACTAGCTCCGTTTGCATCGTAGACTTTTACTATGTAGGTTCCAGGTGATATGTTAAAAGGCATATTAAGTATAACAGTAGCATTTTGACCCAGCGGAACGCATAATGCAAATCCAGTACTATGGGCGGGATGTAAGGAAAATTCATTATGAATATCGCTTTTTGGAATATGTCCAAGTTGGTTCGCATTCCATTGATAAACTACAGTACCGTTAGGATATAGAACTTGAACTAAAACTATAAATCCTCCATAGGTGTCTGGTCCGTCAACTCTAGATATTTGTAGGAATAATGTACCGTTAGTAAATAGCTTTGTTCCTTCTAGACAATAGCCTACAGTTTTAGACCAATTAGTTAGATGGCCTAAGCCTTGGAAGTCTATTTGATAAAGCCATAAAGTCATCCCTGTAGCAATTAAAAATCCTAATAAAGCTAAAGCTACTTCTTTCTCCATTTCAATCACCACAACGGAATATTAAATTTCCAGATTTTAATTCCTTTATTATATTTTTTATATAAAAGTTGATCTATTGAGAGCCATCTACTACCAGTAAACACAAACATAAATGCTGCTGCACCTTCAACCGAAGCTATTTGCCACTCATCAACGCATGTACTTCCTAACCATCCTCCTCCAAATCCTATACCCCATGCTAATCCAGCTAAAATTAATCCAGACGGTCTCGTTAGAAATCCTAACATCATGAAGAGCCCAAAAATGGCTTCTAGTGCTGTAAACATTATAAGGAAAGTATATAATAATGGTGGATTTTGCAAGAGCCATAATAGAACTCCTTTTACTGGTCCCCATGCATGAGGCAAGAACGTTATTAATTTTCCTCCTACATATGCCGAAGAATGCGGATTAAGTTTTGCAGGAACATTTATAGTCCTTCTAACAAACGCCGAGAAAAACATCCAACCTACAGTTACCCTGAGTATTGGTAGATATTTTTGTGTAGTTTCTACAGTCTGAGCCATATACCTCAAAAGATTTATAAAAAATTCCAAAGTTTTAAGTTTTTAATCCAAAGGAATCTTAAAAACATGTTAATCCATGTTAAACTAAGTACAATTTTATTAGTTTTTTAAAGCTTTATAACAATTTTGCTATACTGATGGCTTTTACTTTACTTAAGATTTTTATTTAACATAAGCTTCTTAACAAGTTCATTTAGAGTTCCTAATTTAAGTATTAAATCTTTTACCAAAATTATATTGAAATTAACTCTGTTAAAATTGGAGACCTAACATTTTATGAATAAAAAGATTTATCAAGAAAGTTAATAGTATCCCACATGGAAAGCGAAAAGCCAAAGAACGGATTAAGAATATCCAGAAGGGACTTTCTTAAAGTTTCCGCTATAACTGCGGCTGCTGCAGCTGCAGGATATGCTGCATCAAAGAACTTTGTATTTGATATCTTCTCTCCACCAGTCGATGATGAGCAATTGCAGCCCGGATATCAATATTCTTATGCACCTAATATGTGCGGAATTTGTTCTTCGGTCTGTGATATTCTCGTCAACGTGGAGCAGAAAGGTAATTACATAAGGGCTATAGAAATAGACGGAAATCCTTTATCTACTCTTAACTACGGAAAACTTTGTGCCAGAGGAAGAAGTGGAACGCTAATTACCTACAATAAAGATAGGCTAAAGAAACCGTTAATTAGGACTGGTCCAAAGGGTACATGGGCTTTTAAAGAGGCAGAGTGGGATGAAGCTATACAATACATACTGCAAAAATTCCAAGAATTAAACGTACAACCCTGGGAAATTGTCTTGAGCGGAGGTGCAATACCATGTGCAAACTATAGGCCAGAATTTATACCTTTCACTTTTGCTGCGCAAATACCAACAATAGCCGGTAGCCCAATGCAACCCTGCTTGTTTGGAGAGCATTTAGGAATGAACTTAACGATAGGCACTTTCGATATTCACGGTGATGAACTGGCAGACGACTTTCAACATTCGTCGCTTATAGTATTGTGGGGTAATAACGGTAATCCTGCAGGAATTTTTGTAAATAAAGGTTCGAGATTAGGTAAGGGATTAGCTAATGGTGCGTTTGTAATAGTTCTGGATCCAAGACAAAGCGAAGCTGCTTCAAAAGCCGATTTATGGATCCCTGTTAAGCCTGGAAGTGATCTGGCGATAGCTATGGGTTTAATAAAGTATTTAATAGATAATAATTATTATGATGACTACTTTACTAGGTATCATACTAACGCCCCGTTCTTAGTATATCAAGAGAACGGCGTATATGTACCATATACAGCAAACTACGAAGATGGGACCGTACAAGCTTTCTATGTTTATGATGAGATAAGTCAAAGCATTGTTCAGGTCCCACCGTATACTAATACTAATATGTATTCCATTAATGGGCAAACTATTAAACCCGCTCTAAGAGTTCAGAACTTAACAACCCCAGATGGAAAGCAATTGATAACAGTCTTTCAAGCTTTAGAGCAGGCAGTTTCTCAATTTACAATAGACTACGTGGCACGAATTGCAGACGTCGATAAATCGTTAATTGAAGAATTTTACTTCAGAGTAGGTACTATGAGGCCTATAGATTTTGCTACGGGCCAAAAGGGACAAGAAGGATCTTACACGACAATGTGGAGGAAAGCAATAGGCATAATTATGGCCTTAACAGGGAATATTGACGTCAGAGGGGGTTGGGTATACAGCGGAGATCATAGAGAAGGAGCAATTCAGCTATTCCAGACATACACGTCAATGGTGAACTCCGGACAAGTTAAACCTGGAATTCTAATACAAAGGCCTCAAGTACTAATGTCTGTCCCAGTACTTAATTTACCTGGACAAATGATGCAATATGTCGCTACTGCTCTAGCTTATTGTAATCCATCGTTCTGGCAGCACGGGCATCCGGCGGTTTGGTGCGCTTATAATAGTACGTTAACTTCCCAAGGTCTTAAACCGGCAGCAGCGTTTTCGCTATTTCCAGATACCGGAATTTACGAAGCAACACAAGGTCAAGTAAAATGGAATGGACAGCCTTATAATATTAAGGTTATAATGACATGTTGTGTAAATCCGGCCAAGGATATGCAGGAATCAAATTGGAAACAAATTTTACAAAATACGTTTGTAATTATGGTAGACATATTCCCAACAGATACTGCACTTTATGCAGACGTAATTTTACCAGATGCTACTTACATTGAAAGGGAAGAGCCTATAACTACTAGGGGCGCAACCCCAGATTCTGGATACAGAAGAAGGTGGCAAGCTATTCCTAGGGTCTACCCATATACTATTCCAGAATTAGACTTGTTCGTCCTTCTCTCATACAAGCTAGGATTCTTCGAGCAGTATGTCACTTGGATGGCCAACTCACTTGGATTACCTGCAGATCAGTTAGTACAAGCAATGCAAAAAGAAATGATGCCATTCGTTCAATACTTTGAGAAATATGGCACTTATCCAAGATGGGGAGAATTCGTAGGTAAGGCGTTTGTCGATGTGCAGTCTCAAATAATTGCACAAAAGCTCAATACTACTCCTGACGTCGTTCTTAACAAGTTAAGAACTGAAGGCGTAATAACTGTGAACACTTTCGAAGATTATGTCCAGAATAACGAGAGAATTCCGTGGAATATCCCTGCAGGACTTCCAACCGGTAGAATAGAGATATACTCGACAATACTATACTATTATGTCGTTCAGAACTTTGGTTATGATCCTACATGGGACCCAATACTTGCATATATCCCACCTAACTGGAACGCAGGATATGCCGTTACCCCTGGTCAATTCGTACAACCACAACCACCATATAACGATCCTACATTTAAACCTACTCCTCCAGAAATGTTCTATATAGAATTCAAAATACCTCCAATAGCCTACACTTTCACCACTAATGTGCCAATCTTGGAGGCGATAACTTCAAACAGTTATCATACTAACATTTACCAGTTTGCTTGGATTAATAAAGAGACCGCTCAGAATCTGGGAATAAATGAAGGAGATTGGATAGCGATAATAAGTAAACTAAACGGAGCAAAGCTAATAATGAGAGCGCATTTAACTGAGTGGATAAGGCCTGACACCATAGGAGTACCAGAACCGTGGGGACAGAATAATCCTGCTTTAACTTATTCCACGAGGTCTCTAAAGAACTTTGGAAATAGAGCGGTAACTCATATATGGCCTCAAAGTTATGATCCGCTTACTGGTCATAGAATGGCGCAGCAGTTCACAGTACTCGTAAGGAAAGCTACTCCAGACGAGATAAGTGAGTATACTCAATTAGCACAAGTTCAAACTCAAGATACTATTCCTTCCCAGGAGAACATTCCTGGGAATTATACAACTTAAGGTGGTGATAAAAGATGACTGAAAATCCGTATTTAGCATTTGGAAATAATAGATCATGCAAGAAATGGGGATTCGTAGTTAGAGTGGATCAATGCTTAGGCTGTATGGCATGTATGGCAGCTTGTGCAGTAGAAAATCAGACACCCTTCTGGGAGGAACTATGGAGAACCCATGTAGAGGATTTAGAAATAGGAGAGTATCCAAACACTCAAAGAATGTTTGTACCAAGATTATGTATGCAATGCGAAAACCCTCCATGCTATTACGTATGCCCTACTGGAGCTACACAGATAGTTGACGGCGGTATAGTTGTTGTAGATGAATACAAATGCATGGGTTGTCTATATTGCGTAGAAGCTTGTCCATTCGGAGCTAGATACTTTTACACTTACGACGATATCCAAAAAGCCAAGGAATACTATGGAGATAATCTAATACACGTAGTCCCTCACGTAGATAAGTGCACGTTCTGTTACGGTACAGCTCCAGATGGTACTTATACTCCTGCATGCGTAAGGACTTGTGTTGGCGGAGCTAGAGTTTTCGGATGCCTTGATGACCCCAATAGTGAAGTTTCAGTTCTAGTAAATACTGGACAAGCTGTCGTTCTAAATCCTCAACTCAATGTTCAACCTAAGGTATTTTATGTTTTTAATAAGCAATCTGGAAGATATACGCAAGGAGGTGATAACTCATGAACATAAAACTATGGATCTGGACTATAGTCTTTATCTTAATTGGAGGAGGTATAATGTTTTATGGAATGAGCTATAATCCTTTAGGGTGGGCTCAAGGGTTTGTAAGTTTTACTGAGCCTAACGATGAACCTATACCTTGGGGTTTACTAGTAATAGGCTATATCTTCTTCGGAGTCATAGGTACCGGAGTTAGTACATATAATTCCCTCTACGAATTGTTTAATAAGAATCATAAAGAGAAAAATCCATTCGATAAGATAAAGCTCAGGAATGAGTGGTTAGCCCTAGCAGTGCTTATACCCGGATGGATAATGGTTTTCGCATCCACATATAAACCTGCCGAGGCATTATTCATATACTTGAGCTTTAGAAGCACTTCAAGGATAGCATGGAACGGCGTTCTGTACGCGTTAGTCGGGATAGGGATAATTGCTGAAATACTTGCATTGATAGGAGAAAAAATTAAGGAAGAAGGAAAAAGAGGAATACTTGATAGGTTCTTAGCATGGTTATCTAGTAAAACAACTTTCGAAATACCTGGTATGCTAAAACTCGTAGTTGACATTGACGCGTTAATAGTAGGTTATGCAATATTAGCCGAACTTATACTTGATGCAAACTTAGGCTCAGTGTTCGGGTATTTGTCAACGTGGGTATACGAATTTGGGCCATTTATGTCAATCCTATTAGTAGCTGCATCTTTCTATTCGGGAATAGCAATGATATCGTTCATAACACCACTATATTCATGGTTAAGAAGACCGACTACAGTAACTCCCCCAACTGTACAGCCAGTAGCTACTCATATAAGCGGTAGTGGAAGCGTGGATCCAGAAGAAGATAATGCAATATTTAAGGTCTTAGCTAGAGACGGGCTTTTAGCAACAATAGGAATAGGCTTCTTAATATTATGGTGGGTATGGCTTACTGCAACAAACCAGGAAACATTACCTTGGGCTGAATTATTAATTAACGGAAGTTGGAGTTTGATTTTCTGGATAGGCTTAGTACTAATAGGCATAATAATTCCTATAGTACTATATTCTATAGCGTACAAAAAGGAAAGTAAAGGCTGGCTATTCGCGTCCTCAATATTTGTACTACTGGGCTGGTTTGTATTAATAACTTTGGCAGATGTAATTCCTCAAGCTATAAGCTGGTATTATTCAGTATCTCCTGTATCTCCGCCAGGTTCTACATGGGCTTACGAATTAAGAAGTAACTTTAATGGAGTAGCTCAATACACCCAATTGCCTTTTGCAGTAAGCTCGTACGACCTAGTATGGTTTGCAGGCTCTGTATTATTCCTACTTGGCGTGTACACATTGGGAGTGCTACTATTACCTCTAGAAGAGGAAGAAAAGCCAAAGCATGTATGGATATTTAAGTGATAAAAATGGAAAATAATTTTTTATCTACACCTTTAATAAAAATTAAGGTAGACGTTTTTTATCACTCTTGTCCTCATAACATAACCTCTGGATTCTACTCTTGTGATCCCGAAGAGATAGCCTCCAAACTTAAGGGGATGAAAGCAGTTGTAATCGTAGGTAAATACGACGAAGAGCACATCAAATTGTATAAAGAGGCTGCACTGAGAGCAGGTATAAATCCCCTGCTGATGAGAGTAGTTGACGCTACTTGGGGAGAGAATAGCATTGAGGAAAATAGGAAAATCTTGGAAAATGGGTGGGTTGCTGATTTGGCATTAGTAGAGGAGAAAGGGCTGCCGGTAAGTAGAAGAGAACTAATTAAGGGAGAATTAAAGATCGCTAAGGATAGGATAGATAAGCCCGTTTGGATTTCAGATATGTGTAAATTATATAGGGCTTGTACGCTGTGTCAAGATTCTTGTCCTTATAACGCCATAAAGGTTGATAAGAAGAATGGCGTCACTATAGATTATAGTACGTGTGTAGCTTGTGGTCTTTGCGTAGCAAGTTGCCCAATGAGTGCACTTCAGTTTCCGTCGTTTTCGCAGCAAGCAATATTCGAACTCAGTAAGATCAAGGGGGATAAGAGGATTTCTTGTTATAAGGACACTGGGAACTCCATAAAACTGCCCTGCATTGGAATGTTATCTGCAGTAGATTTAGCAATGCTTAGATCCTCGGGCAAGGTTGAGCTTTATTGTCCGGGATGTGAACTTTCTAAGAACTTGGACGGGCTTAAGAGTACGGTTGAGGATTTAAACAACTCCGTGGGAGGATTTTCTTTAACTATGCCAGGATATAATATACAATTTAAAGAAGTGAAAAACGATATAAAAATTGAGCCGTTTTCATTACTTGCAAATAAGGCAGAAGGTAGGCAAAATATTATTAAGAATAATAATCTGCCAGATATTTCCTATGAGGTTCAAGTTAACGAGAAAATTTGTACTATGTGCGAGAGTTGTGCAAAATGGTGCCCGACAAACGCGCTAACAATAGATTATTCTAATAATTCAGAAAAGCTATTATTTAACCCTGATAAATGTATAGGTTGTAAAATTTGTATTAACGTTTGTCCTGAAGGAGATAACGGTTGCTCTTCTGGGAGTAAAGCAATAAAAATCTTTACTGCAAAGGAAGTTAAGCACGAGATTAAGACTTTGATGAAAGATGAGATAGTAAGGTGCAGAGTTTGCGGTGCAATTGTAGGATCTAGAAAGAGTCTTAATTTAGTTAAGAAGGTCATGAAAGAGAGAGGATTAGAATGCGAAGATGAATGGCTCGAAAGATGTCCAACTCATAGGGCAGAGTATTCATACAAAAAATTCTTTGGCAAGGAAGTAAGATTTAGGCCTAGGAGGGGTCCAAATGATTTGGGAAGAGTTTAAACTATTTTCCTATCTTTTTATGGGAGTTAGATACAACGAAAAAGTAAAGGAACTATTGGATAAGGTAAAAGATAGAAGATATTATGAAGATGTAAAGAAAATTACTGAAATGATAGACTCTGGAAATAAAGATCAGCTTGCTACAGAATTCACTAGATGCTTTATCAATGATTATAAACACTTAAAATGTCCTCCATATGAGTCTTGGTATAGAGAAAGAACAATATATGGTAAGGTTGTGGCTGAATTGTACGACATTTACTCAAAATACGGTATTCAGCCCATGAAAGAATTACCAGATCATATATCCACTGAAATGGAATTCCTAGCTTACGTATTCTATCTAGGTAAGGAAGATGAAGGTAAAAAATTTCTAGTAGAGCATATATTTAAATGGGTACCGCAATTCGTTAATGATATAGAAAAATATCATTACGGAGAATATACAAAACTTTTAGGAAACTCATTAAAATTATTCCTTGAAGAACTGTCAAATGATTTGGAATCAAACAAATAATTATTTTTATTAATTATTGGATAAACATTATATTATTATTACTTAAGTATAATAAGATTATAAATAAAAATTTTCCTAAGAATTAATGCTCTGCAACTTCATCTTAGGCTGAAAATTAGGTAATAGTCCTCCGTGCCCCATCATAGCAATATCCTCTTTTTTAGGTATTATCCCCGCCATAAGCTTGGTAAACATCACGTCTATAGCGTTATAATCTCTATAATATATTCCGCCTGCAGAAATGCCGAAAATAGGTATTGAGTCCCACATCGCAACTATGGACATCGTTGTAGGTTTAATTGGCAAACCGTAGGATATAATTTTTCCTAGCTTACCTATAGCTATTGGAGTCTTATCAGTAGCATCAACTGAGGTACCTCCGGTCACTATTACTGCCTCTGCCCCGTTATTTACAGCACTTTTTATTGCCTTCACTATCTTGTTTTCATCGTCTGGGACTATTTCCTTATATACTATATTCCACCCGTACTTATCTGCCTTTGCTTTAATTACGGGATAATATTGATCTTCCTTTCTACCTTCATAAATTTCCGTTCCAGTTATGACTACTCCTATCTTATTTTTCTTAAACGGCTTAACGTCTATTATTTTTCCTACTTTTAGCTTATCTACTTCTTCCTTCTTCATTTTGAAAGGAATTACCTCAACTACCCCAATTAAATCTCCTTCTATCACTGGAGTATAGTTGTACTTAGTAATTAGAAGTACGTTTTGGTTAAGGTTAAAAGAGACCAGCTTCTCCACATCTATAGTTATTACTCCTTTAACCTTCGAGAAAAGCATTGTTGAACCTTGTTTTCCTGGCACTACATTGACATTTTCACCGCATATACTCCCAGCTATCTGAGGAGTTATATCCCATTCATATACGAAGTCGTCGCTTCCCTCATCGATCCATACATAATACACTCCAGAATTTTTTAGTAATTCTACATCTTCTTTAGTTATTACATGGCCTCTGGGCAGTAACGTAGTTGCACCTTCCTTTCCTACATACGTTGTATCGTATCCTAAGACCTTTCCGATTGCTTCTTCAGTTTTGACTTGTCTCATAGAATTATTTATGATAGCACATATTTAAGCGTTTTATCAAAGTTACAACGACTTTGCAAAGACTATTTTAAGTCGTGTTCATTATATATAAAAAATAAGAAGGAAGAATTTAAATTAACTTAAAAATTGAATAATCTTTCATGATATACGCTAGCGTTTTAAATAATAACAAACTAATAGAAATCCATGATTTTGCAAAAATTAGCTGAAAGGATTATTCCTTACATCGACGATTTTGAAATTATAGATTATTGTTCTTGTTTAAGAGCTTCTTATGTTATTGTAAAAGATAAGAAAGAAAACAAGTTTATTGGTGTTTCTCATATACCTTATGAAAATCTTCACAATCAAGGAGTTATTATAAAACCAGAAATTAATAAGTTACAGAAATTAGTTAGCGATATTAACATAATAAATAGGAGTTTCGGGCTGGCTTTAATTAATGCCATTTCGCAGAAATATATTGAACCTAAAAAGGAATATCCGGAAATTAAGGAACCTATTTGCATAATAGGAAATATGCAACCGTTAGTTAAGGAATTTTATGGGAAGAAATTTTACGTATTTGAGAAATCCACGGAATTGAGAGGAAATGCTATGTCCGAATCTGAGGAAGAGCTTCTAGTTCCTGAATGCAAAACATTGTTTATCACTGGTGTTACTCTGTTAAATTTCACAATTGAAAGAATAGTCGAAATTTCAAATGGAACAAACATACTTATAGGGCCTTCAGCAGGTTTTATCCCAGAGTTAGTAAAGGATTTAGGAATAAATTATGTACAGTCCATGAAATTTCATGATGTTGAAAAAATAAAGGAATTCCTTAGATTAGGTAACTTTATTTCTCTAAAAATAAATGATGATTTAGGAATAAATTATTCTATTCAAGTTAAATAGAGATTTATAGCAAACCATATCCATGCTACAAACGAAAGTATTACTCCGCCAGGAGCCGCAACTATGGAAAACAAGAGTATAGCGGATATTCCCATTAAATAAATAGAATAAGAAACTCCCTTAATCCTAGTGAAAACCGTTAAAGGAGTAACACTCCTTATTAAATATACTGCACTAATTATGTAAAAAATTCCAGAAAGAACATAAGTATAAACTATTATTGCAAGGCTAAACACTGAAGATGGAGGCAAAATTACAAAGAATTCTTTCAATCCAAAAGCAGTATACATACCCACGGAAAAGCTTACGAATGATAGAAAGAGCATCGACATTGCTAAATAAAGGAATTTTCCTAACTCTTTCTCCCTTTTATATTCCACGTAAAGCGATCTTATATACGACGTTACAAGGTATATTCCTATAGCAGAAGTTATGATACCGAAGACGTTTAAGAAGAACGATATTGAAATCAGAATTGCACCTATAACCGAGTAAACTTTTTCCATGGTTAGTATATTCTCACTCTTTCGTTTAAATGTTTCATGAACTATTTATTCTAAATCCTTATTAACAATGTTAATAAGTTTTCTAATTCAATAAAAATGTTTCTATAATTAGACACATATCGCTCTTTTTATATTCTTTAAAAAGACAATTAAAAAGAAATCGAGTGTTTCTAAACGATTGATTGAACCAAAAGAATTTTATATATAAGATGCGTTATTGGTATTATGGCATTAAAAGTGAAATTAAAACATAAAAATGTTTTAACATTGAACGGAGAGGAAGTAGTTAAAAACGTTAAACCCCTTATCTCGAAGTACCAAGTAATTGTCGTGACGGAGGGAAATAAAATTATAGGATATTTAACCGGTGACGAGATAGAAAAAGCTAATGGTGAGGAAAAGTTAAAAGACATAATTAAAAAAGGAAAAAGCATCTTAACTATAACCGGAAAAGAAGATCCTTTGGAAATCTTGAACCTAATGGTAAGAAGTCACATAGATTATTTAATAATTGTAGATGAAAAAGGAAGGGTTAAAGGAGCTTTAAGTATAGATGACGCTTTAGAAAACGTAAAAAGAATGATAAAACGTAATTAAGTCTTGTTAGTGTATCCAAGCTTTATCGCGGTTTTAACTCCTTGTTTATATCCATAAATTCCGAATATGACAACACTGAGTATGACTAGGAAAAATCCTATGCCCAGGCTATGTAAGTTATGAACTTTTATTGGAGTTACTATGTTGTAAGTTAAAAGCGGAGGATAAATTAATATTGCAATTCCGCCAACTATAAACGCTATTCCACCGTATTCTAGCACTGTCTTAGTTATAGTCTTTCCTACAACTGCAATCCCTTGGAAAGTTAAGTTCTTCATTCTAGTTAACCAGGCAGCAAAGGCGGTTCCGAAGAGCACTTGAGCAGTCATTGTTCCTAGACCAAATAACATTCCTGGAACCCATCCTAAGTAAGCGTTAGGCATTGTTGGAGCTAATACAGTGTAAACTATTAAAGCAAAGGCTCCGAATCCAAAGCCTGCAATGAAACCGTGAATAAAAGCTAACTTAACTGGAACAGGCTTTGTTAAATCCTTTTCGTTAACGTATGCAGGATTAATTTTATGCTGCAACTCTTGCTCTTGTAATTCACTTCCTTTCTTATGTATTCCCGAAATTTCTCCCAGTCTTTTCTCTAGATAATGCCAATGAGGATATCCTCCTTTCTTTGCTATATAAACACCTGCGGCTGCCATGGCTATACCTACGAAGATGTAAGTTACACCGAATGCTGTAGTAGTCATAAATATTCCTGCCAACGCTAAGTAAGCCAACTCGGACAATATAGACCTTTGTAAAGTGAACCCTGAGGAAAATATTAATCCTGTCTTGGCTCCTCCTTTAGTGCTAAAAGTTCCGACAGAGTAGGAGAAAGTTATTGGCCAAGTGTGTTCATCCGGCGTTACTCCATGAACTATGCCCAGTAAATAAGCTATAACTAAGGCGCTGACTACGTCAACGTTCTGGGGATTCCAAAGATTTATGACCAACCAAATCATATAAGTCACAAAATATTAGGTATACCCTAAAGTTTATAAATTTTTCATAACTAAGTTGCCAGTAATAAACCATTCTTTCTCAATTCGTCCATAAATAGGGCATTCTGCGAGACCTCTTTTTCGTCAAAACTTACTTTACCAATGTATTCAGTTATCCTTGAGCAATCATACTTAGTTCCTGAATACTTTAAAGTACACTTAAAATCTGGTGGAAGAATATTTTTATTTATAGGTAATTTTACAACTTTTTTCCTACCTAGAGTCTCTGCCATTATTACAAAAAATCTATCTAAATTTACTAATTCACACTCGTTAGCATACATATAAACCCCTCTAGGTTTAGCTTCAGCTAATACTCTCATCAGTTCTGCAATACGATTAGCACTAATTGTCGATACGGAAATTCCCATGGATGGAACAATTCCAAATTTGGATAGCCAATACATTAATACAAAATGCACATGCGCGCCATACTTACCGTAAATAAATGTAGGTCTAATTATAGCTAAAGGAAAGCCTTTTTCCTTGGCTATCCTCATTACAGCTTTCTCTCCTTCGCATTTACTTATTTCGTATGGAGTTAATGGAGAAACTTTTTTACAATGTTCTTCCTCTTCTTTAACTTCACCAGTTAAGCCCGTTGCCGCCGCAGAACTTACGTGAATAAGGACTTGCTTTTGGATGCTCTCTGCTATCTTCTTTGGTATTTCTACATGTGCAGTCTCTACATCTACGTTGCCGAATTTACCTATGGCGTTTATTATTACATCATTTGATTCTATAATTCTCTTTAACAAATCGACATCGCTTAAAGGATCTAATTTAACAAAATTAACTCCCTTCTCTTTCAATAACTTATAATATACTTCTTTTACTCTTTCCAAAGATCTGTAAGTTACGGTAACTTCTCCATACTTTGATAAATACTCTGCAACATGCGTGGAAAGAAATCCTAAGCCTAAAATTAGGTACCTCATAGTTCTTTATACTCGTTCGGACATTTAAATATTAATTAATTTTATGATAAAAAATGTTAACAAGAGATAATAAGGGAAAAATGTTAATAAATTCATAAATTAATTATTTTTTGTAATACAAATTTTTTGATTACCATCATTTTAACTTAGAAAAGTTTTTATTTCCTTATTTCTAGAAGATGATTATGAAAGTATTATTCCAAGTTTCAGAGGCAGAAAAAATACCTCTCTCTTATATTGCAATAAAGAACATGGCGTCAATGAGCGACGTGGAGAACGTTATTGCAGTGTATTCAGAGACTGGAATTTTCGGAGTTACAAATAACCACGAGAAGGAAATAGAGGATGTATTATCAAATCCAAAGATTCAAGTCTATGCTTGCGGCGTTGCAATGAAAATGAATAATTTCACGGAAAAAGATTTAGCCAAAGGAGTAAAAGTTGCCCCAATAAGCTTTCACGAGATAGCAAAATGGCAAAAAGAAGGCTATATATACTTAAGGCTATAATATGAGAAGAAAGAAATATTTTTCTTTATAACATTATGTTATACATGAGAAAAATTTATGCCGTTGGTATATCTCCTTCTCCAGGTTTAATAAGTTGTAAGGCAGTAGAGTTAATTGGAAAAGCTCCAGTAGTTCTAATCTACGATACAGATTTCCCATTCGAACTGGAGGAGATCATTAAAAATAAGAGAGTTATCAAACTAAAACCTGGTTTTAAAGATCCTAATGTAATAGAAGAGAATATTAGAACGTTAAAATCCATTGACGCGGATTGGGGAGTTTTCCTAGAAATAGGAGATCCGAGTATTAGGAATCCTTTATTTTATCATATTTTAGGAGGGAGTAAAGATTTCGAAATAGAGGTAATTCCGGGCATAAGCTCAGTAACAGCTGTATTCAGTAGGCTAGGTATTCACGTAAGGCACTTTTGCATGCTAGGAAGTGAAGAGGAAGATTTACTTAATAATTTAATAGATAAATGCGATTTATTTGTTATAGTTAATATACATAAGGAACACGCTGAGATATTTAAAAAATTAAAGGAGCATGGATACGATGTAACCTTCATTGAAAACTGTTGCAATGAAAAAGAGAAAATTACTCACGAATATGACGGCGAAACCTACTGGATAATTGCTATCGCTAAAAAAGATCTTCCAGAAAGAATGCTTTAGCTACCATCTTAGGATTTTTTGATACTTCTTCTACCCATTCTTTTACCTTTGGGTGTCTCCATCCATTCTTGTACCTCTCCCATATTTCCTCCATTGAATGCTTCCTAACGTCA
>Ga0209120_1000279_pt1 | contig 21450 bp, 20 predicted proteins | sample JossMetagenome_FD_184730 | JGI IMG/M metagenome (GOLD analysis project Ga0209120, IMG submission 184730) | Hot spring microbial communities from Joseph's Coat, Yellowstone National Park, USA - JC2_E (SPAdes) (version 3) | ecosystem: Environmental > Aquatic > Thermal springs > Hot (42-90C) >... | reverse complement strand
TTTCGATTGAGGCCGTGGGTAAAGACCGGCATCCATAACCACCCTCTTGATCTCGAGGGGTTCATCCGAATTTGGCATGTTCTTGGCGTCGACCGTCGCGACCGCCAGAGCTACCGCCTCCCCCCTCCGGGTCATGACCACTACTTGCGTCCCAGGGCCTATGCCGGCTTCGGCGCTCAGCAGATCGTTCCCCCTTATCTTTGCGCCGCGGCATACTGGGTCCACGGCTTCGTCCGATATGACCACTTTTGGGAACGAAGCGAGGGCCTCCTCGACGGGCCTTACGACTTTCCTTATCGGCCCCTCATCTCCAGCCTTTAGGTCTTGGACGGCCGAATAGACGTCGTAGAGGTCAACCGATTTCTTCTCGTCGAATACCCCGCTCTTGGTCCTCCTCAACTCCTCCATGTGGGCCTCCACGCCCAGCGCGTAGCCCACGTCCACGCAGAGCTTGCGCATGTAAGTCCCAGGGTCGACCCTAGCCCTGAAAAGTACGTATCTGCCGTCGATCTCTAAGACCTGGATCTCGTATATGTTCCTGATCCTCCTTACCCTTTTAACCGAGGACCTGAGCGGTGGTCTTTGATATATTTGCCCTTGGAATTCCCTCAATGTCTCCCTTATCTTTTCTTCGTCGACATCGCCGTGAAGCCTCATGAGACAGACGTACTCCTTATCGGAGTCTATGAGGGGTTTGAGAACTCTGGTAGCGTTTTCAAGCGCCAGTGGTAACACGCCGGACACGGGGGGATTTCCCCGGCGTTTGCCTCAAGGGTTCCCCCATGCCCAACCTTTTTTAGCCCCAACATCCTTTTTACCCAGGCCGAAACCTCGTGGCTGCTCGGGCCACTGGGCTTATCGAGGTTGATGATCCCCAGGGAGAGGTGCCTGTTAATAGGCCTCCCCAAAGGGTCTTCACCATACCTTGGTTCCCCTCCTTCATCTTCCCTGAAGCGCAAAAAATCCGTCACTCTGCACCGCTTATGTTGGAGCTTACACTTATAACCGTACCGACGGCATGGCTTCGAATCGCGGTGAACCGTCCTGCCCTTACAAGGAGCCCTAGGTCCCTAAGCCCGCGAAAAGTCAAAACGCTTTTTATCGCACCGTTTTGTATCGAGTCGCACCGTGATGATTTGGTTGCGCTGAAGGTCAGCCCTTGGTCGGACCGCGATAACAGGTGTGGCCGCTTGTTTTCCCTCGCTGACGCTGATTCTTGACGGCTTCGAATACCGTCGCAGCGATGCGATCTAGGTCATCGCTCCTTTGGTTTTGGCGCTGGCAGCGGCCGAGGTATTTCGCCCTCGTGCTTGAAGTCAAGCGCATTACCCGTGAAAGTGGATGTGATCGAAAAAAGAAGGCGAGCCTCAGCCCTTCAGGGCGGGGCGGAGGGGGGGAGGAGGTCAGGTTGAATACCCTCTTCTTAACCTTTTTCCCTGAACGTACGCGGCGTACACGAATCGCGTGTCCACGTCCTTCGTTATAATATAATGCAAGGAGTACCGGTGCGCCTGCCGGCGGTGACCTCGTACACCTCACCTCTGTGAGGTGGCTCCATCCTCAACTTCTCCTCTTGATTTTTTCGTGACGCCTTAAAAAATCCATCACCACTTCTTTCGTATCGCCTTCTGAAAGGTTGGCCGTGTCTATCACGAGGTCGAAGGCGCTCAAGTCTTTTACGTCATACCCGTAGATCGCCTTATACCTTCTGACCTCGCTTTCCTCCCTGGTGGAGTTCTCGGTTATTGCCCTTTCCAGCGGGATACCGTCCCTTTTGGCTATCCTCGCGTACCTCACGTCCCTGGGGGCCTTGACGTATATCCTTATGCCCTCCCTTATTACCCACGCGGTTAGGTGGCCATCTAGGACTACGTCACCGCGGTCCTCCTCTTCACGCGTGGCTTCGTCGACTGCTCTATCTATGCTGGGATCTCCCTCGGCCAGGAGGCTGAACTCGTCGATGCCGAGTCCTCTTTCTTGAGCTGCCTTGCGAAATATCGAACCGGCCGACACGTAGCGCAGGCCGAATGTCTCTGCGATGGCCTTGGCGACGCTCGTCTTGCCTGAGCCAGGGGGACCGCTGACCGCTATCACGACCAAGCCGGTTCACTTGATCAGGGCAACTATTTGGGCCGCTGCCTCTCCCGCCTTCCCCTCTTCGTTCTTCACGAAGACCACGGAAGCGCCGGACAGAACGGCTGAAGATATCGCCGCCTGCCTGTTAACCTCCATCGTGAACCGCAGCTCTTCGGCGGTCAGGTCATCGCTCCTGTTTCTTATACCCTGGTCTTTGGCCCTCCTGCTGATCACGGCCTGGGGATCCGCCTCGACGACGACTATGTGATTCGGGTGAAGCGCCTTCACGACTGGTTCTGGCAGCCCGGGCCAATAGCCCTGCGACGTCTTGATTATGGCGTGGGTGTCGAGTATCACGGAAGAACTCGAAGCCCTCTTCGCTATATCTCTTGCCGCCTCGGCCTGAAGGGCCATTTGCGTATCTACCCTGAGCTTCCTTATCTCGTCGCGGTTTTCCACCAGCCCTTGGGAAAGGGCCAGCTCGAGCATTACGTCGCCGAAGTTCAGCACCTGAAATTGGAGGCCCGCCTCCTTTGCCTGCCTAACTGCCTCGTTTATTACGGTGGTCTTCCCCACGCCGGGTACGCCTACAACCACAACGACTTTCCCTGCCATAAGCTACTGGGGGACCAGGACTTAAGCATTCAATGGACCGCGAGAAACGCATAAATCCCCTAGCGTCGAAAAGTGGTGTTCCCCGCTCCTTCCGTTTTAGCCTTGACTTTTGCTGGCCTGGCCGCCCTTCAAGACGCCAGAGATAGGGAGGTTTCCGACTTCTTCTGGGTGGTTTCGATACCGGCTTTGGCCATCCTTTTCCCCCTTTTCTACGGGGGCTTTCTGGTCGAACTCGTCCCCGCCGTTCTAATAATCCCCATTTCTTACGCCGTGTCGCGGAAGGGGCTCCTGGGAGAGGCTGATCCCTTTGCCCTCTTGGTCTTGGCGCTCGGATTTCCCCAGCCACTGGGGGTCTTCCCCGCTTATCTCCTGATTTTCTTTTTGGGTTTGGTGTGCGAACTTGGGGCCTTCGCCGTCATCATCCACGGCCGGAGTGGTAAAGGGGCTCCCTCACCGTTCACTTACGCCGTCAAGAAGTCCGAGTTGAACGTTTTCTGGCTGCCGAGGTTGGAGGACGGGAGCTACGCGTTCGACATAAACGATCCCCGTCCGTTCAGGCAGTTAATCGAAGAAGCCAAGGAAAAAATAAAGGGGGAGTGGGTGTGGGCGACGCCCATTTTACCCCTTCTGCCTTTCCTATTTGCCTCGTCGCTGGCCGTCTTCGCGCTAAGCCTTCTGACCCGACCGGCTCAGGCCTCTTTGACCCCCTTCACAGCGTAGGTCTTGAACAGAGCCAATTCCTGGGTGGGGCCGGTTATCTCCAGCTGGAACTCCCGGGAGGTGCCCGTGTAAGAACCAGACCCGTATCCCCTCCAGAACAGGAATTCCCAGTCCTTGCCCGCGAGGGCGGAAAACTGGAGCTCTGAGCCCGCCAGGTACCACCCCGAATTCGGTCTCGCGGTGCCGGCACCTTCGGGGTAAGTGCCGGTTTCGACCCAAAATTGGGTAGGAGAATAAGAGAACACCAGGGCTTCGCCTTGCCGCGTGGCCGTCGGAGAGTAATAGGTGCCGCCCACTTCAACGGGCAGAGCGCGGACCGCCTGCGCCTCGAGTTGAACCGCCTGGAAGTCCTGAAGCCATGCCGAGCCCCCTGGATAAACGACTTCGGCGCTGGCTCCAGGGGGTAAGCCTACCACCGATACCCAAGTGAGCTGACCTGAAGAAGAACCCGCGCCCGTGGTGGAAGAAGTCAGCGATCCGCCGTTTTTCGAGGCCCCAACTGTGGTCCCCTCCGACGACTGGCCGCTGCGATCACTACCGGAAGCGCTCGTGGTCGCAGTCGTGGTCGTGGTGGTGGTCGCGGTCGAGCCGGTGGTTGCGCTGGTGCCCGTAGTGATGATTGTAGCGTTCGTCGTGGCCGGGGTAGTGCTCGTGCTTGTGCTCGAGGCCTTAGTTTCTTTTCCGCTTCCCGAGTTGTACCCGCTCGCGGTGGTTGAGGGTTGCCCGCCCGAGGAGCCGCCGTTTCCCGGGGGTGCTTCCACATTTAGATAAGCTACGGCTTTCCCCTCCGGCTGAAGCTCTGCTGAGTACCAAACCACCAGAGCTGCCACCAAATCCCCCGCTTTGACGCTTGGTACTGTGACCTGAAATGAGGATGGTGAACTGCCGTATGCTATGGCCCTCCCCGACCAAAATACCTCGTAAAGGGGGTGCTCGCCGTTGTGAACCCATATTAAGACTTTCTCTCCCGGCGAGGCTTGGGTTGGATAAAGGTAAACCCCGGATGCGCTCCCGTTGACGCGGATCACGTTGCCGAGGGAAGTCACCAGGTAAACGGTACTTGGGCAAAATCCAAATAGAGAAGTAAGGTTCAGGAGGGCATCCCCGGCTACGGTTATGTTGAGCGGCTTAACTTCGACTCTGGGGCTGGGCACGAGCGCGTAAACGAGTATAGCTGAGCCGTTGAGCTGCAGAACCGGGTAATCGTCCACCCCGACCTTCAGTGCTACCTGTTGTTGCGACTTTTCGGACAGGAGCGCTTCCCCACGGGTTTGGTCTTCGGCCCCCCGCAGGGCAGAGGAATAGGCGTAGAAGGTAAGACCTGCCACCGTTGCCAAGGCTAACACGAGCAGGAGGGAGGCCAACAGCGAGGCTATCCCACGGTGCCGTTGCCGATAGGGCTTCCGGTCATAGGTAGAAATCAAACTCCACTCCTCCGTTACCCAAGAGGACCACGGAATCGCCCGTGCCGTAAACGGTGACCGGTTCGAGCTTCCCCGGCGGCACGGTACCGTTGGCCGCTACCAGTTTCCCGCCTACGAGGGCACGGGTGACCTGGAAGGGGTAACTGCCGTAATTGTACAAGTAAAGCTTTATGATTCCTCCACTCTCCTGCCAGTATACCAGAGAGAGCATTTGCTGGCTTGCTTGCGCCTCTTGAATCCCCTCGGATATGGCATAACCCGACTGTTCCCTGATGTACCGTGAGAAGTCGGGCCAAACCAGCGCAAAGCCGGCCAGGGTTATGGCGAGAACAAGCAGAGCGCCCATTACCTCAGATAAACCCTTACGACTCTTCATACTAGCGTTTCATCCGTAGAATGATTTCCCGCGCTAATATCGCGGCCCTTAGGTCTTCGGGAGCGACCTGGAGTGATCGGAGCGGAGAAGGGAGATATGGAGGGATGGAGGGATGGAGGGGATGAGAGGGGACGGGAGGGGAGGGGAGAAAAAAAGCAGAGATAAGCGCGCTTCTTCGCTTTGCGGCTTGCGTTCTTCCTTCCCTCGGCGCCTGGCGCCTTTCCAGTGTGGGTTTGGGCGGATTTGCAGACTCTCCAAACACGTCGACGGGAGTGCAGTTCCATAGGCTCATGAACTGAACCCTGAGGCGCTCGCAAGGCCCGTAGAAGAGCAGGGGGCCATTTTCGCAGCCCGCTAACCCCTTGAGGTCCTGTATCAGGGATAATTTCTCCTCCTCAGACATCTTGTTGAAGTCATCTACAAACTCCTCATCAGACTCGAAAATTATCATATGCATATCACGCGCTAGCGTTTAACCATTACCCCGTGCGCGAATTCGGCCTGAGGGCCCGCGGCCCGAGCTCTATCCCCGGCCTTCCAGGCGCCTTTGCGTTGCGATTTGAGCGAAACGGGCGAATTCAACGGCTAGGGTGAGATGAGCTGAGCGGAGCGGAGCCTAGCGGAGCGGGGCTGGGCAGGGCGGGGCGGGGCCGCGATGCGATGAGATCGAGTTTGAGTTTCGCCGTGTTGTAGTTCGCCTCACTCCCCCTTTTACGCTCCACCTCGTTAATGGCATGCGATCCACTCGTTTGGGTCTCTCCGGTTTGCTCGGGAAGCGTTTGCGCGGTTGCTGCGCGCTTCCTGCTTTTCCGCCCTTCGACTTCTTCCCCAATCTTCGTTTTGCAACCTCAAGGGATTTGACGTTTGATTTGTTATTGTTTGGCTTTTTTGTTTTTGCTTGTCTTAACGCGCTGGGTGGCTCGGCGGGGATGAGCGAGGTTGAGGTTACGAAGCCGGCGGGTCTGGGAGTTGGTTGCAATAAGAAGGCCAGCTCCGGGGAGCTGAGGATGACCTTTTTCCCTCCCAAGACCAGCTTGTTCGTCATGCCCGAAAAAGCGCAGTTCAGCAGGCCTTCATCGCCTCTGAGCTTGGCCTCGACGCTATATAGTTCGAACTTCGCCTTTTCCTGCGCCAGAGGTATTAGGGGGTCGAAGGCTTTTTTCCAGGCGTTGGTAAAGAGTGGTCCGGGCCAATCCCTTTCGGCGAAGCGAGCCACGAGCTCAAGGTCCTTTTTGTTCGCCGGCTTGACTTCCAGTTCTATCACCGTCCCGCGGAACAGCTGGGAACACTGAGCTAAGCGATCTGAGATGGACGGCCAAGGTTTTCCCAGATCGAAAAGGGGGACGGGGAAAGGTAGGCTTAAGCCCATCCTTTTCGGTTTACGCACCCCTCCTTCCTCTCCAAATAAGACGGCCTGGGCGTCCCCCGCGGGCTTTCCAACCGAAGCCTTGCTTAGCGGTAAGAGGGACGCCAGCGGCAACCCGATTTGGAGGAGGGGCGGCTCGCGCCGCAGCTCCAAGAAAACCCTCTTGTAATCGCCAAAAAAGATCACTGCCCTGAATTCCTCGGAGAAGTCCACCAGGGGTCTCAAATCTATCTCCTGAGTGCACACGAGTTCCGCAATGCGGCGCTCAGGCGTTTTGCCTCCCTCTTCTCCTTGCGTCTGGAATTTCTTATTCAACCGCGGGCCACCTCGCTTCACCCCGCTCCCTCGGGTGCGCAAGCGCTGTGCGGGATCTTCCCTCCCTCCCTCCATCCCCTCCCCCTCGCTCCCCTCGTACAACGGTTTAAGGCGGTCCAGTGCGGGCCTCATATGAGAGAGGCCTCCTCGTCCGTGGGTTTGACCTTGATGGGGATCCTCCTCCACTCATCTACAAGCAAGGCCTGAGAGAAACCGCTTGCCCTCGGCGACTGTATGTGGGTCAAGAAGTCTATTTCCCTCTTCCCCAGCCTTAGGCTTTTGGCCAGTTCCGCGACGGCTTCCTCGTCCTGTTTCATGATCACCTTCGTAGCGCTGTTCTCCAACACGGCGCGACCCGCCTCATCGGAGAGGAAATCGGAAGGCCTTTGCGACGCCACCAAAAGCAGCAGGTTTAGTTTCCTGCCGAGCCTCGCTATTTCCTCGATTGTCGAATGCCTTTTTCCGCCCAAAAGCATCCAGCCCTCGTCCACGACGAGCACCTTTGGTTCGCCTGCGGGTGCCCGCTTGATTTGGTCCCAGGCCGCCGCCAGGGCAACGCGGATGAGCGCCTTGCTCTCCTTACCTTGAGGGATTTGCACCACAGACCTCTCGGGCAGAGAAAGCCCATCACCTTGGCGCGGCGAGATCGCCTGCCCTAAGGGTCCCTCCATAAGCGACCTCAGCGCTTGGGCGATCCCGCGCGCGTCGGCGTCGGTATCATCCCTTAACAATTCCAAAAGCGAGGCCATGGATTGCGCCCTTGACGCCTTGGCCTCCAGGAGAACCCTTTCCCTACCCGTCAGCTCCAGTTCGCCGGCGAGGAGGTCAGAAAGTTCTTCCGCCGTGAGGACCGAGACGGGGTCGAAAGCCGATTGGCCTAGGTCCACCTCAGATGCCCCAACGGCCTTGGCTACGCTTCCGTATTCGGCTTGAGGGTCGATGATTATCAGCCTGGGGGACGGGGTAACCCTTCCTTCTCTGAACAACCTCAGCAGCAAGAGCTTCATGAACGCCGACTTACCGCTACCCGAGGGGCCGAGCACAGTGACGTTGAAGTTTCTGCGGGAAAAGAAATCGTAGACTACGGGTGAACCCGTCAAGGCGTTCTGGCCCAACTTTATGCCTCCCCTCTCGTTGACCTCGTAAGAGGAAAAGGGAAAGAACAGTTTTAAGGTGGAGCCGGGGACGAGCAGCGGCGGTTGCCTTATCCTCGATACCTTAAGACGGCGGGTCGTCGCCCAAGCCCTCACACCCTCTCCCAAAAAACGGACCTCCAGTTTAAACGCCCCCTCGGCCTCAGCGCGCGATATGACGTAATCAGCATCCGATGCTTCAGACGCCATTCCCTTGATCGCCGACGTCAAGCTTCTCCTGCGCTCCACCCACCTCAGGTCGTCAACCCTCTCTAGGTCCATTATGACCGATATGCCGCGGTCGAAGGCAGTACTGAGGAAGCCCGTCTCCAAGTAGCTGGGGACGTCCGCCAAGTAGAAACGCTTTTCCTTTGAGCGACCCCCGGGGCCTTCCGTACCTCCCTCGGCCTGCGCGACCACGGAGAAGTCCAGCCCGAGCGCCAGGAGCTCCCCCTCGAAGTCCTCTCCCCGATTGGGGAGGTTCGATACGGTGAACCTAGTCCCTCCGCCCGGATCGACCGCGCACTTTATCCGTATCCCCCCGACGTGCTTGGCCATCGACACGAAGAGTTCCTCTACTCTCTCCCTGTCCTCATCATCTAGCAGTTGGTACGGCAGCGGTTGAACCTCCACTTCGGTCATTGCCCTTCACCAAACCAAACCCACGACGAGCTGGGCGTTGCTGCCCTCTGGGACGAGGGTTAGCGCCTCCGTTCCGCCCGGCGGAAAGCAGTAAAAGGCGTACTCGCCAGAGCCATCGGTTAGGCTTTCGCCCAGCTTCAGCGCCCCCGCGTAAACGCGGAAACGGGTGAAGGCCAGAGGAGAGCCGTCCGAGGCCAGGAGCCTTCCCACTATTTTGATGGGCCTAGCACCCCGAGGCAGGCTCCGATCCGCTCCCGATTGCCGGAGGGTCTCTTCTCTCCCCTTTGCTTTTGCGGTTACACCCATCTTAACCTTTGCTTTCGCATCCCTCTTCGCCTCTTCGTTTCCGCCACGCCATCCAAGGTCTGGATGGTCGGTAGCTGCCAGTGCGGGTGTCCTATCAGCAGACCTTTCGCTGGCCTTGGTGCGAATCCCCTCGATGGCCTCCCCCTCGCTGCCCGGTCTCTGCTGGGCGCGGCGTTCTTCGTCAACGGTTTCGGCGCCGGGTTCCGCGGCCCTATCCCGAGCTTTTTCTTTGCTTTGAGTTGGAGCCGTTTCCTCTGCTCTTTTGCTCTCTCCCTTCCACTCCTCCCCCCTTTTCTCTCTCCGCATCGTCGCATTTGTGCCGGCCCCGGTCACGCGGATCGACTCTCCGACTTCGACTTGTTCATCGCGGCCCTCCTCTTCTGATTGCCCTTTGGCTTTTGCGTTTTCTCCTGAATTTCCCCCTTTCTCGACGGCTTTCCCTCCTTTCTTCGCATCCCTTTTCCCTTCCCCTTTTTCGTCCCGTTTACCCCCCGCTGCCTTGCTTTGCGCGCCCTCTTCTTCGCTCAGCGCTTGGCGGGGTGAGCGAAAGGAGGAGATGATTTCGGAGAACCAGGACTTGAGCCAGTAATATCTGATCGTGGCCAGCGGCAGGGCACCGATGCAAATTAACGGTTGGCCAGTGCGATAAGCTAACATCAGCGGAACGGATGCCAGCGCGAGCTGAAGAGGGGAAAGCGATGCGAAAAAGAGGTCGAACAGGGGAAGGTCTATCAGAGGCATGAGGCGGACCCTGTGGGTTTCCCTTTTTTCGCCAGTCCTCAATTGGGCAGCCTCCTCCTACTCCTAAGCGCAGAGCGCCCGGCCTCGATGGCACTTACGCCGCCGCGCGCCAGCCCAAAGGGAAGGACGCTGATCCCCAGCAAAGTCCCTGTTCCCAGGGCGAAGTCTAGAAACGCGTTATTTCCGTGAAGCGCTCCCAGCGCGGCGCCAACCCCTATGGACAGCATCACCGCCGAAATCGGGGAAATTAGCAACAGCAGGAACAACCCCTCCATGGCGTCGGTGGCTATCCTCCTCGTTGGCTGCACCATCCAGAGCACGGCGAAGAGCGGGATCGAGGAGGCCAAACTGGCGGTGACCAGTATCCTTATGATGGCGACTGTCGCGTACTCGATCAACGCCAGGAGCAGTAACAGGTTTAGGCCTGGCGTCAGCGAAAGGGCAGCCATCTCCAATACGAGCATTTGGGCCGCGCTTGCGCCGCCCAAGTTTGAATTGAGTATGTACAGCGCAAAAGAGCTGGAAAGGGCAGCCATCGCCGAGTACGCCTTGAGGCCGAACACCATTATTATGGCCGATAGGATGGGGTCGGCCGGGGAGAAGGTCGCCTTGCCCATCACGGCAAGGGTCAGCTGAATTATGAGGGCCAGCGCGAAAAGTAGGAGCGAAGCCTCGAGGACGACCGAGTAAACCGACGACATAACGGGTAAGGAAGAAGGCGTTGGCAGGTAAGTGGCAAACCAGGCTAGCTTATCGCCTGCCCCCGTCAATGCCCCGGCCAGGGCGTTTTCGATGGTCGAAAGCACCTGCGATACCAACCATCCCGCGTTCAGGGTCACGGGGACGGGGCCGCTTGCCCTCACCGTTATCACCGGGGGTTGAACGGTTGTATTCGGCAGGCGGGTGGGTGGCCCGCCGGGAAGGGTAGAGTTGCCGGCGGCCGAATTCGCCGGTATCACGGGGAACGTGAGCGATCACCTCCGTTCGATCCATTTTCCTCCTCCCTTCCTTTCCTTCCTTTCCTTCCTTCCCCTTTCCCTTCCTTTCCCTTCCCCTTTCTCCTCTGCCTTTTGCGTTTCCCTGGAGTCCTTCGTCTTCTTTTGCCCCTCTTCTACTGTCATCGTTTTAGATCGCCCCCGTTTTTCTTTGGCAGCCCGGGTCGAGGTATCTGTATCCCGGCCCCAAAGGCCGCCAATAGCCAATTGGCTATGGGGACGGCTAGGGCTATGACCACCAGCGCGAGGATGGATTCCAAAAGGGATTTCCTTTCCTGTCTTGCCTCAACCGGCCCATCGGCCATCATCATCTTGACGGCCGAATAAATTATCGCCATAACGGCGAATGAAACCCCGACTACCTGAGCCAGGTATATCAGGGAGGCTATCCCGCTTAGCAGGTTGGACGGTAATTGCTCCAAGTAAAACCCCATGAGCTAATCGTACCCGAGGGGTAAAGGCCCCGTACGGCGTGCGATCCCATAGGGGTAGAGAGGCGTTGTTTTGTGAACGTCTGTGAACGCGAGATTTAATGCCCCTCACGGGGCAGGTGGCTCTCTTCTCCGTGTGCGTCACGGCGCCCCTTTGGGCGCGCGCGACAGGAATGGGAGGGGTTTATCCTCCATATTGGGCACGATCATAGTGCTCGTTTTGACCCTGACCGCCGGGGTCATGCTTTGGCATACCTTCAGCGGGCTTTTTTCGTCCTTAAGCCAGCAAGACCAGCTGCAGTTGGTGAGCGCCGAATACGTAGACACCACCTCGGGTTCTTACGTTTTGGTCTCGGTCCGCAACACGGGCACTTCCTCGCTAACCCTCCAAGGCGTGCAGGTGGAAGGCGTTACCTCCTACGACTGGAGCGGGACGCTTCAGCCGGGGGCGCAGCTATCCCAGGTGTGGCAGGCCCCCGCAGAGCCGGAGGGGACTTCCTATCTTCTCGTGGTGACGGCCCTAGCCCCCAGCGGCGCCCAGGTACAGGCGGAGCAGGTGGTCACCGTTTCCTCGGACTGAACCTTACTTCCTGGGTTTGGACGAGGAGGGCAACGGTTGGGGCATAGCGCCCGCCGATAGGACCCACTTGGCGATCTTCGGCAAACCGGGGGAGGGTAAGTCGACCCTCATGTACACCCTCATGGCCGACAATGCAGACAAGGGAGAAGGCTTTTTATTGTTGGACCCGCACGGTGACCTGGCGAGGGGCGTCGAAGGCGAGATCGGGTCCGACTTATCGCTCCCAACGAAGGGGATTTCTCTGGATCCCCTCCCCTTGGGTTGGCCGCGTTCCTCCTTCGTGCTCGATTCGCTGAGCAGGTACTACGGTGAAGACTGGGGTCCGAGGCTGGAGATGATTTTCAGGAACGCCCTGAAGGTGAGCAAGGTGAGGGACGTGTTTGCTCTCAGGGATTTCCTCGAGGATCCCAAGGTACCAGACGGCGATGGCGAGGAGGTCAAGAGGTTTTGGTCCCTGGTTTACCCCAGGCTTGAGAGGGGATCGGAAGCCGCCGTGCTGAACAAGCTGGACAAGATGGTATCCGACGAGAGGGCGGCGGCCTTCCTCAGCGGTGAACCCCTAGACGTCCTCGGCTGTCTCGACGGGGGTAAAAAGGTCACGGTTTCTCTGGACGAGGGGAGGCTGGGTTCCGACCTATCCTCTTTTCTTGGCTCCTTGCTTCTGGGGCACGTGTATTTTGCCGGCATGGGGAGGAATTCGAGATCTCCCTTCTTCGTTTACGTTGATGAGGCCCACAGGTTTTCCTGGTCTGAGCTTGAGGTGGGCTTGGCAGCCCTGAGGAAGAGGGGTGTTTTCTTCACCTTGGCGTCTCAATCCCTTGAGCAGTTCGACGGGCGTACGGACCCCCTCTCTTTTTCCGATTCGATCGTCTCGTTCTCCGTCAGCCCGCGTACGGCGCGTTCTCTGTCCCCCTTGTTTCAGCCCATCGGTCCGGAGACGCTATCCGCGCTCCCAAGGCACCTCTTTGCCGTTCGCACGGCGGCGTCCAGGGGGCTTGCGGCTTTCCTCTACACCCTCGGGCGGTGAGTCGGATGAGGGCCGTTTCATCCGTGGTAGGCGGGCTTTTCCTGGTTTTGCTCGTGACGCTGACCCTGACCTACTACGAGCGCGTTTACTCGGCCGACATGCGCTCGCTGGAAGGGCAGGAGGAAGCGATGCAGAGGGTTTACCAGGCGCAGACCGGGGAGCTCGCGCTCAGTTACGCCGGTCCGGGGGAGGTATACGCGTTCAATCCCGGGCCGCGGGCCGTCACGGTCACGTACTCTATTTCTTATGACCCCTTCAGGTACAGCGAGCTCGACCCTCCCGTGATCATCGGGCCTGGGGAGGGGGTGACGTTTCGCGGGGATGCGCTTCTGACATCCGCGGGTGCCCTTTGTTCGCCTGAGGCGGCCCCGCCGTGGGTTTTCGTGGCCTATTCCGGATCTGGCACGCCCACGGCATCCGGTTACTTCGAGGTGGCCCCCATCAACCTGTCTCTCTCCTGGGTCCCCATCCCCGGGGAGTACTTCCCCTTCCCCTCCGGTGAAAACGGTTCATCGGTCATGGGTTACAGGTTGGTGAGGTGTTCGGGCGGCCCGGTTAAGCTATCGGTAAGCGGCGGTTACCACGTGCTGGGCCTAGACGGCGTGATTTTGGAGAGCGGGGTTGGTGCCTATACGTGGGCGGGGAACCTGACGCCGGGAGAATACGAGCTTTCGATCAGGTGGACGCCGCTATTCCCCGCCGATCACCTGAGCTTCAACGCCACGGGTGTTTATCCCCGATGGTGCCCTTCCTCTTTTTCCCCGTTCGGGGATATCGGGTCGCTAGCCGTCGTGCGGCCGTTTTTCCGGCGGAACCCTTTGACTCGGGCGCGGGGTGGACGCGCTTCCCGAAAAGGGGTGATGAAGGTGCCGCCGGCGAGAAGAATGGCGGATTGGTCTTAAGCGATGTGAGGCCGCTGGAGAGCTACTCGGTTAGGGGGGTCAAGGTCAACGTGTACGATCTCGGGGGTGGGATCGGTTATTACGAGGTGTTGGAGCCCGACCTAGACCCCGGCTTAACGCGGGCCCTCGTCGACGGTGGAAAGGCAAGGGAAGCCAAAGGGCGCGGCGGTCGCGGGGCGGGGTCAGCTGGGGGCCAACGCGGGTCAGGCTTGGGCTTCTTCGCGGGCGAGCGCTGGCATTGCTCGCGTCCCGCGCTCCTGCCCCTGCGCCTCCATCCGCGCTTGCCCCTGCCCCTGCGCCCCTCCGCGCACCTCCGGCCAAAACGGGCTCGTTCGCCCAGGGAGCTGCTCGCCTTGATCTCGGAGTGGGCCCTCCGCTCTCCGATGCCGCTGGGAACCGAGGGTAGCGAGGAATCCCTGGTCATGCGCGCCGCCGAGGAGATGGGTATTGAAGAGGAGGTGATGCCCCACCTCAAGGTCCTGTCCTATTACGTCTGGAGGGATCTCCTCGCTGACGGCAAGCTTTCGATACCGCTGCGCGATCCCGGGATCGAAGAGGTAGCCCTCGAGCACTATGGGAGGCCCCTTTCCGTCGTCCACAGGCGGCACCCCGATCTCGGATGGATGGACACGAACTTGAGGTTTGACGACGAGGCCGAGGTGCGCTCGCTGGTGAGGAGGCTTGCCCACTCGGCCGGCAGGGAAGTCAGCGTCGCCTTCCCTTACCTGGACGCGGTTACCCCATCCGGAGATAGGATATCGCTCACCTATTCCTCCGAGGTCAGCGTGCCCGGTAGCAGCTTTTCCATAAGGAGGTTCCCTGAAAGGCCGTTTTCCATGCGGGACCTGGTGTATCGCGGCGCGCTTTCCCCGCTCATGGCGGCCTATTACAGCGTGATGGTGGAGGCCAAGGCGGTGATGGTGTTCCTGGGGGCGATGTCCACCGGGAAGACCACGCTGATGGGCGCGGTTACATCCCTCGTACCGGAAAACCAAAAGGTGGCCACCATCGAAGACGTCCCGGAGCTGAACCTGGCGCGTAGGAGGTGGCAGAGGTTCGTGGCGAGGGGATCTAGGCTAGGCCTCGGAAGGGAGGTTTCCCTCGTGGATCTTCTCCTCCTCTCTTTGCGCTACAGGCCAGACTACGTGGTGCTGGGGGAGGCCAGGGGAGTGGAGGTCCAAGCGTTCATACAGGCGGCGGCGCTCGGGCACGGCGCCATGACCACGTTTCACGCCGAGTCGCCCGCGGCGGCGGTCGCCAGGCTTTCTTCTCCTCCCCTTTCCGTGGATTCCTCTGGGATATCCCTGATTTCGGTGTTTTCACTCATGGCTAAGGTAGGGACTGGGGGTCGCGGGGGTGAGGAGGGCTACCGGGGCCCTTCAAGCGCAGCGCCTTTGGCTCAGGCGCGCAGGAACGTGGGGGTATGGGAACAGGGCGCAGACGGCGAGCTGAACCCAGTTTTCCAGTGGGCTGGCGGCGGCGAGGGGCTTTACTTTTACCCATCAGATCCCGAGGAGGTCTGGGAGAGGAGCGAAAAGCTGAGGTCTAGTGCCTCCTACAGGGGGTTGTCCAAGGCCGAGGTTCTAAAAGAGCTCCAAAGGAGGGCGGACCAATTCGGAGGGGCTTGAAGTGAGCGCCGGTCCTCTCGGGGCGACCCTTTTCGCCGTCCTTTTCGGGGCGCTGACCGGTTTGCCCGATTACTCGGGCGTGGAGCGCCGCCTCCGGCGCGCCTTCCGTTCTCCTTTGCCTTTCCCATCGCCTTTCCTCGGTTCTCCCGCTCACCACGCCGAGGCTTCGACTGCCCTCGTTTCCCACCGTCCGCTTTCCCGCTGGTTCAGAAGGGTTTCCCTCCTCCTTTACGGCGGGGCTTCAGATCCCTTCGGTTACTTCAGGGACGGGCTTTTGGCCTCCGTCCTCATGGTCCTGCCCTCTTTGCTGCTCTACCGGGAGCTGGGAGCCCCAGCCCTTTCCATGATTGCCTTGCCCTTTTTCGCGCAAGCGCTCAGGTCGTCGGAAAGTTACGGGCGCTGGACGAGGGGGCGCGCGGTGAACCGGGAGCTCCCCTTTTTCCTGGTCTACGCGGCGCAGGCGGCGGCCTCCGGCAGCTCGCTTTTCTCGGCGCTTACCTCTCTGGCCGGGTCTCCGCTGAAGGCCTTGGAGGCGGAGGGAAAGAGGCTGCTAAAGCTCTACGAAGTGAGGGGATTGGATGAGGCCCAGGCGCTCCAAGAGTTCTCCAAGGGTCACCCATCCAGGGCTTTCGCCCGCGTACTTTCCTCTTACTCTTTCAAGGAGGCTTCTGGGGTGTCGGCCGCTGAGCTTTTGCGGTCGGAAACGCGGGCGGGATTGGAGGGGCTGGAGCGGCAGTGGAGGGCCTACGCTTCGAGGGCAGAGGGCATGGGCGAGATTTCGCTGGCGGCCTTCGCGATGTTGCCCATGCTTTGGGTCACGCTGCTGACCTTGCCCTTCGGCGCGGGCGCCCAGGCCTACTACTACGCGCTTCTGGCCCTAGTGGTGGCCTCTTTCGGGATCCTCGTGCTGGTTTCCTCTTCGCTGACGCCGCTCCGCTCTCCCCCTCCCCTTCCTCCGGCCCTTTCGTTGATCCTTTCCTCTTTGGCGGGCCTTCCCTTCTTTACGAGGCCCGGGATAGCCCTCTTGGCCTCCGCGGCGTCGGTCGCCTCTTGCAACGGCTCGCGCTTCCTCCTCGACTCCGCGAGAGACATGAGGAGGCTGACCGCCCTCTCCTCTCTTCTTGACTTTTTGGAATCGGAGGCCATGGCCGGCAAGGGGGCGTCCGAAGCGCTGAGGGATGCCGAGGTCGCCTTCGAAGCGGGCCCCCTGCGCGACTTCGTGAGGGAGAGCGTCAAGCGCTCCCGGCTTGGCCTCCCGCTTCGCTGGTACCGCTGGGGTTTCTCCTCCTTCGTCAGCTGGCTCACCGCTAAGTCAATCGAAAGGGGGGAGTTGGATCCCTCTTCTCTTCGGTCTCTGTCCGATTTTTCTTCTTCCCTGGTCACTACGCTCGGGGATGTCCGCTCGCAGCTTTACTCCCTGGCGGCCATTTCTGCGGCGTCTCCCTTCATGATGGCGGTTTCGGCTGGCGTGGCCGGAGGGCTAGGGGCCACGGGTTTAAACGGTGGCTTGGGTCTCTGGTTCCTCGTGGCGTTGAGCTCTGAGCTCGGCGCGTGGGCCCTGGGAAAGCTGTCCGGTCTCTCGTTGAGGTTCACGCTGCCCCCGGCGGTCGTGCTTCCCTTGGTGTTCCTAGCTTTCAAGGTTTTGCGATTTGCTTTTGGGCCCGACACCAACCCGTACAAGCAGGTTTTTATGGGGTGCCGCCGACTAACCGGCATGTCAGGGTCAGGCCCGAGAGCAGGCGCCGATCCGAGCTCAAACCCGCATAGGACCGAAGTGACCGAGTTCTACCCCGAAAAGGGGTATCTGGAACTGAAAAGGGGCTTTCCCGAGGAGAGTTACCTTTGGAACGAAGACTTTCACCCCACGCCGGTCAAGTTCAGGAACTGGGGAACCCTGACGTATTTCGCCATATGGTTTGGCATGTCGGTAGAGGTGGAGTCCTGGGCCTTGGTTTCGGTGGGCTATTCCTTCGGCCTTGATTGGTTCTGGAGCTTGATGGCGGTGCTCATCGGTAACCTTATCGTGCTGATACCCATTTTAATCATAAGTCACGGCGGTGCCAGGTACGGGGTACCTGAAACCCCGCTCACGAGGAGCAGGTGGGGGGTGTACGGCACGTGGATTCCTTCGCTGCTCAGGGGCATCATAGGGGCGGGCTGGTGGGGGATCGACACGTGGATAATTACCGAGGCCATTGGGGCGATGTACGTGGTAGCGACCGGTCAGGTCGGCATGCTCCTGAATTTGGCCGAGAAGTACCCCGCAACGCTCCCCTTCCTCATATCCACGATAAACCCGGCCCTTTTCTGGTCAGTTTTCGCGCTGACCATCGCCGCCAGGTTGCTCATCCTTTACTTTTCCCCTCCCAAGACGGGGCAAAGAGCATTGAAGGTGTTGAGCTGGACCCTTCCGTTTATATCCTTCGTCGGTTTTCTGGTCCTCTTCATGAGCGTGATGGGTAAGGCCAACTGGCAATGGGCGTCCATATTGTCAGTGCCAACCACCGTTAAGGGGTCGGCTTTCTGGTACGCGTTCATAGGCCTAATAAACGCCAACGTCGCCTTTTGGGCAACCATGGCCATAAGCATGCCCGATTACAGCAGGTTCGCCAAGAGCCAGTTCGCCCAGACCGTCGGTCAAATTCCCATGCCCTTTTTGATGACCGGCGTAGCCGCCTTCGCCCTGATCACGACTGGCGCGTCTTACGCCGTTTACGGTTTTCCCATTTGGGATCCCATAGTGCTGGCCACGGTTTCCGTGTCCAACCCTTGGCTCGCGTACCTGTCCCTATTTCTCCTTTTGCTTGGTGTGATAATAGTCAACATATACGCGGACACCGTGGGCCCCGGCTACGACTTCTCCAACCTCTACCCCAAGAAGCTCGACTGGTTCAAGGGCGTCCTCATAGTGGTGGTGGTAGCTGCCGCCCTCCAGTCCTGGACTTACTACTTCAGCGCGTTCAGCTACGTTGAGGGTTGGTTGCTGACCTACGGGGCGCTCCTAGGAGGTGTAGAAGGCGTGATAATCTTCGACTACGCGGTCATAAGGCGTTTCAAGTTTGAATTGGCCGACCTCTACCTGTCCAGGGGTAGGTTCCGCTATTGGAAGGGGATAAACCCGGCCGCGGTGGTCGCCTTCGCCCTGTCGATGGTGCTCGTTTTCCCTCCCAACGCTTATCTTCCGGTTTCGGTGGCCCAGCTCTACCCTGGCCAGGCCTGGGTTTACCAGAACGCCTGGGTTTCCGCCATCCTCATAAGCGGCGCCATCTACCTGCCCCTGATGAAGTATTGGGTGATACCTAAGTATCAGCCCGAACTCAAAGGGGGATTGCTGAAGGGTTACATCGCGGATGACACGAGAGAGGTCTTCTCGGCGGGGCAGGGCTCAGTGAGGGGGAGAACTCCGGGAGATGCGAGTGAGGATGGTCGCTTGCGGCGGGCTCGGGACGGGCCCGATGAGCGAGCTACAGAGGGAGTCGGTGGGCGATTTGAGTTCGGAAAAGCGGGATTGGGTTGGACCTGGCGAAACCCTGGCCACCGACGCGAACGTCGCCAGCTCGGGCCCTAAGGGCGGGGACGCCAGATGGGCTGAAGCCGCTATCGGCGTTGACGTTGGTGCTGGTGCCCGCGCCGACTTTGGCCTTGATGGTACGGCATCTTCAGTAGCTGCCTTGGGGCCGGGATTGAATTGCGTTGGATTGCGTTTCATTGCATTGAGTTGAGCTATATTGGGTGAAATCTATGAGCGGGGATGCGGAGCTCGCGAGGGTGAGCTGAGATGAGCAGGGATAGCGCGCTGCGCTTGGTGAAGCGGTACTTCCCGCCGTCAGAACCCCTAGATAGGCAGGCCTTGGGCGGGCTTTCTTTGTACGCTTTCGGTCGCGATTTGTACGCCTTGGACTCGCCTGAGGGAAGGGTTATCGCTTGTGATCCATCGGTTTGCGGGGAGGAGTTCAGGGCTCTGAACGCTTCTCTGGCCAGGAAGGCCTTTCGCGCGTTAGAAGAAAAGGCCCTTTATGACGTGGGGCCGGGGAGCGGCACAAGGTTGCTCTTCCAACACGTGCTGAGGGCTTCCTTGGGCTACGGTCTAAGGGAGGCGGCCATGGACGCCGGCCATGAGTTCGTGGAGGTTTGGTCCAGGCCGCTCTACGCTCATGCCTCATATAGGCAGCACACGGTCAGCGACCTAGTGATGGCTTACGATCAGCCATCCCAGTTGCCGGGGGGGAAGTACGTCGTGCTCAAGCCTGACACCGAGGCAACGGCCTCCACTTCCCTGTTTACGTTGCAGAACCTTTTGGAGAAGTGCGATAGGTCGGGATGCCGGATCGAAAAGGTGATATTTTACGGCTTCATCGCCGAGCCCGCCGTCCGCAAGCTGAGGGATTACCTGGGGGGTAAGAATATAGCCTCGGTTTTCTTCGCCATCGAGGACGTCACTCCCCTGGCCGCGAACGGATATGATATGCCCCTTTACGGCATCGACGAGGCCCAGTTCTCATCGTCGGGGGAGAAGCACAGGCTTTTTGGCCTCACCCCACCAGACGTCCTGGAGGGGCTATTCGACTGCTACTACCCGGGTATGGATCAGCCGGGAGACTGGTCAGAGAGGCAACCATCTCTGTTCGACGGCGTGGATTGGAAAAAAGTGGACCTATCCGTCCACCTTAGGAGGAGCCTGGACATGTTGAGGAGGATGAGAGAGATAAACGCGGGCGAGCCCTGGTACGCGGACCATCACGAGGAAGTTTACCGGAAGCTGGAGGACAAACTGGAGAAAAAGATTTCCGCCAATTCTCGACGGCTACTTTGTATGGCCCCGGGGAGCTGGGGAGAATAGGTAGAGGTTGGAAGAAAGGTGGTAATCGGGCTCCCCTTCAAACGCGCACTCCCCGAAGGCGGCGGCGTGAGATCCCCCGATCTCGATCTCGGCCTGGTAGTTGCGGATCTCCTTCCACTTGCTTTTGACGAAGACGGCGTCTTCCGACTCGGCCTCCCAGATAGCGCAGCTTTTGGCGTACGGCGAAGCCACTTTTACCAAGGCGAGGTTCCCCGACCTGATGGCCGTTGAGCTGATCTCGGGCATTGCGCTGCCGTCTGCCACGTGTTCGTGGAAGGCCTTGAGGGTTGAGAGCAGCCTCTCCCTGTCCTGCATGGAGTGGTCCGAGTTGGGCAGGTAGAGCAGCCTCTTCTCCCCGCGTAGTTCGTTCCAGTAGAACTTTTCAGCGTCCACGGCCCAGTACTGATCGTTGGCCGAGTTGACGATCAACTTGGGCAGGGTTAACGCGTCCAGGTAGGAGTAAGGGTCTATTATGGAGATCGCCCTTTCCACGGATTCGGCTTCGCCACCGGTTATGGCCGACAGCAGGCCGCGTTGCGCGTAGTCGTTCAATTGAGGGCTGGTCTTCCCCCAAAGTTCGATTTGGTGCTTGATTTGGGCTGGGATGTTCAGGTTGTTGTAGACCATGGGCGTTATGGCCTTTACTCTTTCATCCGCGGCCGCGGTTAGCCACGACGTCCAGCCGCGCTTTGACGCACCCGTGACGTGGAAACCGCTCAAGCTAATACCCCGCCCTTTTTCCCTTGCCGTTACCGCGTCCATGGCGCGGATTGCGGCCTTGGTCATGGGCAGCAGGAGGAGCCAATCCGCCTCGCCGGTCTCCAAGTACTTGGATATCGTATAGGATATTATCTCGTCCTCAACCATGCCCATGTAAGGCTGGTTTGGGACGTCGTAGAGCGCTGCGACAACCGACCCCGTGGCCTCGGATAACCAGCGAAGCGCCTTCACTTCCTCGTCGGGTTCCGCGTACTGCATGCTTGGCCTCCTGTAGTCACCCGTCACGTAGAGGAGGGCAAGGTCCCGCTTGAGCCTCGACGGCTCGAAGACTAGGATGTGGTGCTTCCAGGTGTTTCCTTGCCAAGTTTGGGAGGTCATCACGAGTTCTCCGCCCGCGCCTTCCTCCCACGAGAAGCTTTTGTCTTCCCGTTTTACGTAATCAGTTAACTCATTTGTAACTTTTGGCATATGCTATGCGCGCAAGCGTTTTTAAGGTAAGCTGCTTGTTTGCCGCTTAGACGTTGTGGGGCTTTGTGGCTAGGGGTAAGCGTTCGGTTGAGTTCTTTCAGGGCCTTTCCGCCCGCGCCGACCCATAATTTTCTTAAGCTTAACA
>Ga0209120_1000246_pt1 | contig 22970 bp, 28 predicted proteins | sample JossMetagenome_FD_184730 | JGI IMG/M metagenome (GOLD analysis project Ga0209120, IMG submission 184730) | Hot spring microbial communities from Joseph's Coat, Yellowstone National Park, USA - JC2_E (SPAdes) (version 3) | ecosystem: Environmental > Aquatic > Thermal springs > Hot (42-90C) >... | reverse complement strand
GGCCGGGGGTACAGTCTTTCAATTCTCTTTGTGAGGTTCCTTGCAGAGCAAGGGGTGCTGGGTTGCGGGGATCGAAACCCTTTCAATCCTCTTTGTGAGATTCTGCCCCCGTCGTGTTCTCGCCTTCTATGACGCTCCTCAGCCCGGCGTTGGGTTTATCGGAAGATAACAGCGATAATAAGTCAGCTTGCCGCTCAAATCATCCGTGACGGGTCGGTGGCCGAACCATTGACCCCTAGAAGGTATTTACCCATAAGCGCAACCACCAACGAATTAATGTCTGCCTCACACATCGGCACGTATGACCCGTCAAGCCAAAGCTGCATGTAACCGAGGCACGGCCAGGCGTCAAGAACGGTAGAAGAAGCGCTTCTGAGCCCTAGGCAATCGATAGTTATCGCATTTGGGCCGTAGTCCTCTAAAACTTTTTTCATGGCTAGGTAAAGTCTGGCCGATTTCAATGCTTCTACGTTTTGCTTTTCGGGAATCGGAAAAGCCGCAGCCGACTTTATCCAAGATTCGGAGATCGGCCTAGCGTCCCTCTCATCTACCTTCTTGTAGTACTTTTCTACGATCTCGTTTCCGCTCATCAGGCTAAACTTTATGCCCGTTAACCTGGAAGCCTCGTTAGCCGTAGAAGAGAGGTAGCGATTACTAATAACTAAGGCGTGGGTATTCCTCAGCTTGTCCAAAGCGGGGAGGTAATCTACTTTGCCCAGCGCGTCCGATGAGGATAAATTCTTAGTAGCTATTCCGACCAAGGGATAACGCTCAAAGTCTCCCCTAGCGTGGTAAAGCAGGTAATCCCCCCTCCTCCCAAAGACTCCGCAATCAAAACCACTGGCATGCCAGCCCTCAGAATTTCCTGAAGCAAAGCTGAAGGGCCCTGTAGGTCAACCACCAGGTACCCAACCGCGCCCCCCTCTGCGCTTAAAAAAGCCTGAAGGGAGTCCACGCTCGTGATGCTGTACTGCCTAAAAGAGATAGAGGGATACTTGACCCTTAGCCCTTTCAGGACCTAATTTTTCTGATCCTCGGTCCACTTGGCCGAGGCATCGAGCATCTCCTTAATTTCTTCACTCGCGTTAGAGTTAAAGTAACTAAATCCTGGCCCGCCCGGGAAGCCCACCGCGCCTAAACGCGGCTCAATAAAAACGACGGAAATTTCTGTCATAAATTACACGCGCTACGCTAAAAGTATTCGATTTCCGTTCCTCATTAGAAATGCACCAAGCGGGTATCACGCACTTTCGCTTCAGGTTCACCCAGAGATCAACGCTGGCGTCTTCTTTGGCCGTAGCGCGGACCCTGTAAGCCGAGCCAACCCCGCTCATGTTAAAGACTTTGTTCCCGTTAACTTCTCCACCTTCTACCTCCATCCACCCACCGTCCCACGATGTGGTATTTATCAGGACTGGCGAACTATAAGAAAAGCTCGCCTCTTCAACCTTGATATCCGTCCTGCCCGTGGACCTAACAGCCACCTGAACTTCATCGAATCCCCAGGCTGGAATCGGGGGAGAGGTAATCTCTTCCCCCCGCTTCAGCGGCCTCTTGCCCCATATCCCTAAGTTCCTTGGCTCAACAAAATTGTCCCATTCCTTTAGGTCTACCTCAAATCCGCCCCAGTCCCATGAAAGGAACATCAAGTCCGGGTCTTGGCCGCTTGAAGCCACGGGATTTGATTGAGTCGGGAAGTAGTACTTTAGCTGGTTAAAGCTGAACACGTAAGTAATGCCGAGCGCGTATCCTAGAGCATAACCGCTACCTATCGCGAACATACGATTCGATAACCACCTGGCCCAAGGGGCCGGAAATGGAAACCTAAACTTTATCAGGTCATTGTTCAGCCACTCGACCGATCTTACTTCATTTCCGTTTAGGTCGGCTATCAGGAGGTTCGCGTCCGCGCCGTACTCGTTTTCAGGTCTCCCAGCAAAAATATAAGAGGAACCCGCGAATAAAGACGCGCTACCCGCTCTCAGCAAGCCTTTGTACTCGTACAGGACGTCACCGTTCCAATTCGCCCGGCAAACTGATCCGCCGACGGGTAGACAGAACGTACTTGGATCAATCGCTTCGTACGAAATTACAGCGTAGGGGGGAACGCCCTGCAGCGCACCTTTTCCCTTCAGCGACGTCAACTCATGAGTTATTTTTCCGTCGAGCGCGTTAACTTCCAGCACCCTTCCCTTGGCGTAAACTAAGATCGTATCTAGATCGGGGTTATATTCCACCGCCTCGGGTCCCCTCGCAGGTATTTCCCATTTTATCTTGTAGTCGTGGGTTATCCTGTAAACCCTACCCAGCATCCCGTCGCCTATAACCAGGTCGTCCCCAGCGTAAGTCGCGCTATGAACGTCTCCTGCCATAAAGGGCGGCCTTCTCGACAAGGCCAAAGAACCCCTATACCCGCCATTAAAACTACCTAACCGAAACTTTACGCGCATAATGGTACCACGTACCCAATATAAGCTTTTCATAAAAAAAGTTAACTTAATAGTCAAAGGCGCATGATTTCATGGCGATCAGGTTTGGTATGGTCAGCATGGCCCACGTCCACGCGGAGGGTTACGCTTCGGAGCTAGCTTCAAGAACAATTGTGAGCTGCGTATATGACGAAGATGCGAAGAGGGGACAGTCGGCCGCGGATAAATTCAAGGTCAGTTATTATTCCGATTTGGAGGGGTTACAAAATGAGCAAGAAAGCCCTTCAGGGAGGAGATGAATTGCGAAACGTTTATGTTCAACAGAGCAATCAAATTTCGTAGGGAAGGGCATTCCCGAATTCACGCCTGTGGAGATCGCTACCTCCGTAACCGGCCTACCCAGAGGCAGGGGGCAACTCCTGGGGCGGAAGGGATCGAGCGCGGTCGCTGAAGCAGGAACCTTAACCTTTAGGGAGGAGAGGATGTCAGTAGATGAAGTAGACGCGGTTTTGATAGGGTCCCCCACATCTCTACACGCGGAATACCTGCAGAGGACAGCGTCAAGAGGGAAACACGTACCTATGGAGAAGCCGCTTTCCTTTAGTACGAAGGAAGCCGAAAAAATGATTAAAGTAGCTTCAAAGGTCAAGTTCGGTATATGCTTCAGATCAATGCTTTCCCCGGTAAACCAAAAAATAAGGAAAATAGTATCTAGGGGGAATCGGTAAGATAAACTTCATGAGGATAAGGGTAGCTCACTCAGCCGCGCTTGATAAATGGTTCGCGGAAGGGAATTGATTGGTAAAGGAGGAGCTTTCAGGCGGTGGCGGCTTGCTCGACCTCGGCGTCCACGGCGTTGACTTGCTCTACTGGCTGAGGGGAGAACCCCCCTCCCGCGCGATCGGAATTACGTCAAACTCGACGAAGACCTATCAAATTGATGACCAAGGAATAGTTGCAATGCCATGGGATGATGGAACTATCGCAGAAGTAGAAGGTGCTTGGACCCAAAAGCGGGACATGAATTCTCTAGAGGTGTACGGCTCGGAAGGCTCAATAATCACCTCGTTACCGTCTCATCCACTGATGATTTTTTCGTCAGGAAAATGGAGCGATGTAAGCGTTATCGGTCAAGAAAAAAGCATAATAGATGAGTTCATCGAAGCCGTAGAGGGAAATAGGGAGCCGGTAGCCCCAGGTAAAGACGGGTTAGTATCCACTTCAGTAATGGAGGCAGCCTACTCTTCACGCCCCATATCCTTATCAATGAAACGTTGGCACCCTTAGGTCGCTTAGGCGCCGCTTCAGTTGCTCACAATGTGGCAAACTAGATTCCGCGCTACTCCTTTGATCTTATCCTGATCAGAGGGTAATCATCATTTTGTCTTCACCAGGGGTTCTAGCCGCTGGGACTAGCTCCAAACTTTTTGGCCCCTCTGTTATTGGAGCTCTTGTGCTTGAGTTGTTCTTAACTGCGTTTACAAAGTCCAGCGTCTCGGTATTGTAAATATCTTTTTGAGACGAAGGTTTTTCCTGGGGTAGCCAGGGATCGTTCGTTCTAATAATTTCAGCGTCGTTAGCGCCGGAGAAGTATACCGTGGCATTTTTACCTACCAAATGCCAATCGGTGATCCACCTACCCGGTATTGCAGTGTTAGTGGCTACGACGCTCGCTAAAGCGCCGCTCTTGAACTTTGTCACGGAGGCCCTTACGCCCTCCGCGGTATACCTTTCGACTTCCTTATGAAAGAGGTTACCTAGTTGAGCAATCACAGAAACCGGCTCTCCTAGATAATACCTTGCTAAGTCGTATACGTGTATAATTTGTTCTACGATTTGCCCGCCACTTTTTTCCTTCTCTCTCCACCAAGGGCTGTGGAGCGAGTTGCAGAAATACCTCCCTATAAACAAAGAAACTGGGCCCAGCCCCCGCCCTCCTGTAGGGATTTCACCTTTTCGACGGCAGTCCCAAACCGATACATGAAGCCGACCTGGCTTTTAACCGAGTACTTGTTCACCGCATCAACCATTTTTTGCAACCGCAACGTCTAAAGCAATCCGTTTTTCTATGAACACGTTAGTTCCGTTCTCAGCGGCTACCTCGACTTCGTCCTTATGCGCAAAAAGCGGTAGACAAAAATAGACCAGATCGAGCTTTTCCTTTTCCAGCATTTGCACGTAATCCTCGTATACTGTCCCTTTTCCGCCCCCATATTTTTGGTTGAAATTCTCGGCCGAGCTCTTTATAACGTCACAAAACGCCGCTACCTCCACGTCTTTATTTTTGAGAGATTATTAGCGTGAGTGTTTGCAATTCCACCGCATCCAATTATCCCCGCGCTTAATGCCATGTGTCACTATTCGGAAAATATTTAAGGGCATTCCGATTTCACAAATGCTTTTTTAAGGCGCAAGGCTTTAACTCGCGATCGAACTAAGGCACGCGTACGGCTTCAAGGGCTAAAGGCCTTGCGGTAACTTAACCTCGACTTCTGCCCCCCGCGCAGATGACTGGTATAGCGCACCTGTTATGTAATGCATTATAACGATGCCTCTCGGGTCGATAGGGCTAGCCTTATTATTCTTTATCGCGTCTACGAAAGCGACTATTTTTGGTAAACGTGTCAATTTTTGGGAGGGCCTGGGGGGTTCGGGCTCGGTATAGCTTGTTTAGCACCCTTAGTAGCCTACGAAGCAAGCCGCCACAAGACGTCACGTCGATTTACTCAGCCTTATGGTTTTTATCTCGAACGGCCCTACTTCAAACTTCACGGTACCGCCCGCGACGCTGAGTTCCCTCTTTATGTAATCTCCGGATTCCATTAAGTCTACTTCTTCTGCGACCTTAGCGTCGAAGTGGACTAAAGCCTCTCCTTGAATTTTCTCGCCATAGGGATTGTATAGCCTAATTATAGGGTCTTGCCCTTCTTCGGATACCTTTAAGGCGGTCACTATCAACCGTGAAGGTTTTACCTCCAAAAAGGACATCTCGCCAAGAGGCGCATCGGGGCCAGCTATCCAGACCAGCGGCTTTACTGTTTCTTCGTAAGCCAGATTCGGGATCTCCGACTTTTGCCAGTCCCCAGCGTGGGGGTGCAGGGCGTATCTTATCACGTGCTCGCCGATTTCCGACGATTGATCGACCCATCTATCGGTGAGACGGTCTTCCCTCCTTGGCCCCCTAAGTAAAGTTATCTTTATTTCGTTAGCTTCGTGGCTGAAAGCGAATTTATCCCTTACGAACAGCGCCGTACCATAGCGGCCTCCAGGCTCGTCTACGTTAACCCACCTGTGGCCCGGCACTTCAAATTTAGCCGTATCCGCCTCTTCCCAGCTTCTGTCCGGATAGTTTAACTTGGCCTTCGGCTCGTTAAGATCAAACCTGAACCTTTGAACCGAACCGAACTGCACCCCATAGGTAGCGAAGTCCGCGGTATAAGCAAGCGGAAATGACACTTTCAGCGTGCTGTACTTTTCATTCCAATCCGCCTTAAGGGCGAACTCCACAATATTAGAGGTAGCGCGAAGCGCAATTTCCTGAACAAATTTCGAATGCCCGTATTCCCTGGTAACCCTTATAGAGGCGACCAGTGGACCCGAGGAAACAAGCTCCATGGAAGCCTTCTGCGTCAGCTCGTTCTTGTAGCCCAGATAAAGGTTCCAAGCTGGCTCACCCGAAGGCGCATTAGGAGGTATATCCTCGTAGAGCTGCAATACGTTGCCGCGGCGTGAGGCGTCTAGCACTTCCCTGCGGTTCTTCTTGTCGTACACGCTGGAGAGAAGCCCCGTGTCCGGGTCGAGCTCTACCCTCAGGAGCTCATTCTCAAGGAACCACTGGCCCGCGATTACTCCAGATTCCTCTGTTAACGATTTCTCGTAAACTGGCTCTAGCTTGAACGACTTATACCCTAGCGCCGGCAGGTCGCTGGCCATCACCAAAAGCTCGGCCTTCTCTCCTTCCAAGACCATTTGCGATAACACTTTTTTGCCTTGAGGGTCAACCACTTGCAAGCCCGACTTGTCGGCAAGGGGCACGGCCACTAGCTGGGAAGACCTCCAAGATAGAGGGTTTATCACCGTTACCGTGTCTCCCTTTCCAGCCGCACCCTTTCCTGGTCCCAACATGGAGCTAAGGCTTTCATTAATTACCCTTTGGCTAATCCCGCGTATAAACGGGTAATCCTCGGAAAAGATCTCATCGTAAACGGCCTTCAGCGAAGTTCCGTCCGCTATGTCATGAGTAGTCATGTAGAGCAATGCCTCCCACGCCTTCCTTAAGTCGCCCTTTGGATACTCTCTTCCGTATACAAAAGCAGATATTGTAGAAAGCTTTTCTGCCAGCGTTAACTCTTCATCTAGGTCCCTGAGGGCTTTTTTAATCCTAGACTCGGTGGTGAATGTCCCCCTGTGCGTTTTAAGGTATAGCTCGTCGTCATACAACGGAATATTCTGATAGCGCGCCAAATCCGAGAAGAACTCACCCGCGGTACCGAACTTAACCTCAATGGAATCGTTATACTTCGCAAAGTCTAGAGCATCCTTGATCATGTACTTCACGAAACCTCCCCCGTGATCACCGTAGCCGTAAAGGTAAAGCAGTTCGTTGACGCCGTGCTTCTTTTTGAGAAGCGAGAGGAGGTCGAGGGCAAGCTGCTGCCTAACGGGACCGTCATAAGGCCCAGGTGTCAGGTGAGCCAGCACTTTTGAACCATCGGGCCCCCTCCACGTGAAGACGTAATAGGGAAACGGAATAGGCTTCTTCATGCGCTGTATCTGCCAATTTAACTTACTAGTCATGAAGTACTTTATCCCGCTTTTCTCAAGGATTTGGGGCATCGACCAAGGGAAGCCAAAGCTATCCGGAAGCCAGGCAATATCGGGGTCTTTCGAAAAGCGCTCCTTGAAGTACAGCTTCCCGTAGAGGTATTGCCTGACCAACGCCTCTTCCGGCGTCAAATTGGGGCTAAACTCGCTCCAGCTTCCGCCAACCACCTCCCAAGCTCCGGATCTCACTTTCTCCTTTATTTTTGAAAATAACTCTGGGTAATACTGTTCTACCCAACTGTAAATCTGCGCAGAGCTTTGAGAAAACTTCGTAAATGGAAATTCATCCATGAGCCTGAGCGTATAATTTATCATACCCTCGACCACCAAATGTATCGTTTCGTCCTTTGTCCAAAGCCAGGCTAAATCCACGTGGGAGTGACCGGCGAACACAATTTTATCCTTCTTCTGATCGCTCATAGTAAGGAAATTGCGGGCTATCCTTAAAAGGTTACTTATTTCTGCAGGAATGAAGGATGGGTGTTTTTAATATTCGCTGGTTAACGCGCCATTTGGTACCACAGGTTTGGCACCCGCTAGGAGCCAAATCTGGACCATTGCCGCGTACTCGTAACATCCACTTCACTTTATGGGACAACGGACGGCACGTCGCTCGACCTTGGGGCCATGAAAATTCCGTCCCCATAAAGATAATGGGCGTACATGATTACCGTATAGTTTCTCATCATCTCCTGACATCCTCTCCTGCCTTAAGGTTCCTGCTTCAGCGACCGCACCCGATCCCTTCCGCCCCAGGAGTTGCCCCCTGCCTTTGGGTCGGTTGCGTCGGTCTCCGCGGGCGTGAATTCGGGAATGCCCTTCCCTTGATTGCTCCGCTGAATTAAACATTTCGCAATTCATCCCTTCCCTGAAGGGCTTTCTTGCGCGGTCCGTGTAACCCTAACCCGACTTCTGTTCACATTTATAACTTCGGACGCGAATTAATATCCGCTGACCGAAACAAGCAAGATGACCAGAAGAAGATACGCGAAGGATGAACGCCGCATATTTATGAGTCAAGAATGTAATAAAAGCCTAGTGAAGAAAAATTTCGGTTTGGCCCCTTTCCTTCTATCACGTACTTACGACTTTCACAGGGCCTTGCTCGCGCATTCGCGCTTCTATTCATTCATTCATTCACAGCCGTTCCTGAAATACTATGCATTATTATGCATTTCTTTCTTGCAGTCATTGGCATTCTCAATAATTACTTGATCCGGCTGGTACAGGTAATTATTCTTAATAGAATGCTAAGAGGAACTGCCACTCACGGTAAACGGGGTACCGCAAAGATTTAAACCACGAATTGAAATAGGTAAATGATAATCTATTCCTATTGTAATTTAAACCACGAATACATTTATATATCTTCCAGAGATAGTGATTTAATCCACCGCATACAGGAGGTTCAGATGAAGTCCCTCTGGATCTACCTGAAGTATGTCGCATGCCTCCCTCACTGCTTATATCCTGCTCATGTGCACTGCCTAAAAATACATCTATATACAAATATTTCTATTACCAGTTAGAGCCCTGCAAGTTTTTGCACGTTAACGGGCTGCCCCGTTTCAAGCGAGTTAAGGGCCGCGATTGTTACGGCCGCAGTCTTAAGCGCGTCCCTGTAGTCTGACTTGACCAAAGAGCTATCCGATGACTTAACCGCATCGATGAATGCCCTGTCCTCTACCTTGAATATGTCGGGTTCACCGTTAACGGTAGTCTTCACCGCGCCCCTCCCCTTGTAAAGCGTCAAGTTTTGCTCCCACTTCTCGAATACAGCAGCCGTATCGTAGGCGTAAACGTTCATGAAAACGTCACCCGCGGAATTGGAAGAACAAGATAAATAAATGTTCGCGACCGCCCCGCTCTTGAACTTTACGTTTAGGACAGCCGCGTCGTCGATATTATGGGATCGTGCTACACCTTTGTTGAAACCTCTTGCAGCGAAAGCCTGTATCGATTCAATTTCTCCGGCAAAATACCTGGCCTGGTCTACAGTATGAGTGACCTGCTCGTGCATCTGCGTGCCGCTTTGTTCGCGCCTTATCCACCACCAGTCTCTCGTGGGCGTCCCGCCTATCTTTCTCCCAAGGATCAAGCTCGGAGGATCCGCCTTGAAGGCCTGCATGGCGTAGTTAACGGAGCGCCTGTAGCGGTTCATGTAGCCTGCTCCCGTCAATACCCTGTTTTTATCCACCTCATCCAGTATTTTCTTCCCTAGGTCGAGGTCTAAAACTACTGGCTTCTCGACAAAAAACGGTATTCGCCTTTTTGCCGACTCTATCTCAGGACCATGAGCAAAAGGTGGAAGATAGTAGAAAACCACGTCGGGTTTGGCTTCGTTAAACATTGTTTCGAGGTCTGAATACGTCGTAACCCCGCCGTACTTCTGCGAGAGCGACTTGGCCGCCTCCGGGACTACGTCATAAAAACCGACTAAATCAACATCCTGAAAAGTCGTAATCCCTTGGCGTGTGTAGACGCTATGCCGCCACAACCGACAAACACTGCCCTTACTTTATCGGACAACTTCATACTACTATTATCGTTAACTTAAAACTTTATCTCAGAAGGAGTCCTCTGGCCTTCAACTTAAGGAAGCGTCATCGTCATTTTCCTCGCCCCCGAGCTTTTGCAGGGTCGAACAGGCCATACGGACCGCTTGCTCTTCCGCTTCCTCCGTACTGCCCGCTACGTGGGGCGTTACTATGACGCGCGGGTCGCTTACCAGCCGCTTTTCTTCGCTGGTCTCAGGGGGCTCATGCGAAACCACGTCGAGCCCGACACCTGCTATTATCCCCTTATCTAGACCCTCCAGTAAGGCGGGGATAGAGACCACTTCGCCGCGCGAGACGTTAATTATGAAGACGCCGCGCTTCAATAGCGGTAGCTGCTCGACATCCAGCATTCCCTTCGTTTCCTCGGTCAACGGGACGTGAAAACTGATGAAATCCGACTCGGATAATAAATCGCGATAATCAGCCTTTATTTTTTCGTTAACCAATTTGTATTTGTCGTAGCCCAGTATTTTCATACCGAACGCTTGGCCCAAGCGGGCAACTTCCTTGCCAGTACAACCGAACCCAATTATGCCAAGCGTTTTACCCCTTAATTCAAGGCCATCATAAATCGACTTTGGCCAGCCCCCAGATTTAATTTCCCCGTCGCAACGCGGTATCCTTTTAGCGAGCGCGAGCGTGATCCCCAATGCGTGCTCGGCGACGGACTCCGATGAGGAACAGGGGGTATTGCTACCTTAACCCCGAGTTCCTTCGCAGCCTTAAGATCAACGTTATCCGTCCCAACGCCGAGCCTGATCAGCACCGAGCCCTTCTTAAGCCTTGATAAAAAATTGCCGTCTGCTTTTACGTTCCCCCTTATTAACACTGCATCGAACTCTCTCATGTCTGGAGGCAAGTGGTCCTCGTAAACAACTATTTCATGGGTCAGCCCGCGAATGAGGCTTAAAGACGATTCAGGCACCCTGCAGGCTACCAATATTTTTTTGCTCACATATTACAAAAAATTTGCATATTTAAACATATTTGCCATTATACGTTCATGCACGCCGAGTTGGCTAATTCGAGGTCTGTTTAAAGCCCGATACGGGCCGCACCCTGAACTATGAGACTTTTAACCTTGCTGGGATTTTAAGAACCCTAGAGTAGCGGCTAGACTCTTCTTGGGCTCGCCAGACAAGGAACATTCAAGGGCCCCATAGCCAGCGTAGCCAAGCTCGTTTAATGCCTTGAAGGCTGGCGCAAAGTTGGTGTGGCCCGTGCCCGGTTCCATCCTATTGCTGTCTGCCAGATGGACGTGCTTGAGCCTTGGAAATGCGTACCTTATGGCTGACGGTATATCTCCCTCCTCTATATTCATGTGGAAGAAGTCAGCCATCAAAGCGATACCTTCGCCGGATTCCTCAGCAAGTTCGTAGGCATCCTTCAACCTCTTTAGGAAATGGGTTTCGTATCTATTCAACGGCTCCAATAATACTTTGGCGCCAGCGTCCAATGCAGCTTTAGACAGGTCCTTCAATTCCGTAATCAGCAAAGCCCTCTCCAACTCAAATGAAGAGGAATAAGGCGATAAATCAGGCAGCTTAGACGCACCAAAGGTTGGTACGACTATTACGCCTACTGCACCGAGATTAGATGCCCACTTCAGCCTTTCCTTTATCTCAGCGACGACAAGCTCCCTGTCTGTCCTGGATGCCGACAGAAGGTCACCCCTGTACCCTGAACAAATAGTCGACACTTTTACTTTGTATGAACCAAGCAGATCGGTGTACCTCTTTAAACTCTCGCCAAGTTCCTGCTTTCCCCACAACTCGATACCGTCGTACCCGAGTTCCTGCAACAAAGACAATTTTTCCTGGAAATCCTTGCCAGGCACCAAATTTTCTCGGACCGAAAATTTCATAAAAAAATTGTGCCCCGACTTAAAAGCCTTGTTAGGGGTCTGAGGGGGAAGCCGTAGATCAAAGCTTTAGCTGGGCTAGGTCTCAAAAAATCTAACCGTTAAAAGTTGTCGATAGGATCAGCGTGACCCGAATCTACGGCCTTCGCTGCTCATAACTAACCTCAAACTCGGCGAGGCCCAATGGAGTAGACCGAGTATACTTAAGGGGGAAGCCCCGAAGCTTTAGCTGAGGCTGATGCGTAATTTATTTTTTATCCAGACGACTATCGTTTTTCTTTTACTTAAACCCTGCCTCGAGGTAAACGTCTTTTTATATAAATAATGGATGGCTTTTTTCCTACTAGCACCCTTCTTAATGAGGTCGTTTACATCCAATTCAAGGTACCTTAGCCCCCCCAAAGGCGTAGCACTTGTAGAGGGCCTCCGTCTCCTCCTCGGCAGTAAGTATATAAAAATGCCTGTGAAGAATTTAAGCTCAGCGAGCCAGGCGATCCATCTATTATTGTCCAGGTTCAAGCTTCGCAGTTGTTTTGGTAGGCAGGTACCCCGATTTATGGCATTAACTTGCTTCAAGAACTAATCGATGAAACGAATAATTTAAAAATGCGCTCCTCGTTAAGCTGGGTACTAGCCTAGGCGAACTACCCTCTCTTTACAAGCATGGTTTCCCGTTTTATGGCCGCGCTTACTTTCAAATTCGGAGTATGGAAAGTATTCCAGCATGCTACCCTTGCGGCGCGGCCATCCTCGGGCGTCTCATCCATCCATATAGAAAGACATTTCTGGTAAGGATCATACGAAAGACATTATGAGCTTTTTACGGGGAATAACCATCCTTACGAATGAAAATGGAATACGGCCCCTTAAACCCACGAGGTTAAATTTTTACGCGAACATTAAATCAAACTATGCAGGCTATGGTAATAGGGGCTGGCATAACTGGTACCTTCGCGCCTCTAGATTTAGCGCTCAGAGAAACATGATATTAATAGAAAAAGGAAAAGAAAGTTCTGGTTCTACCGTTGAAATAGGCGGCGTCATTCACAGCGGGGCAAGGTTCGCGGCCATCAATCAAGAACTTACAAAGCCGAAAGCGAGATTTGGAATAAAATCGCGGGCGGTTTTATGTTCGCGAGCCCCAGGACGTGCGAAAGCAATAAAAATCCAAAGCCAATCCTATTGGGCTACTCATGGAATTAATTAAGATTTTAGCATTAGACGTTGGGGCTAGCGGCGGAAAGGCAATCGTCGGATTAATCGATGCGAAGGAAGGAACGCTCAAAACCGAGGAGGTCAACAGATTTCCCAATTTCCCGGTGAAAATAGGTCGTAACTTATATTGGGACACAACGGCGATTTGGAAAAAATAAAGGACTCGATTAAGCTCGCTTCAACTAAGTTTGGAGGCTTGGACTCGGTCGGTATCGATACGTGGGGTGTAGATTTCGCGCTTCTAGATAAAAACGGCGACCTACTTGGCATCCCCATGGCGTACAGAAATTCTGTATTTGATGAAGCCATGAAAGGAGCCCTCAAAAAATACCCAAAGAGGAAATCTACTTTAAAACAGGAATACAGTTTATGCAATTTAACACCATTTATCAGCTCTATTATTTAGCGCAAAAGCAGTCGCCCCTCTTGTTGAACGCCAGAAAATTGCTCATGATCCCCGACCTTTTCAATTATTGGCTAACTGGGATACAGGCCTCCGAGTATACGAATGCTTCGACTACCCATATTTTGAGCCTAGATAAAAAGTGGTGCTATGACTTAATCGATAGACTCGATATTTCAAGCGAAATCTTTCCCGAAATCGTGGACTCCGGCCTTATATTAGGGCGCTTGGATAAAGGACTAGCTGAAGATTTGAAGCTAGATGGACGCCCCGAGGTCATCGCCCCAGCCACGCATGATACGGCCTCCGCCGTAGCAGGAGGTCCTCTGGTCGGGAACGACGTGGGTTTCATAAGTTCGGGCACGTGGGACCTCGTGGGCCTCGAACCGAAAAAACCCATCATAAACGAAGGGGCGCTTCACTGGAACTTCACCAACGAAGGTGGGGCTTTTAATACCATAACCTTCTTGAAGAATATGCAGGGTATGTGGATATTACAGGAAATAAAGCGCCTAACTGGTGAAGCGGGTAAAGATTACTCTTATGACGATCTTACGAGACTCGCTGAAGCTTCGCCCACAGAAGTAGGAGTAATAGATGTCGATGACCCTAGGTTTTTGCCACCTGGGGACATGCTATCTGAGATAAGACGCTACCTGGAAGAGACAAAGCAGCCCGTTCCAGATTCGCTGCGCGGTATCCTGAGGGTTTACTTCGGTAGTATAACACTCAAGCGCAAATTGATCCTTGAAAGGGCCGAATCCATAACTGGCAAAAAATTAGGGGGTGTAAACGTATTCGGAGGCGGATCGAGAAATCACCTCTTAAACCAGATGACCGCGGACGCGATAGAATCGACCGTTTACGCCGGCCCAGACGAGGCGACGGCACTAGGCAATATTGCTGTACAGGCAACCGGATTAAAGGTCATAAGTTCGGTTACAGAAATGAGAAAAATGTTAAAGGACTCACTTGATATAAAAGTTTATACTCCGAGCGGAAAAGGCGAGCTTCAAAAAAGTTATGAAAAGTTACTGGCCCTAACTCAAAACTGGGGTACTTTCCTCGGTTAAAGCCTCAGGTCCTCGCTTTCGCGCTTATTTCAGCGTCATTTCTCGTGATCGGGCGGCTTCTGCGAGGACCCACTACTGCTTTGAGGTTTCCCCGTCGGCGGTGCCCCCAGGGTATCAGCGCTCGCCTCGCGCGCATCCCCCTCCGCGCATCGAGATGTGCCTTTATCTACTTCCTCAGCACGGACCTTGGAAAGGAGATATTCTCAACCTTGTACCGAAGTCCATTTAAATCAATCGGTTATCGGATCAATCGGTTATCAAGGATTTCAGTACGACTTTCTCCAGGACCTTTTCCAGGAGCAATTTCATGCGAGGCTTAATGTTCTTCATTGTACATCAACGTTTCACCTGGCCATTCATTTCCTACCTGAAGGGCTGGAGCTTTCTTGCTCATTTCTATAATTTTCGCCAAGTTCAGGCGGCTAGAAAAATCCGCTGAGTTTATCAACCAAGCAGGACGGCTTCGATCCCGGCTATTTCGCAAAACTTTACCAGCTCCTTGACGTGATTACCCGGTATGCCGTGCACATGGTTTGCTGGAAACGCGTTTACAAATTCGTCAAACGAGGTTTTGAGCCTCACGTACATGTGGGGCCGCGTTGGGTCGGTCTTACCCTTAATCCTCCTTTTTTCCTCTTCCGGCAGATCAACCGATTCGCGCTCATTATGACCATGAATGGCCTGTCTTCAGACATGCCCATTCTAGCCAGCGTCACTTCGCCGGGGGCTGCATCAAATTCCACGGACGCACCTCCCTTCGGGAAGTACCTCTCGACCGCAGGCCAAAGGGTTATCTTCTTGAAGTTTTCGCGCGGGTCGTAGCTCCTCGAGGCATACCAGCTGGAGCGCTCCCCGGAATTTGCTAAAACCCAAAGGTCGTCCTCCGGTACGTACAGCCTCACATCGGCGAACAAAACTGGAACCCCTCTTCCGATATACTTAAGGATCTGCATTGTGAGCGCTCCTTGAGCGTCCGCTTCCGTAGCGCATACGAATGGTTCTTTGGGGCCATTCCAGTCTTAAGGATCGTTCATTATCATTTCTGCCACGTCGGTAGTCACGACGTTTTCCGTGAATTCCCGTTGACCCTTGATCCCGCAGAAATCGAAGTCGTAATCAGAACTTACTTTTCTCATGGCCAAGTAAAGCCTTAACTGCTGCTTGAGGATCTCAGGCGTTAGGCCTTTTCCGTATTCAATCCTATCACCTAAAAGAGATGAAAGCCACGAGAAGCCCTTCTCGACCTCCTCCGGACTTACTCTGTTCATCTCTTCGCGCAAAAGCATCTGATCAATGCTGTACTCAGTAAGCCCAAAGTATTTTTGGAATGGTACCATGTGAAAATAACCGGTCTCCATGCCCATTGAATGGCCGCCATAGGAACCGTAAACCTGCCCTTTCAAAGAAGCATAGGCTTCTGCGGCCGTTATCCAAGTCAGTATTTTATCGCGCGCTCGTTTGTCCTCTAGGTCGCCAACTACCCTTTCGGTGTTAATGCCCGCCTGCCCCAAGGCTCCAGACGTTGCCAGTAATCCCACGTTACCAGGATATCCTCCTTCGTTATTCGAAAACTTCAGAATAGGTTTATCCTTTCCCAATATATTAACCAAGGGCCAGACGAGGTAGGGGTAATTCCAAATGTAATATTGCAGGATAAGGATGCCGACCCCCTCCTTTTGTAAGCACTCTCCCATTTCTTTGGCTTCCTTGACAGAAGTGATGACCTTTGGCGCCTTTACGATCCTAGGGCGAACCCCTTTATAGTCAAGTGACCCTTCAAGAAAGTCTGAAAGCGCCTGAACTTTTTTTCCGCATAAAGGCTCTAACTCTTCCATGGCCCAGGGTCTTTCATCTCCGAGCATAGCAATCCCTACGGGAACAATTCTCATTTTATTATAGGATAAACCGAATATTTTTAAGTCCATCCAAATAAATAGTGAAAAAAGATTCTAATACGAGGGTTGTAATTAAGCTATAAACCTATTTAAAAATTCATACAATAAGGACGGCTCACCCTTCCCTTTAAAGCGTTCTCCCGGACATCTTATGAGCAAAATATATTTCGGGATAAACAACTGTTGGGCGGTGAAGAGGCGGCCGCTAACCGAAGACTGGGCGGAGGTGTACAGGAGGTTGGACGTGGATAAAGTCCAGTTTTCCTTTGACCTCTTGGAGCCGAGGACCTCGAAGAACGCCCTAGAGTACGAACCGGCCCGCGTGAAGAAGGTGGGCCAGGCTTACGGATTAAAGATGCACTCGACTTTTACGGGGCTAGCTACCTATCCTGCTCGTAGGGTCCAAATCGACAAAGAGATAATGGAGGGGGTTAAGGTCCTGCGCGGGCGCGCCAAGTCCCTCGGGCTGGAAATGCTGTTGTGGGAGCCGATGCCCGTGCCCAGGGAAAAACCCTGGACGCTTGAAGACGCCCGCGAGGTGCTGAAAACCTCAAATCAAGGAGATGGGGTACCGGTTAAGCTGACCATCGACGTCGGCCACCAGTGCAGATCGGAGGGCCCGGACGGTGACCCGTACGAGTGGCTGGCCGAGCTTGCAACGGATTCCCCGGTCATCCACCTCCAGCAGACGGACGGGAAGGCCGACAGGCACTGGCCCTTCTCCCCTAGCTTCAACGAGATCGGCATAATAAAGGCAGATAAGGTGATCTCGAGCATCGAGAAGTAGGGGGGCAAAGGAGGTCCACGCTTTCCTCGAGTACATCCCGCCGTTCGAGGAAAACGACCAAGAAGTGATCAAAAACCTTGAAGAAACGGTGAAGTACTGGAAAAAATACCTGTAGCTGAAACTATTCCCTATCGGAGGAGTTCCTCGTTAGGCTGAGGATAAAAGGAAATAGAAAAAGAAAGAAAAATTTGGATATTTTGATTTTCGGAAAAAAAGCTAGCGCACCAAATCCTTCAGATAACTGTAACCCTTCAAGATACCTTCCTCGAACCCGAACAAGGGATCCTCATTCTCAACGAACAGCATTCCCCCGTACTTTACTTCTATCAAAGCCGAGATCAGCGAATGCCAGTTTACCTCTCCCCAGCCTGGCACCCTATACCGCCACCAGTCATTACCGAGGATGCCCTCGCGAGAAAGCCTGCCTCTTATGATCTCGGTATCCTTGGCGTGCACGGAGTAAATCCTGTCCGAGTAGTCGCGTACAGCTTGAAGGTAGTCGATGAACTGCCATATTAAATGAGATGGGTCCAAGTTTATACCCAAGGCACGCGAAGGGACTAGATCAAATAATTTCTTCCACGTAGAGGGTGCGTGTGCAAAATTAAATCCTGGATAAATCTCAAAAGCTATTTTAATTCCTTGAGATGACGCAAAGTCGGCCACCTCAGGGTAGACCTCCGAGTATTTAGCATAATTTTCTTCGAGCTTATTCGAAAATTTTCCGCATGAGCCCACTATCACCTCTACATCGGAGGAGGCCGCGAGCTCTACCACCTTCTTCATACGACCAATAACGATTTTCCTCTTTTCAGCGTCTGGATCGAGCAAATTCTGCCAGAAATCCAGTTCCAACTTCTGGTCATACTTTTTTGCAAGCGAACGCAGCTCGGCGCCCTGTACCTTTTCTGGATCTGCTATCGAACCTGGGGCAGACATTAGTTCAAGTCCCTCGAAACCGTTTTTTTGCGCCCACTCAAACGTCCTCTGAATATCGCCCATTTGCCTGTCTACGACAAAACCCAAGCGCATAAGCTAGCTCTTTGGGTACATTTATACTTTTTCTCAACTCGGCTTCAGCCGCCGAAGCCGCCGAAGCCGCCGACCGAATTATTTTTTCCGCTAAATCAAGGTCTTTAGCTGAGTCATCCGCTCCGGAGAGGTACGGCCTGGAATCGGCAATAGCCGAGATGAAGGACTCTGTCTCCTCCTCGAAAGCCCACTTGAAGCCGACCCTCGGGTAAACCACGTCCGAATCAGCCCCTTTAAGAGTCACGCTGGCAGTGGTGTTGCGGTAAAGCGGGGGTGGGGCTTCAACGGCTATCTCCAGATCCTTATAGTAGGCCGAGTATTCTTCGGTCCACCGACCTAGGTTCACGGAACCGAATTCCAAGGAAATCATGTACCCCGCGTCCAAGTGAGATACAAGGAAACCTCCACTGCGGTGTGCTGATACAACGCGGGGCTCTCCAAAGAGGTAACGAACTGTATTCACCAAATGTATTTGTTCGAGTAAGTCATCGTAAAGCTGTATAAAAGAGGGTGGAAGTTCTGGATAAGACTTAACGATCTGAGGGACTTTTTCATTGCTTGTCAAGGGTTTAATCTGGGGCTCGCCAAAGGTCCAGTTGCCTCCAAAATAAGTAGCCCTCGCGTAAAGTGGAGGACCTTCCGAAGAAATTTTTTCGCGGGCAAGCCTCATCCCTGCATCGTATCTTTTCATGTAACCCACGAAAGCTATCAGGGAACGTTTTTTTGCTTCCTCCGCTACCCTTACCGCGTCCTTATAAGAGGTAGCTAGTGGTTTTTCCACGAATACGTGTTTTCCCGCGCTAAGGGCGTCCATTGCTATGGGAAAGTGCGAGTACTTGTCCGTAAGGATGAAAATCGCCTCCACATCTTTATTTTCCAAAAGGTCGTGGTAATCCGCGTACCAAAGCGGTACGTGCCAACGCGTGGCAACGCTCGCGGCTAGGTTAGGCTTTACATCGGATACTGCTAATAACTGCGCCCTTTCGTTGCGGACTATGGAGGGTATGTGAGCACTTTGACTTATAAAGCCGCAACCTATCACGCCTACCCCCAATTTCATCTTTTTCACCGGATACCCCGTTATGTCGGAATAACCGATGACATATAAAAGTTTGGGTTATGTTTCCCGAGAGCAGGCGGTGAATGCGCTTTTAATTGTGGCCAGTACGTCAGTGAAGTACGGGTCAAGTGAACTGACATCCTCCCCTCCCTGAAGGCTGAGGTTCCTACACCATCGACGGTACCCCCATCAGTTCTAATCCAGAGGTCTTATTCCACCTCAGGCCCTTTTTTATGGGCTTATCAGGCGTGAATTCCATGGCCCGTGGGTACAGTTTTAATACCATTAGTAAAGCTTCGGTTATCAATTCACCTCCTCCCTGAAGGTCGGAGCTATCTTATTAATGTGTTCTGACATCCTCTCATCCCTGAAGGATGGAGGTTCCTGCTTCAACGAAGCATAGCTAATACCTTCACGATTCAGGTATCCCGCCAGAGGCATCTCCACAGGCGTGAATTCGGGAATGCCCTTCCCTTGATTGTACTGCTGAATTAAACATTTCGCAATTCATCCCCTCCCTGAAGGGCTTTCTCGCTCATTTTGTAAACGTAGACCACTACCTGGTCGAAAGCGCAGGTCCGGTTGACAGGAAAACCGTTTAGGTCGAACGTAACTTTCGAGTCCGAAAACGTGACGTTGAGGAGGCGGTCACCTGGGTTGAACAAACCCCACGGATTCGAGCAGCCGTAGGGTATGAATAAGAGCGCCCAACCCTTAAAGAAACTAAAGGAAGCGCTTACACTTCCTCTGGAGAACGCAGACCTCTCAACGCTCAAAGCCATCAGTGAAGAAGAGGAAAGTGTAAGGCAAGGTTCTTCGAGGGCGTAGGGAAGTCTGGGTCCCGGTGAGCTGTTAGCGTCGAAGGTAGCCCACTCGGCGGGGGTGCCTAGCCTTAGCCTAAAAACCCCGTAACTCCGATAACATCAATAAAGCCAACGCAAGAGCGAAATATAATTCCAGCAACACGTATATAGTCTCTTTGGCGACCCAAACGGCCGACTTGAATGCTATAAATGGCTTATGTCAAAGCTTTTAAGCCTAGCGAGCAGCAATTAGCGACTTCCTACTGCCCTCTTAATCCTCAAACAAAATCGATTGATCCCCGATAATTTCTAAGAGGCTTGCCTTACACCCAGGCGCTTTAAATCGAAAAGGTTAAATCCACATCGCAGCAGGACGTTAGGTTGAAAGCAGTTAGAATAACTGGACCCCAAAAGCTTGAAACAATTGATATACCAGAGCCACACGCAGGTCCCGAGCAAGTGGTAATACGCGTTAGAAATGTGGGTATTTGCGGCAGCGACCTGCACATCTACGTGGGCAGGCACCCGAACGTCAAACTTCCGATAATCCCCGGCCATGAGTTCGCCGGCGACATTATAGAAGTCGGGCCGGGTTCAACGCATAAGGTAGGAGAGCGGGTAGTGGTCGAGCCCCTCGTTACCTGCGGTCACTGCTACTACTGTAAGAGAGGAGAGTATAACCTTTGCACCTCCCTTAAATTCCTAGGGAATCAAGTAGACGGGGCGTTCACAGAAAAGATAGCTGTAGGGGATAGATGGGTATATAGGATTCCCGACAACATGAGTTATTTGGAGGGCGCTGCCGTTGAGCCCCTTGCTATAGCGGTGCACGCGCTCAAGCAAGCTGGTTTAAGAGAAGGCGATCATTTGGCCATTGTTGGAGGGGGTACAATAGGTCTGTTCGCCCTCTCCGCGGCAAAAGCGGCCGGCGTTTCCTACGTAGCAGTTGTCGAGCCAGTCGAGTGGAGGCAAAAGTTAGCGCAACAAATTGGCGCCGATCTGGTAGTTAAGCCGGAAGACGCAAACCAAATATTAAACGACACGGAGGTAGGTGCGGACGCATCGCTAGAAGCTGTTGGAAAATCTGAGACGGCGGCGCTGGCCCTCTCGCTCACGAAAAAGGGTGGCAGGACGGTTATCGCTGGCGTTTTCGAGATTCCCCAGCTCCAGCTGAAGCCGATGGAAATCGTGGACAACGAGAAGGAAATCGTCGGGACTGTAGGTTATTCTTGGGGCGATTTTCCCACGGCCATATCGCTTATCAGCAAAGGGCAGGTCGACGCTAAGAAATTGGTCAGCCGCGTTTTGCCTCTGGACAAAGCTCAGGAAGGCTTTGAACTAGGCCTTTCGAGGAACGAAGTCGTTAAAGTGCAACTACAACCGTAAAATTTTTTAAAGCTTAAAAGCTAACCTATGTAATGGGTTATGTCAAAAGAGGAAGTCGTTAAAAAGTGCAAGGGCATGATAGTCGTTCAGTTCTGCCCTTACAAAGAGAACGGCGACCTGGACCTAGAAGGGTTAAAGGCAAATACGGAATTCCTGGTAAATTTTTCGAAAGGAAAGGACGTAATTATACTGACCAACGGGAGCACCACCGAAGCGTACGCGAACTCGATAGACGAACAAAAACAGGTAATAAAGACAGTCGTCGATACCGTAGGTGGAAAGCTACCAGTGATTGCCGGAGTATCGCAACCAGGCGGAAGGGAAACAATTAAGCTTGCCCAGTATGCAAAGGATGCAGGCGCCGATTTTGCCATGGTGGTTCTGCCATATTACCATAAGGCTAGCCGCGAGGGAATGTACAACTATTACAAGCAGATCTCTGAAAGCGTTGATATCCCACTAATAATCTATAACAATCCAGACGTCGCGGCTTCTCTAATAGACGTGGACCTCATGGTTAAATTTTCTGGGCTGAAAAATATAGTGGCCATAAAGGACAATTCCCCGAACTTCTTCGAGTATTTCTGGAAGTCCGTTCGCATTGACCACTCTAAACTGGCACTCTTCGCTGGTCATGGCGAGTTACAGTACGTGGCCGCTAACTCTTTTGGCTTCAATTACGCGGGATACGTAACCAGCATAGCTAACTTTGCGCCTTCTTTAAGCTATCAAATATATGAGGCAGTCGGCGAAAAAGATTTCAGCAAGGCCTATGAAGCCTTAAAGAAAATAGTTCCAATTTTAGATTTGTACGACAAGTACAAGAAAAAGCGGGGATCCCTCTCAATCCTTCCATCGATATATGAGGCTAACCTTATGTACATACCAGTCGGAAAAGCCGCGATGGACTATATAGGCCTTCATGGGGGTCCCACCAGGTCGCCTCTAGATAACCTGACGGCAGAAGAAAAACGGGAAGTAGCGCGCACAATCGAAGACCTGGGCATCAATAAAGTTGCATAGCATCAACTCAACGACCTCAAGTAAAAATTCTTCCAGAACGATGCCAGCGTTTAAACGCCGGTCACGCTGAAGAAAAGTTGAGCTCCCTAAGGTAAAGGTTCGAAGCTTCCTGATCCAACGGTTTACTCGATCGCTTCTCTACGAGCGTTCCTCAGTCCGAGGTCATATACAGGTAGCGATCTCCTGGGCGAACTCGGACTGCACCAACCCTACGATTAATCCCGTATTTTTTGGAGTCTGCTGGTAGCTTAAGCGTTTGATCCGCGTCTTCCCTCAGACCCCTGACAATACGTGAGCTACTCCTCAGCCGAAGCCCAAGCTTCCTGCTTCATCGACCGCACCCGATCCCTCAGGCCCGCGGAGGTCTTAGGCCGTTTCGGGTTCCCGCGCAGCAGTTCGGTTGCGTCCGTCTCCGCGGGCATAATTCGGATCGCACCGATCCTACTGCTGTCAATTCGGCGCAGGCTGATATACTTGGTTTTCGGGAAGACCGCCTATAACGCTAAAGCATGAGTTTACTGCTTCCCCCAAGCCCCTAACCTCCCTATGAAAGGTCGCCAAGATAACCTTTAGGTGCGCTTCGTAGGCATAATTCATATACGTATTTAGGTACGTATTTAA
>Ga0209120_1000230_pt1 | contig 23465 bp, 22 predicted proteins | sample JossMetagenome_FD_184730 | JGI IMG/M metagenome (GOLD analysis project Ga0209120, IMG submission 184730) | Hot spring microbial communities from Joseph's Coat, Yellowstone National Park, USA - JC2_E (SPAdes) (version 3) | ecosystem: Environmental > Aquatic > Thermal springs > Hot (42-90C) >... | reverse complement strand
CGTCAAATGTTCATAAAGAGAAGACCTGACGATGATGATGACGATGATGATGACGATGATGACTTCTGAGGCTAAGGTAAGAAGAGGTTCGGTCTCAGATATAGAGGCTGTTGAATCAATTGAGCAGAGGGCCTTTGGTGTCCACGCCTATAGCCGGGCCGAGATCTCGGACATGCTTTCCCGTGAAAATTCCGTAACATTCATTTGCGAGATCCTGGGAAAGGCTGTCGGATATTCTTCAATTTTCTTCAGCAGAAATGGGAAAGTGGCGCATGTTGAAAGCATAGCTGTTGACCCAGCTTACCAGGGCGGTGGGATGGGAAATATGCTGATGGATGCGATGGAATCCGAAGCTGTATCTCAGGGATGCAGAAAAATCGTACTTGAAACATTCGAAAGGAATGAGAAGGCGCTTAATATGTATAAAAAAAGAGATTATATCGTCACTGCATTAGTTAAAGATTACTACACCATCCCTTATGAGGGGTCCAGAAATGCGTTAAGGCTTGAGAAATACATTAAGGTGAAATAGTTATCCTCAATAAGGAATAAATGATAAGAGTAATGGCCACAGGGGTCTTCGACATACTTCATCCAGGACATGTTCACTATCTAACTGAGTCTAAGAAACTGGGTGATGAGCTTATCGTTGTAGTGGCTAGAGACTCAGTGGCAAAGGAGATGAAGCGTCTTCCCCTCATCCCTGAGAATATAAGGGTGAAGATGGTAGAAGCACTCAAACCTGTGGACAAGGCCATTCTGGGCCTCGAGGGAAATATATATGATATTCTTTCCATCGTAAAACCGGATATAGTGGCCCTCGGGTACGATCAGGACTTTGATACGGAAGAGATAATCAGTGAGGCAAAAAAGAGAGGCTTAGATGTAAAAGTTGTAAGAATCAGTCAGTACTCTGAGACAGAATTCAACGGAACCAGGAAGATAATAAGCTACCTGAAAGGTAGATCATAATTCCGGCCATTTTTTCATTTTAGAAAGTCTCTCAGCCATGAATTGTATGGCTTTTTTAGTGTTTTCCGCGTTATTGTAATTGCTAAATGATCCCGAAAAATCCTCATTCTTCATGGTGTTTAAATTCCTGAAAACGCGCTGCACGTCATCCACTATTGTTATGTCTCCGTATCTTGCCGTCCTGGAGAGCGGATTCAGGTCTATTGCGATGATGAACTTGCCCATCCTTTTCAGGGCTTCAGCCCTGTCACCATCCTCCAGTGGGATCAGCACAAGATCCGCGCTGAATATACCTGCAGACTCACACTTTCCCCTGTTACTTTCGAGCCCTGGAATGCTCGCATCCTGATTGAGTCCCAGAATATCAAGCCCCAGAGATTTAAAGTAATCCACAATTAATTTTATCCTTTCCTGTGACCAGTAGAATATGTTTGCCTCAACCGTGACCCCGTATTTCCTGGCAAAGGAGACTATTTCTTCCCCTGCCAGGGCAGCAACATTTCCATTCACTGATATCACGGGTTTTTTTGATGAGAGAATCCTGTCTAGGGCTGCCCTTTCCGCTGCATATCCGAAGGGCTGTGTTTTCTCTCCAAGAATGTAGTCAAAGGCTTCTCCCCGCCCATGAGAAATAAGTCCGGATGATGTAACTATTCCTCTCTCGTAGAATTCCAGGAGCCTTTCCCTCCTTACAAGGCTTTCATACCTTGGATGTCCCCTTGGCAGCTCCAACCTGCTCACCTATCACGCTGTTTACGATCCTTAGAAATTCTTCTTCCCTTCCGAATGGTATCTCTCCTCCTGCCGCTATGTCGTGCCCCCCTCCATGTCCTCCAACTTCCCTGGCGGCAACACCTATGGCCTTGGAGAGATCCACGCCTGCTGCAACCAGATCCTTGGTTGCCCTGCCGGATATCTTGTATTCCTTGTTCCTGTACATGGCTATGACAGGCTTCTTCACCCTTGCAACGTATATTGCAATGGTACTGGCAGTGATACCGGCAAGGAATGGGTTGTCCACATACGTCACCATAACGTTTCCAATATCTCTAAGGAGATTCAATGACTTCTCCACCTGCTCAAGTGCTTCCTCCCTGAATTTAGCGAATATGGATTTCATCTCTTCTAGTGCTTCCTTATTACCGAGGAACCACGATACTGGAAGCCCCATTCTGCCGTTTCTCCCAGAAGCGTCCAGATATTCAAAAAGGAGATTGCTTGACAATCCCAGTTCTGGAAAATTGAATATGTCAGATACCACTGTTTCATACCCTTCCCTGGCCACATCCTGTTCTATGAGCTTCAGTGTCAGTGCTTCAACAACCTTTTCCTTTTCATCTGTTTGAAGTTCCAGGATGGGCTTATCCGGATCTATCCCCAATCCTTCAACAAAGAACCTAGCTCCTTCGAGATTTCCACTAAGCCCTGAAAAATAAGGATCTATTGAAAGGTATATCCCCTCGTATATGGATTTTCCAACGAGTGATATTTCTTTGACAGCAGGATACCTCTGCTTCAGGCTTGAAACTATTCCCAAATTTATCCCCTGGAATCCCCCTACGTTCTGCTTGTCACCGATCACGCCTCCGATGAATGCGGGGAAGAGATCCTCATTCGTCTGGTCTATACGGGTGGAAAGTAGGAACGCCACAGTGCTTGAGCATGCTTCCTTCGTGCCATCGTATCCAAATCTCCTCGGATTCAAATTCATCAGAACGCTTTGTGAGGAAAATATGTGATGGTCAACTATTATCCCCTTTATATTCTCCAATCCGGATACGTCAGATCCGAGATCGCTTAAAATGATTGTTGCATCCCCCCCTTCCCTGATAACATCATTATCCATTGACCTGAGGAACGAGAGGTGAAAATCCTTACCCAAACGTTTCAGCGTTGCTGATAATATTATGGCTGAAGCAACACCGTCTGCATCATAGTGGGAAAATATTCTGAAGAAGCTTCCTTCCTGAATTGCCCTGGCCGCTCTCTTCAGCTCATCCTCATAGTTTTCTGCTACCGCTATCATCTGGCTGTAATCTCTTGTTCTGATCTTAAATATGACCAGCCAGGTTGCAGCACCTTCTTTCTCTTGTAATAATCGGAAAGTCTCTTAATCTTTGCCTCTATGAGTTCCAGACCCCTTCTGTTTTTGAGATCCTTTGGATTGGTTGCCAAGTGCCTTGTCAGGTTCGAAGCTCTTTCCACCAGGGCTGCCAGATCTTCCGGAACCTGATCCTTTAGGTTGGATCTATCCAGAATTTTCGAGATCCTCTCCTCGGTGATTTCCTTTACCCTTGGTATACCGTACTGGTCTCTCAGAATCATCCCTATCCTTGACTTGGTATAACCTTCCTTTCTTAACTTAATAACAAGCTGCTCTACCTCTTCCTTCCCCATAGTAACCCAACTTGGTTTTGTTTCCCGCAGGGGCCTTTTTGAACCTGCCCTGCCATGTTTCCTTGTATGCATCCGAGCCATCGTTGCACCCTTTTCCGTCCATTCAATTTTAATACTTAAATTTTGATAAGGCTCCCGTGCTGGATTTTTTGGTAGTCGGGGCTGGGCCGTCAGGTTCCTATGTTTCCGCCCTACTAGCCCATATGGGATTTTCAGTCATGATTGTTGACCCTAAAGATGAGATAGGGATTCCAAACCACTGTTCAGGTCTCGTGGACAGGAGGGTTGTTGACATAGTGGGGGAGGATCTTGTTATTGATAGACCATCATCTGCAACAGTCTTCACTCCATCAGGCTCCCTTACATTGAAGTCAGAAAGGATGTACGTTCTTGACAGAATTTCCCTTGACAGAAAACTGGCAGAGAAAGCTCAGAGTGAGGGTGCCACATTACAAAAGAGGACCAAGCTTATAGCACTTAAGCAGGAAAGGGGTGTGGTAGTTTCTCAGATCAAGAAAGGCAGCTCCATAGAATCGATTGAGTCACGGTATGTAATAGGCGCCGACGGTCCTACCAGCTTGGTCAGGCGCCTTCTCGGATTTCCAAGGCCAAAAGTGCTGAGATCCATTCAGTACGATGTCAGGAAGAAATCTCACTCCGTGGCTATACACCTTGACAGGAGAGTTCTTAAAGACTTTTTTGCCTGGGAAATCCCTCATGATGAAGAAACGGAGATTGGAGCCTCAGGTCAGGGCTCCCTTGAGATGATTAGTTTGCTCGCACAGAACGAAGAGATCGTCAGGAAGAGGGGAGGGGTGATACCGGTAGGAGATGTAGCGCCGGGTTTGGGGAACTGCTTTCTCGTCGGAGATGCTGCTGGAATGAACAAAGCAACTACTGGAGGAGGGTTGTATGGTTCCCTTGTCTCCGGAAACGCCTTAGCCACCGCCATCGCAAAGGAGGGGGACGCCAGGGAGTATGGAAAACTTCTCCTGAAGGGGTTCGGCAGAGAGATAAAAAGGTCAATTATTATAAGGAATGTTCTGGACTTCGCTGAAAAATACTACGGATTGTGGATTCCCATGGCAAGAAGGAATGTTCGGGGAATAAATATGGTTGGGGATGTGGATTACCCCTCTAAGGCATTCCTGTACCTGATTGCGAATGCGCCTCTGAGTTTTCCTCTCGCCCTGAGCGATATAGTCAAAAACTTCAGCCCTTGACTGTCTGGAATACCACGTGGGAAATTGTTGTTTCTACCCCGGCATAGGATCTTATTTTGTTCACTACCTTTTCTCCAAGCTCCCTTATATTCCTCGCCCTTACCTTGATTAGAATATCGAACTCCCCTGCCATGATGTGGACCTCCTCCACACCGTCTATCTTCGATATAGATGCTGCAAGCTCCTCCTGAGATACTTCTTCATTCTTTTTGTAAGCTATGAAGACGAATGCCAGTACCTGCTGACCCAGTGCCTCGTAATTTATGTTTACAGTGAAGTTCCTTATTACCCCTAGTTTCTCGAGTTTATTTATCCTCTCTGCAATTGTAACCCTGTTTATTCCCAGGGAGTTCGATATAGCGGTGACCCTCTCCCTTCCATTAGTTTTGAGGTATTCTAAAATCTGTAAATCAATTTCATCTATTTCCTTCATATTGTTAAAATTGTTACCTGTTATATAACGTTTTAACTTCATAATGAAGATTTTCTTTACGCTATATTTATACGTTCAGGCCCACTTTAGAAATATGCTACAGGAGGATGTACCGAAACCTGTTTCTGAGTTTTTCGGAAGGAATGCTGAAACACTTAAAACAGGAGTGGTGGTGAACACTATAATAAGAAGCTCCATGAAATCTTTTCTTGATAGGCGGGGATTTGTTGAGATAAATCCCGTGATCATAAGCCCGATTTCAGATCCTTTAAATCATCCTGTCCAGGATCCGATAATAGATTATTACGGTTATAAGTACAGGTTAACTAAATCAATGATATTTCACAAGCAGCTCGCATTGACTTACTTTGACAGGATATATTCTTTCTCGCCCAACATCAGAATTGAACCTGTTGATAGGGCAAGGACAGGAAGGCATCTGGCAGAATTCACCCAGCTGGATCTGGAAGTCAAGGAGAAACCCAGGGAATACGTTATGGAACTTGCTGAGAAAATGATAAACAGGGCGATTGAGGACGTGTTGAAAAAGGTAGACAGGTCCCGTCTCAACCCTCACCTCAGAGCATTCCCAACGCCCTTCAGGAAGATTAGGTATCAGGAGGCATTCGAAAAATTTGGAAAGAATTTTGAAATTGAGCTCAGCAGGAGGGCTAAGGCTCCATTCTGGATCATAGATATTCCTCTCCTCGAGAGGGAATTCTACGACAGGCAAATCGGGAATTCCGGATTTCTGAGAGACATGGACCTCATTTATCCTTATGGCTATGGGGAGGCCATAAGCGGAGGAGAGAGGGAATTCCAGTACGAGAAAATAAGGGAGAGAATAAAGAAGAAGGGTCAGAGTGAGGAAGAGTTTTCGTTACTCCTTGCTGCCTCTAAGATAGGCCTCAGCCCTTCTTCCGGATTCGGAATTGGAATTGAGAGGTTTGTGAGATTTATAGTGGGAGTCAGGGACATTGCGGAAATCTCTCTGTTCCCCAAAAAAATAGGGGAACAGGTGCTTTAACACTTTAAAAAAAACAATTATCTTTATTAGGAAGAAGCCGATTCACGACGGTCAGTGAACCCCAATGAAGATGTATGTTTACGTGATAAGAAGATTGATCCTTCTTATACCGGTGATAATTGGAGTTACGCTGATAACATTTGCACTTTCCCACGCTAACGTCTCCCTACTCATAGCAGGGTACCTCGGGAGGGTTAGGACACCACAACACATAGCTATTGTCAAGCAGGAGCTCCACCTGAACCTTCCGGTGTATGAACAATACTTTTACTACCTAGGAAATCTGTTCACGGGAAACTGGGGTTATCTTGCGCCGACAGAAGTTTTCGATCCGGGAACACCTGTTGTTGTGGAATTTCAAAGGAGATTCCCTCCAACACTGGAGCTTGCGGTTTTTGCAACACTTCTCGTTTTTCTGATGGGTCTTCCGCTCGGTGTTTTTAGCGCCGTTAAGAAGGACAGGCTGACTGATCAGATTACAAGGGTCATAGCCATGACGGGCGTATCCATTCCTGTGTTCTGGTTTGGGTTATTGATACTTATAGCGGTCGGCCCCAATTCCATTCTTCCGATGCAATTGAGGTTGGTGGGGGTCGGGCAAATTCCCCCCTCCTATTATTATTATCCGCACTCAAGCATCCTCGAACCTTGGGTGAATACGAAGGTCAGCGGACTTACCCGTCCTACTGGATTTCTACTGATAGATACTCTTCTGTATGGGGACTGGCAGGCATTCCTTGCCGGACTTTACACATTGTTCTGGCCGTCCCTCTCCGTCGCATTCACATCCTTCGGCCTGATAGTGAGGTTTCTGAGGTCGAGCATGCTGGAGGTGATGAACCAGGACTTCATAAGGACAGCAAGATCGAAGGGAGTTCCGGAATATTTCGTCGTGAGAAAGCATGTCAGAAGGAACGCTCTTGGAGCGACAACAACTGTTATGGGTCTCTTCTTTGCCGGACTGTTGGGCGGGGTAGTTGTTACAGAGACAGTCTTCGGCTGGCCCGGAATGGGTAGGTGGTTGTTCTATGCTGCTATCGGGGGAGATATGGTGTCTGTAATGGCAACCACTTTCGTATTCACCATTGTTATTGTGACAGCAAACTTGATAGTTGATATAATATACTCCTATCTCGATCCGAGGGTGAGGCTCGAATGAGCACTGAACTTGCAGGAAGTTTCTCCAGGAGTTTGAGGGCGAGGTACGAATCCTTCAAGAAAACATTTTTCTTCTTCACAAGAAGCCCAATTGCCACAATAGGTCTTGCGGTGGTGATATTCTATATTCTGGTGGGTATATTCGGCCCCATGATCCTTGGAGGGAACCCGTGGAAGACCACACAGGTTTTTGAATACAACGGAATATACATCTATAACGTTCCGCAGCCGCCTTCCCTTCATTTCCCCTTTGGAACTACGTTCGAGGGGTACAATCTCTTCAACGGGGTAGTAAAGGCGGCACGTATAGACCTCATGGTAGCTGCGATTGTTGTCTTCAGTGGCGCCATTGTTGGTACTCTCTTGGGGAGCATAGCCGGTTACAAGGGTGGGGCACTCGGGGACGTCATAATGAGGGTTACTGATGTCTTCCTTTCGATACCTTTCCTTGTCCTGGCCATTGCTTTCCTTGTGATACTTGGGAGGAACCTCACTGTGATGGTCGTAGCCCTGGTGCTTATATGGTGGCCAACGTATACGAGGATAGTTAGGGGACAGGTCCTTTCAGTAAGGGAGTTGAAGTATGTGGAGGCTTCAGTCGCAGCCGGAGCTTCCTCCTTCAGAACAATATTCAAACACGTTATACCGAACTCAATATACCCGATATTCGTCCAGGTTTCCCTTGATTTCGGGAATGTTATTCTTACTCTGGCCGCGCTTTTCTATCTGGGAGTTGGATTCGCAGGATACTATACACCGGAATGGGGTAATCTGATAGGGCTTGCGGCTTCCCTAGGCGGCGGCCTTCCTGCGATAACGAGATACTGGTGGACCGTCACCATTCCAGGCCTGGCCATTCTCATCCTGGTAGTAAGCCTGAACCTTCTGGGTGACGGGCTCAGGGATGTTATGGATCCTAGGTTGAGGAGGTAGTTTTATGGAAAATGCTTTAACAGTTAGGAATCTAAAGACGCAGTTCTTCATCTACGAGGGTGTGGTGAAGGCGATAGACGATGTTTCTTTCGAGCTCAAAGAGGGTGAGGTGCTCGGACTGGTAGGGGAGACAGGCTGCGGGAAATCAGTGACGGCATTCAGCATAATGAAGCTCATTCCTGATCCGCCTGGAAGGATAGTGAACGGAGAGGTTTTCCTTGGAAATCTCAACATTATGAAAAATGTGAGCAAGGAAGCCAGGATAATAGAGGGAAAAAGGGTAAAGGTAAAGCACTTCTACAGTGTGATAAAGAAGAATGAATACTTCTTCAACAAAATAAGGGGAAAGTACATATCCATGATATTCCAGGAACCAATGGCCGCCCTAAATCCAGTATACACGGTGGAAGATCAGATCGTCGAAACGCTCATCCTCCACAACAAGACAAATATGCTGAAAATAATTAAAGCAGCTTCAGAGCATATGGAAGAATTGAAAGGCATGCTTGAGAAGGGGGAGCTGAGCTATTCAGGGGATGATTATCTCGGTAAGGAAATACAAAGAATCAGGGAGGGGAACGGAGGAAAGGAATCCATAAAGAGGCATCTCGAACTGCTCATTGAGGAGGGTTCCCTGTACATAAGGCGCAAATCCAAATACGAATCCATGCTTGCTAGGTCAGAGGAGCTTGATAAACTGGAAGAAAGACTCCTTTCAAACATAACTGAAGAAGAACAGATGGAGATAATTAACATACTTTCAAAAGAAACAAGGAAGATAAACCTGATAAGGATGTCTAAGCAATTGAAAAGGAAGGTCCGTGACGCCCTCCTTCTGGAGGCCAGAAGGGAGGCGCTGTCTCTCCTGGAATCGGTGGAGATACCGAATGCATGGGGCGTGCTGAAACTCTATCCCCATGAACTGTCAGGGGGGATGCTGCAGAGGGTAATGATATCCATTGCCCTGGCAAACAACCCGAAAATATTGATAGCGGACGAACCAACAACAGCCCTGGACGTAACAGTGCAGGCTCAAATACTTCGCCTCCTTAGGAATTTGCAGGATAACCTGAGGACTTCCATAATTCTCATAACCCACGACCTTGGAGTTATTGCGGAAACTTGCAACAGGGTGGCGGTAATGTATGCGGGGAACATAGTGGAAACAGCATCTACAGAGGAACTCTTCATGAATCCCAAGCATCCCTACACAATAGGTCTCCTGCAGTCCATACCCAGGGTGGATAATCCCAATAAAGTGCTCAAATCCATAACGGGAAATGTTCCGAACCTTCTCAATCCCCCGGCAGGCTGCAGATTCCATCCGAGGTGCCCGTTCGTATTTGACAAATGCAGGGTTGAGAAACCTGAAACCATAGAGGTTTCACCGGGTCATACCGTGGCCTGTCATCTTTTCTACGGAAAGGGGGTGAATTAACACGAAGGATGTTCTCATTCAAGGCATAGGGATAAGGAAATACTTTCCCATAAAAGGTGGAATTTCAGGCAGGACAGTCGGGTATGTGTATGCGGTGGATGATGTGAACGTGAAGATATACAAAGGGGAAACAGTAGGACTCGTGGGAGAAACAGGGTGCGGAAAGACCACCCTGGGAAGGCTACTCCTTGACCTCATCGATCCCACTGCTGGAGTGCTTTTCTTCAAACCTGACCCAGAATTAAGCAGGAAGGTGGAAGACCTCTATTCTAAGATCACAACTAACAAGATTACTGAGCTTAAGAAAGAGGAGAAGGAGATCATAAGAATTGCAAAGAGCCATGATATTTACAGAAACAAGAAGCTCAGGAAGGAGTTCAGGAAAAAAGGGCAGATAGTTTTCCAGGACCCTGTTTCATCCCTTGATCCCAGAATGCTTGTGAAGGACATAATAGCGGAACCGATCCTTATCAACGGCCTTCCACCTGACGAGGGGCAGCAAGGGAAAAAAAGAGTGAACAAGAGGAAGGTGGAGGAGTTTGTTTTGAAAACAATCTCGGAAATGGGTCTTAACCAGGATCACATGTTCCGTTTCCCGCATGAATTCAGCGGCGGGCAGAGACAGAGAATTGCCATAGCCAGATCAATCGTGATAAGGCCGGAATTCCTCGTTCTGGATGAACCTACATCCGCACTGGATGTGTCTGTCCAGGCCCAAATCCTCAACCTTCTCAAGGAACTTCAGAAGAGATACGGCATGACATACCTTTTCATATCCCACAACCTTGCGGTCATAAGGGCAGTGAGCGATAGGATCATGGTGATGTATCTGGGGAAGATAGTTGAGGAGGCTCCTACCGACGATCTTTTTGAATATCCAGTGCACCCCTACACCCAGGCACTGCTCAGTGCAATACCGATCCCTGACCCCACAAAGAAGAGGAACAGGATAGTGCTCAGCGGAGATGTACCTTCTCCCGCAAATCCGCCATCAGGATGCAGATTCCATACCAGGTGCAGGTTCGCTAAAGAAATATGTTCCCAGAAGGAGCCAAAACTGGAAGAGATAAGGGAGGGTCACTTTGTGGCCTGCCACTTTGCAAAAGAAATAGCGGAATCAGAGAGCGAGCTGATAGCTATAAAGAAGGTTGATACCGGCGCCCTGCAGAATCTTAGCGAAATTAAAACAGAATGACCGGAGGGTTGCACATTCACGTTCATCAGGAAAATTGAAGGAGAGGAAAGGAAACGAGCCATAGATGAGCCTGGAAAGAGCTGGAAGCAGTGGGCTCGGGAGGATCTGGCAAGGTACTGGTATGTGATACTTTGCATGTTTGTTGACATAGGATTTTACCTGCAGTTTGTTCAGAACTTCTTCAGATACGGTGGAGAATTGAGCCTGGTGAACGTGATTCTTGCGACACCTGCGTTGATATCGATGATTTATGTGGAATACCTGATTTACAGAAGGTTGTTTCCGGAGAGATTCTGGTGAACAGGAAAGAGCTTATTTAACGAGAAAAAAGCTGTTATTGGAAAATATTTAAGTACGAATTTAAAGTATGGACCCTGAGGTTTTATGACACAACAAGAGAATCCACAGCCTGCTCCTCAGCCAAAGAGGAGTTCAGCTGCTAAATGGATAGCAGTTGTTGTGGTTGTGATAATCATCATTGCAGCAGTAGTGGTCGTGGTGACATATCACCCAACCACGCCAAAGAAAACAGTGCCCACAACACTTGCACTCACAGTGACTTCATCAGGGATAACAACGCAGGCCGGAACGCCCACAACATTCACACCCAACGTTCCATCATCTTTCAAGTGGACAAAGATGGTCTGGAACTTCGGTGATGGAACAACAGAGGTAGTAACATCCGGAAGTGGAACGGTAACGCACACCTACAGCGTCCCGGGAAGCTATCTTGTGTCTGTATATGCAGTGAATTCAACTGCAACCGCATCCAGCAATTCCTCGATGCTACAGATAACTGTAAATCCACCGCTGTCTCCGAACCCAGCAGCCATATACGGACCTATCGCAGTTCAGGGGTCCTCTTCAAACGGTAACGTCACAATAAGTCCTGGAGGATGGGTAAATCTTACCTATGCAGGCCTTTTAGCAGGAATACCTGTTACGGTAGGGTCACCTGTGCCGGGTGATGTTGCCTACACCGTTAAATCCTTTGTTTGGAACATAGATAACGGAACCAAAATAATCAACGATAACAACACGGGTAAGCCGGAAACAATAAATGTAACGTTCACCACACCTGGAATACATACAGTGAATCTCACAACTACGACGGTAAGTGGTACCAGCACGGTTACGGGTTCCTACATATTGACTGTGGCCGTCGGTAATTACACCATCGGTGCTCCACCGACAGTTTCAGCGGTCAACAAAAATGTCCTCATCAACGCGGAATACGTTCCCGGAGGGCCTAGGACTCTTGACCCTGCAATTGCTTACGATACCGTTTCCTATGAAGTTCTATACGAGATATACCAGCCACTGATCTACTACAATGGCACGTCTCTGACAGAATTTCATCCGGTAGTTGCGAAACAGGTGCCTACGGTCGCAAATGGCCTGGTAACAAGCAACTACCTGAACTGGACGTTCTATATCAATAGCTCAGCAACGTTCTCCAACGGGGATCATGCCACAGCATACGATGTCTACGAGTCAATGCTCAGGACACTTCTGTTTGCAAATGACCCCGGAACCCCTGGCTGGATTGTCGCTCATGCACTCCTTCCTGCACCAACAATATACGGACCTTTCAACCTGAGTTTCTACTGGATACACCACGCAATAACTTGGAATAACACCACGAATTCAGTTACATTCCATCTCCTTCCATCAGTCCCCACTTGGCTCCCCAACACCACTGCAATGTATGCAGGGGTGAGCTATGGGGTCCTTAACCAATCATACAAGGTACAGAACTTCGGTGCCGCGGCCTACTTCCTCCAGCTGCTGGCGGGACCTGTGTGTTCGTACGTGATGGATTACAACTGGCTCAAAGCCAACAACCACACCGCGCCGCAGCCTACCCTTCCTCAAAACAACAGTGCCTCATACGCTGCATTTGAGGCGTACGGTGTTGAGGGAAGTTTCAACACATTCCTTGAATACAACACCATGGGTAGCGGGCCATATCAGCTCTCACTATATGAAGCGGCGCAGCTCGTGGTCCTCACTGTTAACCCCTACTACAACCAGACAAGCTCTCAACTCCCGGCAAGGTCCTCCCTTATCCCCAAGGTGGAACTTGAATACCTGACAAATGAGGCAACAGCACAGGAGGATCTGGCGTCAGGCACAGCCCAGTTTGCGTCAGGTGCATATCCTCCTGACGCGACACCGGAAGCTATGGCACTAATACATAAGGGAATCATAGCATCTGTAACCGCGGCAGAAATGTCAGTCTTCTTCTGGGCATTCAACATGAACATAAATGTTACTGGAGCGAAGTCTTATGACTCTTCAATAAACATATGGCCAGGATTCTTTGACAATTTAAGCATAAGGAAGGCATTCAGCTACGCTTTCAACTACAGCTACTACATAAACGTGGCAGAGTACAGCTCCGGCATATACTTCATGTCGCAGTTAACCGGTATATTACCGCAGGGCATACAGTACTATCCTCAGGGAATACAGAATTATGCGATAAATTACAATCTTACCCTTGCAAGGTTCTATTTCAACCAATCCGGATACAACAACGGAACCTGGAACTTCCCTGCATTCAACTCCCAGGGTCAGCCACCTCAGGATGAGATGTATTCTATCTGGGAGAACGCGCTATCCGTGATGAGTGGTGGGAAGATACAGATGCAGACTGTTGATATACCATTCGCCTACACCGTTGAATACACTACCGTCGGTCCCGGACAGAATATAATGCCCATATACTTCCTTGGCTGGATTGACGACTATCCAAATCCTACAGACTTCGTTGCGCCAATGCTTCAGGAATACGGTATCTACACATACCCTGACGGCCTTTTCTACAACAGCACCGTGACAACGTTCAGCCCTGTAGTTCATCCACAGTATGCTGCACAGTGGGCAAACATAACGGAAATGTGGAATCTGCTGCAGCAGGCAAACGAGGCTACAAATGCAACACAGATAACCAATCTCTACTTTGAAGCAGAAAAGATCGCCGCAGAGCTCTGCTTATACGTTGGAACGGCCCAACCGATCGGAGTCCTTTACTACAGCACCGCCCTGAATCCTGCAGGTCTGACACCCACACTCAACACTGCAGTAGGAACATCGTTCATAATATACTACACGCTCACTTACAGGTGAGCGTACATTCAATTTTTTTAATATTTTTAATAATTTATCATTCTCCCCAGATATCTCTTTTTATGTCCTCATCTTTGAAACCTTCAGCTACAAGTTCAGCCACGAGATCCTTCACGAACTTTATACCGCCGCATAGGTAAACTGTCCTCCCCCTGAAGTCTTTTACATGCCTCTTTATCATATCAGTGTTTATCCTTCCGTACTCACCTTCCCAGGACTCACTCTTAGGATCCCTGGTGACTGTGTAAATTATCTTCAGACCATTCTCTGAGAAACTCTCAAGCTCCTCCCTGTTCACGATATCATCCCTGTGCTTGATGCTGTAAAACAGGTATATATCATTCTTTTCCTTCTTATTCTTGAGATACCGTAACATGGAAAAGAATGGGGCAATTCCTATTCCCGCGGCGAGAAAGATCGACCCTGCGGAACTGGATTCCTCAAAAACGAATGCACCCCTTGGTTCTGAAACGTAAATCGTATCCCCCTCATTCATCTTTGCAAGCTGGCTAGTAAATCGACCGTTGATCATTTCTATCATCAGTTCCAGGTGATCCTCAAGAGGGGAGGAAGCGATGGAATAAGACCTGAAGAGCTTGTCCTCAGGCTTCAGAAAAAGGGAGACAAACTGTCCGGGCCTGAATGAAAAGTTCTTTCCATCGCCAAGCCTCAATTTGAAGCTTGATATCTTGAAGCTGTCAGGTTCACCGTGCGTTAGGTCCCTGATCTCGTAGATCTCGTAGGGCTTCATGCCCATTTTTCCTAACATTGAAGCGCAAGTCATGCGGCATTTAAATAATTTTCTTGGTCAACACCTATTTAAGCTACCCGTCAATATACGCGGGAATGGTTGCAGGCGATGCTCGTATTGAGAGCATAATTAGTGCACTCCGCGCGAGGGGTTTTAAAGATTTCACCGATCCCCAGAGAATAGCGATACCCTCGATTCTGGCGGGGGAGAATGTCCTGATTACAGCACCCACCGGCAGCGGAAAGACAGAGGCTGCAGTTCTGCCTGTTTTCGAAAAGCTCAGGGAACAGGGAAAGAGAAACGGATTTGGAGCGATATACATAACCCCTCTGAGAGCTCTCAACAGGGATGTCCTGTCCAGGATAGAATTCTATGCTTCACTGTTTGGACTGGAGGTGGGGGTGAGGCATGGAGACAGTACGCAGAGCGAAAGAAGGTACCAGATGACCCACCCTCCCGATATCCTCATAACAACTCCTGAAACTCTCCAGCTCATAATAAGTGGAAAGAGAATAAGGAATCATCTTTCCTCTGTGAGGTATGTGATAATAGATGAAGTGCATGAACTAATGAACGATGAGAGGGGATGGCAGCTCCTCTTTGCTCTTGCAAGGATGGAGGATTACTCCTCATTCAATATTATAGCCCTCTCAGCCACAGTGGGAAATCCGGAGGAGGTGGCAGAGACAATTTTTATGGGAAGGAGTTACAGGATATTGAGCGCCGGTATAAGCAAGAAGTACAGCATAAACGTCACCATCCCTAATGTTGCTGCACCACAGCTAAGGGATCAGATTGGGGCCGATGAGAGCTATGCTGAGGTAATCAAGTTCATCCTTGATATCTATGGAACGGGGAAACAGTTCATCGTATTCACGAATACAAGGACGACTGCGGAGGACATCGTGATGAGATTGAGATTAATAGACGAAAAGATCCTCGTGGACGTGCATCACGGATCCCTTGGAAGAGATGTCAGGACGAGGATTGAGGAGGATTTCAAGAAAGGGAAACTCAGGGGAATTGTATGCACCTCCAGCATGGAGCTGGGAATAGATATCGGCACTGTTGATCTTGTGATTCAGGTGAATTCTCCGAGACAGGTCATCAGACTCGTGCAGAGAGTTGGAAGGGGGAAACACAGGCTTCAGGAAACATCTGAGGGGACGATCGTGACGATGAATGAAATAGAGGCAGAAGAGGCTTCCGTCATAGCGAGATTCGCTGAGCAGAACAGGATAGAAAATGTGGAGATAAGGGAAAAACCCATGGTTGTCCTTGCCAACCAGATCGTCGGTATTGTCAACGCTGAAAAATCCGTCACATTAGAACACATCATGAAAATCGCGAGGAGGGTGTCAAATTTTGCCTCGCTCACCGTAGAGGAGCTGGAAGATATGATTGAATTCCTTGCCTCCGTTAAGCTCATAAGATATGATCAGGAGAAAAAAATAATAAGCAAGAGCGGGAAGACGTTGAGGTATTTCATCGAGAATATATCAATGATACCTGATGAAAAAAGATATGTTGTTAAGGAGTCATCCAGTAATAAGATCATAGGATTCCTTGACGAGGGTTATGTTGCAACAGAGATTGATGTTGGTTCCACCTTCATTCTGAAGGGAAGTACCTGGCGGGTGCTCAACATCAAGGACAGATACATTTACGTGGATTATATTCAGGGGATTTCCGTCCCTCCAAGCTGGTCGGGGGAGGAGATCCCTGTACCATTCGACGTAGCCATGGAAGTTGGAAGGGAAAGGAGGGAGGGAATCATAGGATACAATCTGGACCCATTTACAAGGGAGAAGGTTTTAGCTTTTAGAAAGAGTGCTGCTAATGATAGGCTCATAAGGATCGAAAAGGAAAGGGGTACCACATTGGTTCAGATAACTGCGGGCAGCAAGGCAAATTATTCACTTGCCCTTCTCATCACCTTTAAACTCTCGGAGAAGTACGGGGAATCATTCCTCTTCGATACATCCCCATATCATATACTCATACAGGGAAACATTAACTATTCTGCGCAGGAGGTAACTAAAGTTATAGAAAATATCACCACGGAAATAGAGAATTTTTCCAGATACATAGAGAAATCCAGGACGTTTATGTATAGCACCATAAACGTGGCAAAGAAATTCGGGATAGTTTCCAAGGAAAGTGACCTTTCCAAAATTAGGATGGACAGGATATTTTCCCTGTACAGGGACACCCCATTCCATAGGGAAGCTGTTGAGAAATTCAAGTGGGATTATCTTGATCTCGGTGCGCTGGAGAGGATTGGAAAAATAATCTCAGAAGGGTCAATCAAGGTAGAAATTTTCGATACGTTCAGCGATTCCTCAAAGCTGTATATGGAAAACCTCAGGGAGAAGATGATGCCCATAAGACCGACTGCCCCCATACTTGACGCCGTCAAAAGAAGACTTCTTTCTGAGGAGATGGCTTTTTACTGTCTTAGCTGCCACAGGGTCTTCAGGAGCAGGGTATCGGAGCTCAGGGAGAAAAGGTGCATATTCTGCAGCAGCCCCAGGATAGCACCGATGAAGGTATATGAGATTGAGGATCTTAAAAATATGACGCCTGAGAGGATGAATAAACTAAGGACTTCATACCACCTGCTGAGAATGTATGAGGACCGCGCACTGATGGTACTGGCTGCTCACGGAATAGGCCCGGAAACTGCATCAAGAATATTGGAGGTGCCAGTCAAGAATGAAAGGGAACTGCTGGAAAGAATACTCAGCAATGAGGTGGAGTTCGCCAAGAACAGAAGATTCTGGAGCTGAACTAACTCATCTCCCTTCTGAATGCTCCAAGTGTCCCTGACTTTTCAGCAAATGCATTGTGTTTGTGAATAGTTTCGTAACTTTCACTGGTTACCTTTACGTATACATCCTCCGGCATCTCCTTGTATCTTTCAACTATCAGCCTTATAGCGTCCCTTACCACATCTTCCACGAATTTTGGATTCTGGTGGGCCTGGAGGACAAGCATTCCTTCTTCCTCCCTCTTGAGAAGCTCATAGGTTGGCGCGCTCATTGAGCTCTCCGCGATATCTATCAGCTCATTCACATCCACATCCCATCCGTCAGGTACGCTCATGAGGATGGTCACATCATTTCTCTGATTGTGGGATATGTACGGGGGGGAATCAACATCCCTGTTCATCAGGGCAGAGACCGTTTTCATAGCCGAAGGACATACCGTTATGCCAGTTGCTGTCACACCTATATACCTTACGGTCTTTTCTTTGTCTTTTTTCACAGCCCTTCCCCTGATGATATATCTCTCAGTTGTTTTCCTCCCCTTGGGGTTCGTTCTCTCCAGGAAATAATCCGCTGCCAGCTCCGCCTCTGCGGATGTTGCGTACGGATGTCTGGCCAGGAGCTTTTCAACTATCAGTTCCGCGACATATTCTATTCCCCTTGTCCTTCCTTCCACTTCACCTTCCACCACATCTTCCAGGGCCTCTATGTCCCTTGAGAGATCGCTTCCCTTCCTTGAAGGCGGGAGATCCACGAACACCTTAAAGGTCGGTATGAGAGTTGTGGTTTTTTTATTCCTGTAAACTGTTATGGGTCTCATCACATTCGTCAGACCCACTCTGTCCAGTCTGTAGTTCGCAATTGGCGGCTCAGACTGTACGTCCTTGAATTTTTGCATATCGGTTAAGTGCTTTTTTGTTATCAATTTTTTCTTAATCTTTTTGATGAATTTCTCCCTTGATGAAAGAATAAAGGCTCCTGCCCAAGATAACAGGGTCAACGGGCAGTTGTTCCCCAGAATTGGGATCGATTGAGTAACCTATGAAAAACCCCTGGGGATGTATGAACCATCTTTCAAAATTCTTCCTGTCAAGCGATCTCAACATATTTGAAAAATCGTTGAGATCTGGCGAGTCAAATGATGCAGACCTTGTTACGGAGATGCCCCACCTGGAAACCTTAACTAGTATCCTGGGTCTAAATTTGTGAAAAAGGAGGTCCTTTGGGAAATCCCCCTCGACAACTATCACCTCCCCTTCATCACTCCTGTAAAGAATATTCTCCTCAGCAAGCCTGGATAGTCTTTCATCCTCCTCGAACTTCTTCAGCAAAGCATCGAATATTATGGAAAAAAATTCATCAATCTCTTCATTTTTAAAACCTGAGACAATGAGACTTTTGAGGAGCGTGTCGAGGAGGTTGTCCATCCCTGCCCTTTCCAGGCTCTTCCATCCTGCATTATCCTGCCAGCTTACCGCTTCTGCAAGCCTTCTTTCTGTTTCTCCCATCCCAAAATGTTCAACCACTTTCATCGCAGAGCTCGTTTTTTCCCTTGTATCGTGGTGATCAAACCTGAATACGTTGGCCCTGCCATGCGGGGAATCAATGATATAGTCTGCCTCTGACTTCTCGATTTCAAGATGGTCGAGATACCTCACATCGATATCCTTCCCGATTGCTCTTTTTAAAAGATATACGGAGGCAACTGAGTCCAGATCAGGTGGGCTTGCAATTACTGTTATTTTTGACATCAGAATCTTAACTTGGACGGATCTATTTTCTTCCAATCATCCAGGAATCTCTTAAGGCCCTCGTCCGTTTTCGGATGCGATACAAGTTTCCTGAGCACCTCAAAAGGCATGGTGGCAATGTCGGCGCCTATCAGAGCCGCGTCCCTCACGTGGACAGGATGCCTTATCGAGGCAACTATTATTTTTGTTTCAATCCCGTAGTTTCCGTATACCTCCTTGATATCCCCTATAAGGGACATCCCGTCTTCGCCTATATCGTCGAGCCTTCCCACGAAAGGAGATGCATAGGTGGCGCCCGCCTTGGCAACAAGGAGAGCCTGGCCTACTGAAAATACAAGAGTGGCGTTGGTTTCAATTTTCTCAGCTTTTAGCACCTTAATGGCTTTAAGACCTTCAATCGTTGTTGGTATTTTCACAACAACATTTTCCCCGAATGCCTTGAGTTTTCTTGCCTCTTCTATCATGCCGCGGGAATCAGTAGACGTAACTTCCAGCGAAACTGGCCCGTTTACTATATCGAGGATCCTCTTTATGAGCGTCCTGAAATCAATATCTCCCCCGAGCTCCTTGGAGATCAGTGTTGGATTCGTGGTAACACCGTCAACACACCCCCAGGAAACCCCCTCCTCGATTTCCTTTAGATTTGCCGTATCCAGGAAAAATTTCATGATGTCACCCTCATTAACTTTTCAACCTTTTTAACTATTCCCAGAGGATTCAGGCCGTATTTATCCATTAGCTCCCAGGATTTTCCAGATTCACCAAACACATCCTCGACCCCGACCCTCTCCACCCTTGCAGGATATCCCTCCGCAACGGTTTCGCAGACCCTGCTTCCCAGGCCGTTGTAGATGCTATGCTCTTCCGCAGTCACAATCCTGCCTGTCTCCCTGGCAGCCTTTATTATTGCATCTCTGTCAATTGGTTTTATGGTTGAAACATTCAATACCCTGGCGGAAATCCCCTTGGATTTTAGGTAGGATGCTGCTATCTTTGCGGCTGACACCAGAATCCCTGTCGCCAGGATTGAAACGTCCTCCCCGTCCACAATGGTCTGAGCTTTCCCGAATTTAAATTCAGGTAGGCCATCTATCACCGGCACCTTCTCCCTCGATATCCTCACGTAAAACGGTCCCCTGTTCTCGTATATGTACTTGACAACCTGCTCCGTCTCGTACGCATCGGCGGGAACTATTACCTTCATATTCGGAAGTCCTGACATCAGGCCAATATCCTCAAGCATTTGATGAGTCGCACCATCTTCTCCAACAGTGAGGCCTGAATGAGATGCTACTATACGCACATCACTATTTGCATAGCATATGCTCTGCCTGATAAAATCGTATGCCCTTCCGGTTGCAAATACTGCAAAGGAGGATGCGAACACCTTCTTTCCTGTCCAAGAAAGGCCCGAGGCTACACCCATCATGTTATTCTCAGAAATACCAACATTGAAGAATCTTTCAGGGTACTTTTTCTGGAACATGGCTGTGTGGGTTGAGGTAGATAGATCGGCATCAAGAACAACAACGTTCCTGTCCTGCCCAACTGATACTAGCGCATTTCCGTAGGCTTCCCTTACGCTTTTCTTTTCTATCCTATTAATAAGATCAGGAAGCCACGTCAACTCTGCAATGGCCATCACTCTAACTCCCCTCTATATCCCTAATTGCTTCTTTCAGCTTTTCCTCGCTGGGTGGCGGCTTGCCATGATACTCAGGGTTGTTTTCCATGTACTTAACACCTTTCCCCTTTACTGTCCTTGCAACTATCATCTTTGGACCTTCTGCATGCTTTGCCCATTCCATTGCCCTTTCTATATCCTGAAAGGAATGCCCGTTTATCGTGATGGCAGACCAGCCAAATGCACGGAATTTACTCTCAAGATCTCCAAGAGAAAGTATCTCCTCTGTGAATCCGTCCAGCTGAATCATATTTCTATCAAGAAACACAATTAAATTGGAAACTTTTTGATGAGCTGCAAAAAGAGCTGCTTCCCAAATGCTTCCCTCATCCGATTCACCGTCGCCGATCATTGCGAAAACCCTGTACTTCCTTCCATCAAGGCGTGCAGCCAAGGCGAGACCTATCGCATTGCTCAATCCTTGTCCGAGAGAACCCGCGGTTATATCTACCCCCGGCACATGGTTAACCGCGTGACCCTGAAGAAGTGAATTTATCTTTCTAAATCCATGGAGGAGACTCTTATCGAAGAATCCTCTAAGTGCCAGCACGGAATAGAGGACAGGGGTTGCATGTCCCTTAGAAAGAACAAATCTATCTCTATCCGGCCAGTCCGGACGGGCTGGATCAATATTCATTTCCTTGAAATACAGGTATGTAAGAATTTCCGTGGCACTCAGAGACCCCCCGGGATGTCCACTCTTGGCTTCATATGTCATTTCAACAATCATCTTTCTGACTTCCCTGGCGATTCCCTCAAGTTGAGGAATCTCTACCGAACCTTGCACTATCCTGAATTCTTTTCCGCATTATTCAACTTTTTGTCAAATTTTCAATTTATGCCGATCCAGCGATAGAAAGTTGAATATGTACAACACCCCCCTTCCATAAAAATAAGTGCAAAATAAGGCGAAAGTGACATTTGTAGTCTAGTGAGTAAAGAAATATTTAAATTTTATGGGAAGAGGTTAATAATTCCTAAATAATTTAGGTAGGTGAAAACAAACGAGGACAGGGAAAAATACCTCGAGTCCATAGATTACTTCATACGGATGCAGGGCTATGCACGACCTCTGGAGATAGCCGAGCACCTGAAGGTAACACCCGCGTCAGTGTCTCAGATGCTGTCAAAGCTTGCTGATGACGGCCTTATAAATTACCAGAAGTACAGAGGTATGACCCTCACAGAGAAGGGAAAGAAACTCCTCGAAAACCTAAACAGGAAGGAAAATTCGATCTATGAGCTTCTCAGACTTATGGGATGCGATAAAGATACAGCAAAGGAAAGGGCTTGTTTCTTCGAACACTTTATCGACGATGACCTTGCCGAAAAGATGAGGATCTTCGTGAGTAAGATCAAAGAAAGCAAAATCAAGCTTCCAGCATGAAATGAATCAGAGGAAAGAGCGTTGCCTGCATTCAGGGTAGTTGTGATTATGGATCCAGCCCTCAGCAGGAAAGAGATCACAAATTAGAAAGCTGAGAAGTACTTAAAAAAAGCTTATTAGTCTTGGATGAATAGTTATACATGATTTCAATAATCGGTTCTGGAAGGGTAGGAGCTACTACTGCTGCTTTCTTTATGTTGAAGCAGCTTGACAACAAAATAAACCTTGTAGATATTGTGGAGGGACTACCGCAGGGAGAAGCGCTTGACCTGAATCATACTGCTGCAATTCTGGGGATTGATGTTACAGTTACCGGTTCAAACAGCTATGAGACCATTCGGGGAAGTGACATAGTAGTAATTACAGCCGGCCTTCCGAGGAAGCCTGGGATGACCAGAGAAGAACTTGCGGCTAAGAATGCAGAGATTGTATCGGCAGCTGCCGATAGCGTTAGGAAATACGCGCCAGATGCAACTGTCATAATAACCACCAACCCCCTTGATGTTATGGTGACTGTTCTCTTCAGCAAGCTAAAATTTCCTAGAAACAGAGTGATAGGTTTCAGTGGAGTCCTTGATTCCAGGAGGATGGCCTACTATGCTTCGCGTTACCTTAACATCTCACCTTCCGCTATAACTCCTCTGGTTCTAGGGCAGCACGGGGAGAATATGTATCCCGTGCCGGAACTCTCCTTTGTGTACGGGAAGAGCCTGAAATCTATGCTGGATGAAAGGCAATACGAGGATGTTGTCAAGAACACAATAAATGCAGGGGCAGATATAACTAATCTGAGAAAATTCAGTAGTAATTGGGGCCCAGCCGGTGGTCTGACTGTGATGGTTGATGCCATAAAGAATGACAGGAAAACAGCACTAGAAGCAAGTGTTCTACTCGATGGAGAATACGGTTACCACGGAGTATTCGCAGAAGTACCAATAATATTGGGAAGAAATGGAGTGGAGAAAATAATAGAAGTTGATCTTGACACGGAACAGAAGGAGAAGCTAGGAAGGAGCATAGAGGCTATAAGGAGCAATCTAAAACAGGTTCCGGAATCCTATTTGAAGTAAAATTACGAGCCCTGATAAAGGGCTCATTTTTTCCCAAATATTTAAACTCTGAAAACATTCCACTTTTGAGGGGCGCATGGCCTAGTTTGGATAGGGCAACGGCCTCCTAAGCCGTAGGTCAGGGGTTCAAATCCCCTTGCGCCCGT
>Ga0209120_1000202_pt1 | contig 24371 bp, 25 predicted proteins | sample JossMetagenome_FD_184730 | JGI IMG/M metagenome (GOLD analysis project Ga0209120, IMG submission 184730) | Hot spring microbial communities from Joseph's Coat, Yellowstone National Park, USA - JC2_E (SPAdes) (version 3) | ecosystem: Environmental > Aquatic > Thermal springs > Hot (42-90C) >... | reverse complement strand
AATAATACCCACATAATGCCCATATAATTTCGAAAGTAGGTATTAGCGACCCTTATATTCTATCAAGACAGGACATTGGTGGGTAGTGATAAGGCTTCTTAGTAACAGCAATGAGTCCCCAAGGTAGATCACCCTGGAATCGCCAGGGCGAAGCCTTGGGGATGATCCAACTACGATAATGTTAAGTGTATCCTGTTTTTCTCATTACCATACGATGAACGTTTAGGTAAGGGATGAGTAATTATTCATAAAGGATAGAAAGATGCGAGATATAGCTATTTAGACATCACCTAGGGATTATAGCTCTACCTGCACTACATAACCATCATAAATTAATAGTTACCACACTACTCATCGAATTCACACCTAGCCTAACCTGGCAACTTCCCTCTGTCGAGTTAATGGCAACAGGGCCTGTCATTGAGCCGATAATCGAGCTGCCTGGATGCTTAGCAGCAATATTGCTCATTGTGCTTATTCCTAGACGTAGATTTGTCTGTGTATTAATGATGATGTTTATTGAGGTGATGTATAGAGTATATGTACTAAATCCGGCAATACCTAAGTGAGCATTCGATGGTGTGATGCCGATTGAGGCATCGCTAACGTTGGTTAGGATAATCCTCAGGTTTGAACTAGCCAAACTCGGGTTAGTCCTCTTTAGGTCGCTAATCCTGATATCTGCGTTTAATGAGGAACCCCTAAACAGGATACCATTAACGCTTGGCGGTATGTATATGGTTAAGTAAACTATTATTGGGTAGAATTGGCTAGATGGGCACGTGTTTTATGACGCATCAATATACAGTGCTCCATTGGCGGTCTCTACAATGTAACGTAGACTGGGTTTGAGTATAGGGTAGATTATTGTATCGTTAACTTGAACATACGCCCCATTATACGTGATAATACGCACAATGCTCGATACGCCGGATTCCACAACTACCATGGGCTGTAGATAGCACCTGGAACTATATGTGACACTAGATTAGTGTGTTGGGATGAGGTACAACAGCATGTACGCCAACACTACTACAGCCTTCACGACGTAATCCACGACCAATCACTCCTCCATAGCCTTCATTAATTCATCAATCTCAGCAGTCAACCCACTAATCTTGCCGCTCAACTCAAAGGAAACCAACCCACAAATAGCACAGGGAGGGGAAGGGTGAGGGGGCGAGGGTTAACATGGAATATCATGAAACCCCAATGAAAGTCCAATCCCTCTTTGGTCAATCTGGATAACGTCTCGTGTAGGCTTTATTAGAGTGAAAATAAGTTTATTAAAGCTTATTAATTATTTACCATAATTCTCACATATGGAGGAACTGATAAAGAGGGCTGAAGATATGGGGATCAATGTTGAGGACGTGTTAATAAGTCTGATAAGTAGGAATGACCCTAAAGAGGAGATAAAGCTTAGGCTTGAATTAGCTAGAAAGTATATGAGGGAATGTGAGGAGTATTTAAAGAATGGTGATGCAGCTCAAGCTTCTGAGAAGGCTTATAAGGTAGCTGAGGAGTTGATTAAGGCTTTGGCTGAGAAGTTCAACCTTGAAGAATATCAAAAGGCCCTGAAGGAAGGTAGATGGTATACTTACCTCCTAGTCTCCGCTTCTAGTAAGCTTTCCCAGAAATTGGGAGATTGGGTACTATTGGGCTGGGATGCAGGATACACACTTCACGTATGGGGCTTCCATGAGGCAAAACTTACAGTAAGCGACATTATACCGAGGGTAGAAAAGATAAGGAAAATGCTTGAAGAAAGTGAAAAACTATTTACAAAAGATTAAAGGCACATTAGGGCAGGGATAGTAATAATGTAAATATCCGAGTTCGTTTCAATGGCTAGGAGGGTTAAGGCTAAAGCTAGCCAGATGGAGTACATGTCCACAACTCAAAAACTCAAAACCCAGAAGCAGAAATAGAGAAAGGTTAAAATTGGAAACGAACTAAAACCAATACTTCAGACGTAACGTTGTTCCTAAACGAATCTCCTATATAAATTACCGTATCTGCCGACGAACCCCCTAATCCTGATCTCATAGCCGCACCTGGGGCACTTATTGCCGATCAACTTAACATCAACGACCCTGTCCCCATGCCTCTTAATCAGGACGGCGCCGCACCTTGGGCAGTACGTGTGCTGACCGGGGTGCCCTGGCACGTTGCCCGTGTATACGTAATCAAGCTCCTTCCTGGCCCTCCTCCATACATCATCAATCAACTCAATCGGTGTTGGCGGATTGCGTAGTTTATGGGCTGGGTAGTACGCGGTTATGTGAAGTGGTACATCCCTACCGAGTTTTGCCACTGCATTTATCACCTCGTCAGCCTCATCATCATTAACACCTGGTATCACCAGGTAAGTTACTTCCAGGTGAATGCCGAGTTTAAGTGCATGCTCTAGGGTATCGATCAGTTTCCTGAAGTCCGCCGCCAACCAGGACTTGTAGGTCTCGGCACCACCCTTAATGTCCGAGTTCATACCCTCAAGGCCGGCCTCGCGAAGGGCGGTTAATGCCTCAGGCGTCAAGTAGCCATTGGTGTTTATTGAGGTGTGCAACCCCTTGCTCCTGGCTATCCTGAACAGGTCAATTGCGTATTCCGTGAGTAACGTGGGTTCGTTAAAGCTTATATTAACGCCGGAGTCACCATTCTCAATAGCCCACTCAACAACCCTATCGGGCGGGACATAAACACCGTCTAGACTGGCGAACTTACTCAAATGCCAATTCTGGCACCAGGCGCAGGGGAAGTTACAGCCCCAGGTACTAATCGTCATCGCGGAAGTCCTTGGGTAAAAGTGGAAGAGGGGCTTAATCTCCATGGGCCTTGACTCGGCAGCCGTTAACAAGCCGTAAGCAACAGTGTAGAGCTTACCGTCCAGGTTAAACCTCATGCCACAAAGACCAACCTGCCCACTCGACAGGGTACAACGCCTATTACAAAGCATGCACCTAACCCTACCACCGCCAAGACCGACATAGAACGGGCTCTCCCTAACACTAGGCAACCTGAGTAAATCCCTACTCACATCATAGGTCCTCAAAGCCCACGAGTATATCGGCATTCTAAACCAAGGCGCAATACGTGGTTATAAACCTACATAGTCCCCTACGGCTACAAATTATCAATATGGATAAACGTAACCTCAAATGAGCACGTAAGCATAATGCTCACCCAAGTGCCTTATAACGAAACACTCGCCTACCTACAAACCCCATACCTCGCCAAAAACGTCACGGCACACATCCCCACCCCCAGTCTCGATGATCAACCCATTCTCCGTCATCTTAACCTTAGTACTCAATGCCACGGACATGACATTAATCATGATTAAGAGTGGGAGTACCATGAGTAGTATAGTGAGGTGCATGGATAGTGGGGTTGCGACGTAGGAAGAGTGTACTTGAGTAATGAAGAATCCACAGAGCAATACCACACAGTCAAGCCTTAAACCTAACCCCAACAGGCAGACCACAAAAGAAGGAGATAGTGAGCTAACCACTTCTTGATAGGTAGTGTTGTTGTGTGTTTACGTGGGGTTGGTGGTCGTTATTGATTGGTTGGTGCATGCCTTGGCGAGACTTATTAATTTCTCTGCGATGCCTAAGTCGTCCTTTAATGTTATTCCGAGGGCTATGTCCTGGGCGATTGGGTAGCACTTGGTTACCGCGTTGAGTGCCTCATTTACCGTTAACGCGATCACCTCGACTCCCGGCGGCACGTCTAGGTTCATGAGTCTCCTGTGGGGTGGCTCGGTGAATTGGGCAATGATTAATACGTCGATGTCGCTGTCCTCCATGAAGTCGCCCCTCGCGTATGAGCCGACCAGGAAGACTGTTCCCTGGACCTTCCCGGCGACTTGTCTAGCCAACTCAATGGCTCTGCTCCTCAGCTCCTCCCTCCACTTGATAACCTTCTCCATAGGTCCTCTATGAACGTTATTATGTCCTCGGCAGTCTTAATAGCTGTTTCGGCGTCAGTCCTCGTGAAGTACTCATAGGGTACACCCTCGCTCCACGCATCGACATACCTCGTCGTCACGTAGAATTTATCCAGGAGCTTGCATAGGTCGATCACTTCGCTTGGCACATTGATGAATCCGCTAAGTCCAGCGATTAAGTGGGTTAGTGAGTGTCCCCGCGTTGCCCTGCCGATTCCGTATAGAGCAGCCTTTATGGCAAACTCGGCTGCTTGGTGTGCCTTGAAACATGCCCAATTGTAATCGCCGACCTCAGCGTCATGCTTTGCTGATTCAATTGTTCTCCTGGCCATGGACATCCATCTATCGTATTCTTTGGAATCCATTAATTAACCTGGGATTGGCGTGGTTAAAAAGTGGTGCTGTTCCGTTACCTGTATGGTTTTTATGCCGTCAATACTTGATTTTATCTATAAATTAATGAGGAAGCCCTTAATAATTAGTTGGTTGTTTGTTACTTGATGGCTAGGGTGTACATAGGACCTGCCGGTGTGCCGATTGGCGCTAGGGAGAGGAAGAAGTCGGCTGGGACGTTGGATGGTATTAGGTACGTTAGCGAGGTTGGGCTTAACGCAATGGAGGTCGAGTTCGTGCAGGGTGTTAGGATGAATAGGGAGGCTGCCCAGGAGGCCGGTGAGTTAGCTAGGGAGTTGGGTGTTAGATTGTCCGTGCATGCTCCGTACTTCATAAACCTGTGTAGCGAGGAGGCTGAGAAGGTTGAGGCAAGTATCAAGAGGCTACAGGAATCGTTGGATAGGGGTGAGGTCATGGGCGCCACAGTCGTTGTTTTTCACCCTGCATACTACGGTAAGTTGGGTCCAGAGGGCTGTTACAATGCCGTTAAGGATGCCGTGCTGAGGGTTCTGGATTGGATGCGTGAAAGCGGTATTACGTATGTTAGGTTGGGTCTCGAGGTCATGGCTAGGAAGAATCAGTTCGGTAATTTGGAGGAGACCTTCAGGCTCGTTAGGGAGGTTAATAACCCACAGGTTGTTGCCGTGATTGATTGGGGGCATGTCTATGCGAGGAATGGTGGCTCCATCGACTATAGGGCTGTGCTTAACATGTGGAGGGAGTACTTTGGCGATCAACCAATGCACACCCACTTTACCTGCGTTAAGTACAAAAATGGTGAGTGGGTTGACGAGCATGAACCAATGGATACGAATAATCCACCCTTCGAACCATTGGCAAGGGAATTGGCTAGTGAGGATATTGAGATAACGATAATAAATGAATCACCGCTCCTTGAGAAGGACGCATTGAGGATGAAGGATATACTCATTAAGTATGGTAATAAAATCGTTGGGGCAAATCAATAGGTTAATATCACTGCCCCTGCCCTAGCACCCTCATAATCTCATCATTTATCTTCCTGAGCAATTCAATAACGCTTGGTAATTCATTTATGCGTTCAGGCCTTATTGTGAAGTTCTCATCACCAATCGCGTAATCAACACCGCACTCGTTCCCCTCGCAGGTCACGGATACGTATAATGCCAAGTCCTCCTTAAACTCTATAATTAGCACCTTCTCCCTACCATATTCCTCAGTGTGGTAGTTCGTGAAACCCCACTCAATTAGCCTCTGAGTTACTTGTTGTATTACCTTGTCCGTGAGGTTTTGATTGCTCATTACACATTCATTCCCGCCTTTTATTAAATCCGCTTCGCCTCAATAATCCTAAGCAGCTTATCCACCAAAATCTCGGCAATCCTCCTCTGAGCCTCCTGGGTCTCAGCACCTATGTGCGGCGTAACCACAACCCTTGGGTGATTAACCAACTCCCTCTCCCAATCCTCCACGGGCGGCTCATGCTCAAGCACATCGAGGGCTGCTGCGGCAACCACACCATCATTCAAGGCCTTCAACAAAGCTTTACCGTCAATGACCTCACCTCTTGACGCATTTATTATAATGACACCCCTCTTCATAAGTCCAAACTCCCCCTCACCAATCATGTGCCTCGCGCTGGGTGTCAGTGATACATGTATTGAGATTACATCGCTAACCCTAAGCAAATCCTCAAAACCAACAGGCTTAACACCAATAGCCCTAGCCCTACTGCTGATATCAACTATGTCGTAAGCCACAACCTCCATACCAATAGCCCTCGCCAACTCGGCAACCCTCTGCCCAATTCTACCAAAACCAATTACACCAAGGGTCTTACCAAACAACTCAACACCCACGTACTTACCCTTGGGCCACTCACCACCCTTAACCAACCTATCTTGTAGGGCAATTAACCTGGCTGCAACGACCATAAACCCAATAACCAACTCAGCCACAGACTGTGTCGAGCCCTCAGGCGCGTTAATCACATCGATACCCCTGGCCTTGGCATACTCAACATCTATGTTGTCAAGACCAACGCCAGCCCTCGCAATAACCCTGAGCCTCTTGCCAGCATCAATGACATCCCTAGTCACCTTAGTCCTACCCCTAACAATAAGCACCTCGTAATCAGGAACGATCTTTAACAACTCATCCCTACCAATGCCAGGCCTATAATCAACCTCAACACCCCTATCCTTAAGCGTCCTCACTATGTACTCATCCACCTGATCCGTAACCAAAACCCTAACCATCAATGCCCTAAATAGGCTATTGCTTTTAAACATTATTCATTTATAGACAATATACGCAAAACCATGTTCCAAACATCGTGAGCATGGTTATGGCTTATTTCGATTAAAAAGCATGGATGTTAGGGCATTGGGAACGTTATGATTTAAACCTAAAGATAGTACGGTGCTCATGCATGAAGTATGATGAGAGCTGCCTATCAATACCCTAGGTATTGTAGAGCTGCGTGATTGTTTACTATGTCGTTGGTTGCTCCATTGGTTTTACGTCGATGATTATTAGCTTACTTATTCTTGGTTAGGGTGTTTATGGGTCTGATGACCGCATCCCTGGTAAGCGGTGTCTTGATTATGACCTCGTGCCCATTTATAACTAGTTCATAGGGTACTTTGTATACGCTCATTAATGTGCGCTGAATCGGCATTAGATCTATGAGAAACTCTCTATCTCCATAGAGCAGGTGCACGAAAGTATTTAATTGGGAATTGGGATTTTGCTAAGGCTGGTCTCTTGCGTTGGTGTATTATTGTGTCTTGTCTGTGGGAATTGTTTTAATTTGTTGAGTTTTCGTGGTTTTGTGATCCCTGCCATTGCCTATGTTAGGGTTTCCACGGAGTTGCAGGACCCGATGAACCAGGTTGATTACCTGAGACGTTGGGGTGGGTCTAGGGGTTTTGATATACTGAAGTTCTATGTTGATGAGGCTGTTAGTGGTGCCTCACCTGTCCTGGAGAGACCTGCGTTTAGGGAGTTGGTTAGGGATGTTGAGGGTGGTGTTTTTAATCCTAGGCCCATGGTTTTGCTTGTTTATGAGACCTCTAGGTTGGTTAGGAATTTCCAGGAGTTATTTAGGCTCCTTGACATCGTTGAGAATAAGCTTGGACTCTTAATAGTGAGTACGAGCGAGAAGGAGTCTGTTTTGCAGAATTTAGATGGTACGTATAGGCAGTTCCTGAGGACCGTGCTTGCCTTCGTGGCTTCCATGGAGAGGGAGTTCATTAGGCAGAGGACTAGGGTTGCCATGGAGAGACTTAGGAGGGAGGGTAGGCTTGGGTCTAAAGTTGATTCGTTACCCGCCGATGTGATTAATGAAATTGTGAAGTTGTATGGTGAGGGTTTGAGCCAGAGGGCTGTGGCTGAGAGGCTTGGTGTTAGTTTGTACATGGTTAGGAGGGTGCTTAGCAAGTACGGCTTTAGGGGTGTCTATACGTGCCCCAGGTGTCTGCATAGGTTGAGGGTTGTGGATAGATCCTTGGTTCAGGTTGATGGTAGGTACGCCATTAAGCAGGTACTGCATTGCCCGAATTGTGGATATGATGAGGTTAGGATTGATTGAGTTCACAACTCACCCTTTATGTACTCCCTGAACTTCCCAAGGGCGTTGAGTACCCTAGCCACCGTCAACTCATCACCCCACTCGATGTGATAAACCCTCCATTTATCCAGCTCTAACCTATCCCCCTGCCCGAAGTAGCCATGCCACCACTGTAGTGATTCCTCAATAATCTTTGCTAACTGGTTCTTATCGTCCTCTTCCGGGTGTACGTCATCTAGGTCCAGGATTATTATGGCGAACCTCCTCATAATCAGCCAAACTGATGTGTTGTTACCCATTTATTAACATGTCCTCGTAATGCAGTACGCGAAAGCATTTTAATTCTGTATGCATGTACCGCATTGATGAGTTATACTGCGTGGATAATATCGATAGGTAACGAATTGTTGATAGGTAGAACCGTGAACACGAACGCCGCATGGCTCGCTAGGAAATTAACGCTTCTCGGTTATGACGTGAGGAGGATAGTTACAATACCGGACAGCGAGGAGGATGAGGTCGAGGTCTTCAGGGACGCTATAAGGAGGGGCATTAGAGTCGTTGTATCAACAGGAGGCTTGGGACCCACATTTGACGATAAAACCAGCGAATACCTGGCTGAGGCTTTGAATAGGAGGTATGTGCTTAACGATGATGCCTTGAGGATGGTTGTGGAAACATTCAAGTCTAAGGGACTCGAGTTGACTGAGCCTAGGCTTAAGCAGGCGAAGATGCCTGAGGGGGCTAAACCACTGCCTAACCCTGTCGGTACGGCACCGGGCATATGGGTTGAGGAGGGCAACACAATAATCATTGCGCTACCCGGAGTGCCTGCAGAGATGATGGGTATATTCGAGAATTACGTGGAGCCAAAACTACGTGAGATAGGCCCTAAGCTCCACTTTGTTGAGAGGTCCATAACGGTTAAGGGAGTGCCTGAGGCTGATCTGGCTCCGATAATAGAGAGGGGTATGAAGATGAGCAATAGGGTCTACATAAAAAGTCATCCTAAGGGTCACGAGATTAGAGCGCCGTTGGTTGAGATTCATGTATACGTAAGCTCTGAGGATGTGAAATCTGCTGAGGACGAGGTCAATAGGATAATTAATTATTTAATGAGTTCTGTAAGGGAGAAGGGCGGTGAGGTTTTAAGTGCGTAAGCGCTATTCTTCAATATTAATCACAGGTACTTAATTATTGAGTATTTCAGGCAATCCCCAGAACTAACTTTGTGTGGATGTCCTAGCACTAATATCTTCTCAGAATCATCGTACGAAAACACCAGGTCTGGCTGTGAACCGCACAGTAAACCTAATCCCATCAACTCTGGTACCTGGTTTGGCACAACACTGGCAAAGACCTTCTGTATGTAATCCCTCATGGTGCTTGACATGTTTAGGTCGAATAATGTGCTTAGCATGACTTCGTTACCCGTCAACGTAATATCACCAGGTTCAAAACCGTAGGTGTTCACGAAATCGTCACGCATGTTGCCGAACTTACCTCTAACGTTGTTTATCACATCCATGGATGCCTTGAATATATCGACTGGGTTAACATTGACTTCTGTGGAAACTTCGCTGGAGAATCTAATACTTGCCTTTTTGGCGCAGATTACCTGCCCCATATCCTTATCTTCAACAGTCTCAACGCCATTGTATACGGAGAGCATTGAGCCGCTTGCCCTAACGCCGGTTGATGAGCTTGGGGTTGATTGCATGTAGCACTCAATGCCGCCCATTAGGTATGTTGGGTAAAAGTTCTCATCAATATTGAAGAAACCCTTGAAGGCGTTGACTAGGTAATTACCTGGGTTGTAGTTGGGTTCCGTGATTGATGATTGAATTAGAAAAACCCTCTTATCGCCCTCAACTGTGCCGAGGCTAACCTGTTGCGTCTCAAAGCCTGAAACGCCCCTGTAAATATCGACGTATTTTGAGAAGCTGCTTCTGATTTCATCAGCCATATAACGGGCGGAGCCCGACAGCGCATTCATTATCTCCCTTATTATTTGCTCCTCATTACCAACCTGTTCCACCTAATCGCCGATGTTCAACACGGTGAGCTGTTTAATAAATGTTTCTAAAGAGATCTCAAGGGAATATAAATCGACGGATTAACCGAACCAAAAATTAATTTAGGATCAAATTAATCAGTAAATGATTTGTGAATGGAGGGCAAAATATCGTTGATTGAGGGGTATAGGGAGGCTTACATCAAGGTTCGGATTATCGAGAGCCTCCAGGAGCTTCAGTTAGCTGTAAGACTGCTTAGGGAGGGTTTCAGCAGGAATGCGGCAAGTAAAGTATTCATGGCTTGGAAAGCAATGATCAGTGCACTCGTAGTGGCGAATCTCGAAAAAATGCCTAGGGATGATAAGGAGAGGGAGTGGTACATGAAGGCGGACTTCCTCGCGCCAACCACGGGGTTAAAGGGGATATCGCAGAGGCTCGAGGAGCTTGGTTACAAGGTGCTTGATTTAACGTCGACGACGCTTGCCCTCCATAGGTACTCATACGACGGCCTGTACAGGGGAGCCAGTGATTATGCCACGAGGGAGGAGGCTATTAGGAATATTCAACATGTCGCTAAGGAATTACTTAGGTTAGTTAAGGAGCATTTATCGAAGTATTGGGACGACGAGATCGAGGAAAACTACAGGACCGCCGAGAGACTACTTAACGAATTGAAGCTCTAATCACCACTTCTTACTTCTGGACATCCTCCACTCATCCTCCGCACTCATACACTCTACGCCGTATTCGCGGCACAGGGTCAGTACGTCCTTAAGGACTGTACTCCACCAAGACTTGGACGGTGTACTAACGGGGCCGAACCTATTACCCATTACCTTGATCACCAACGGTCTCGGCCTAAACCTATCGATTATCAATTGAGAGCCTGTGTTCCTCGCGAGCCTTATTATCGGTTCGTAATCCTCCCTCTTATCGTTTATGCCGGGTATTATCGGGCCTAGAAATACCCAGGTCTCTATGCCCAGGCTGTTGATACGTCTTAACGCGGATGCCCTAGCCATTGGGTGAGCCGCCATGGGCTCAATCAACCTATAGGTGTCCCTCATCGTAGTTATCGTGAAGCCGACATCAACACCACCAGAGCACCGACTCAGTAGGTCGATATCCCTAATGATTAATGCGGACTTTGTCTGTATGCTTACGTGGAAGCCTGCGTTGCATAGTATCTCGATTGAGCGCCTCGATAATTTGTATATGGATTCAACGGGTTGGTATGGATCGGTTATTGTTGATAAGCCAACAACGCCAGGCTTGAACCTCCTAACCTCCCTACTTAATACCTGCAAAAGGTTGGCCTTGACGTAAACAACCTCGCCCCACCTCCTGCCAGGCTCTCCTCTCGTGAACTCCATCGCATAGCAATAGGCGCAACCATGCTGGCAACCTAGGTATGGATTTAGGGCATAGTCATACTCGGGCAGGCCTGACCTGGAGAGGGCGTTCTTGACCCTGATTTCCCTAATTATTGTGTTGCCTATGACGGTTTGAGTAACCATTGGTTTATAATCACCTCATTAGCCAATTCATGAGGTTTGATTGCTTGGTTAGTTGGCGTATGACGTAGGACCTGGAGATCCAGGTCTTGATTGGTATTTTGAGGAACCTCGACACGTAGGCCAAAGCCTCACCTAGATCATTGAATTTCTCGTAAGGGCCATTAAGCATAGCCCTAACATTCTCCCTAACCCACCAAACGCCGATCGGCAGGTTAAACCCTGGGTAAATCTCACGCCAGAGTATCGCCGCAGCCTGCCTACGCATACTTCGCAAGACCTCTAGGACCGCTATCCTAGCTGCGTAATAGCAACCGCCTATTGATGGGTATTCATCACGACCCCAGTAACCCTCGTAATCAAGCTCGATGATTACATCGCCACCCCACAGGTTCCAGGTTGAGCCCGGCCACCATGCCTCTGCCCATTCATAGAGCCAGGTGTGCGGTGCTAGTATTGCTATGAACGTGTTATCCCTAATGTTCCTGACGTACACCCTGTACTCATTAATTAATGGGTAGTCGCGCACCTCATCGAGTAGATTATTTGATACTTGGGAATCCACAGCGGTGATAGCCCACCTAGTGGGCACAAGCCTTCTCCTGATGCCCAAGCCAAGGGCTCCAACACTCAGTAGCCTGGATATCACGTGAACGTCAACGCCAGATTCGTACAACCTCGTCATTGCCTCTGTGGCGTTTAGGTCTGTGTCACTGTAAACCCTTTCCACAACTCTTGGTGGGGGTGGTAGTGTTGATAGTTTTAGGCTCTTGAGTGGTGATGATGGTCCGAAGGGTGGTGAGTGCTCATCAAGTACATACCTACCACTAACCGGCTTCTCAAACGCCATTTCTGACTCGACAGGGCCTTCTGACAATGCCATAACCTGTATATCATGAAGAATCCTAGGTGGGTTTTTGGCATCATTAACTTTAACGTTGACTGAACCCCTAATTAGTGATAACCTACTCGATACAAAGTCCTCAAGCTTCATGTTGATCCAGGACTTCGGATCCTCCAAATCTCTCGTGTCTCCATGTATCGGTGGCGTTGCTGGGTATATATTGACCCTTGGGTAGCCTATACGCCCAATGAACACGCTTGGCGGTGATGAGCCATCAACATCACTATGACCACCAACACGCCTCAGCACATACCTAGCCCTTAACTCCGTAAGTACAGGGCAGTAGCTAAGTCCGCATAGGTTGTACTCCCCTCGGCATCTAACACAGAGTGCTGGGTTTATCTTCACTACTAAGTAGGGATTGCTTAGGAAATATATAGGCATTTCGAGTAAAGCACTGCCGAAATCACTCGGGCGGTATTTCCCTGAACAACTGGTTTATGTCAATGTTCCCCCTCCTTAACCTATAATATCTAACTGCATGATAAGTAATTAAACCAGCAATGAATAGGGTCGCAAAGAACCCAATTATGTATGCATTTATCTCTGGCATGAATAGGTAAGCCAGGGGGTTCGCAGCCTCTTGATACGCTATCCATGCGAATAGGACTGTTGTGTAAGTGCCTAGGGCGGCGGTAAGTATTGATCTACCCCTTAGACCAACTATTATTGCCGTTATCGTGATTACCATGAAGTACATTATTATCGTAACTAACGTACTCACATCCATTGTGGCTGTGAGAAGCGGCACAACGCTTAGGTTGTATAGATACATTATCACTATCGTTACTACCAAATCTAGAGCGTGTGCCGCAATTGGTGTGTGGGTTTTTGGGTTTACGTATGCTAGGGCTGACGGTAATACCCTATCGAAGGAGAGGGCCAGTATGTACCTGGCTATCTGTATTATCAATACGGAAACCACATTTACATACCACACAAAGGAGCCCAGGGCTATCAACCACTGAACCACCGGGTTTCTAATCGCGAGGATTAGTAGGGACTGTGGATATGGCGGAGGTAGTGTGCTTGGGTATGTAACTGATGGGGCTAATCCGTAGTATATTGCGAAGAGTCCATTTATGTAATTAATATTGATTGCGGAAAGAATAAGCCACACACTAATTACCAGGAAGACCGCACTTACTGCATATGCTCCATATATGGCAATGGGCATTGCCTTACCCCTCTTCATCTCCCCACCAATTGATAGTACGAAATTTATGAATGGAAACACATAGGCTAGGTACGGTATTAGATATACAGTGTCCATACTAGCTCCATAACTAGGCAGAGAATGAGCGACCTTCACAGCTTGCATAAGTACGTTTGGGGCAACCTTATTTATTGCGATGATAATCTGTGGCGCTAGCACGTAGGTCAATGCCACGGTTAATGCAAACACTACCAGGCCAAACATGGACAGGGCGGATGCCAAGTATTTACCTGCCCTCACCGATAACGCATTTATGATTATAAATACCGTGAATATCACAGAACTAATAATGAATACCATCACAGGGTTGCTAATTAAGGCACTCCCAATAACCGTAAGTGCCCTATCATGGTTTGACAACCCAATTGCGTAAAGTGATGGAGCTAGCCCCGCGGTTATCCCTAGGCTTGTCAATACTGCATTAAAGAACATTTGATCTATTGTGAACATGAACATTGACGCGAAGCCTATTGAGGGGTTTAGGTTCCTCGTTATGAAGATGTAATCGCTCGCGGTTCTGTAGTAGGTAATGCCAACCCTATTCAACAACACAGTGAGTGGTAGGAATAAGACCGCGGAGATCATCACGGCGATCATTGGGTTTCCTCTTGGGAAGTTGAAGGTGCTGGATAGTAGGAGTAGGAAGCCTGTCGGGAAGGCTATGAAGGCTATGTTCATGAGTAGGGCTGTTAATGGCCCAATCTCCCTAACAAGACCAGTTGACTCCCTGAGAAAAATACCTGGCTTACTCACGGGTTTGGCAGGATCGCATCACCTTTTAACCCCTTCCCTACCCAATAATTCGTTAACTACCATCAATAATTCACCGTGCTCCCTCTCATCATCGGCGATCCCCTTAAGTAGTTTCACGATGAGCTTTGACGTGGCACGGCGTTTAGTATCAACCCTAGTACTGGTTATTGGTAGGTAACTCCTGAGTAGGAAGCTATATACCTTAATGGCATTTGACTCAAAGCTCTCAAGCTCATTTAACTTCTCAACCAAGAAGGCACTAACCTCCTCACCACCAACCTTCACCCTGGAGTTCACGAAGTCCATGATCTCATGAACATGATTAAGAGCCTCCTCTATATTATTTTGTATGGAGATTAGGTACTCAGTATCCGTAATACGCCTTGGTGGACACTCCCTAATGAGTGGCTCAATAAGTGCCAATATATAACTGTGCGTTGCAGATTCAATACCTATTTTCCTCATTATTGAACTGATTATTGCATCATGAACACCCTCAGCAATAACACTATATAACACAGCCAAATCCCTCTCAAGCCTTTTCATCAAGTCCAGTGTCCTAAATAACGTGATCTCATTCTCACCCATCACATTCAAGTATCTCAGTAAAAACTGATATTTTAAATTAATTTAGTCAGAATGCATGAACCTAGAATGCATAAACATATTCGATTTCGATGAGTACATCCCCTAGGGTTACCCCTGGGAGTTGGGTGTGGGGCTATGGTTAGAGTTGTTAGTGAGTGTGACGAGGTTATTATAGGGCTAGGTTAATAGGGATGTTAAGGTTGGACATGCGTTTATGGTGAACTCACTATCCATTACAAATAATGTGGTTTGTGATGAGTTGGATGAGGAGAGTAGGATACCGCTTTATAAGTCCACTGTCGTTCACATAACGCCAATTCATCCATAAGACCTACCTCACTAAAGTTAAAACAAACAATCAGTGAATCCTTAATTAAACTAGGATTAGGACTGACTGGGCAATATGCGTGTGGTGATTATTGGAGGCGGTGCGGCTGGAATGAGCGCCGCATCTAGAATTAGGAGGTTGAAAGGTGATGCTGAAATCATAGTTATCGAGAGGACAAACATTGTTAGCCACGCCCCCTGTGGAATACCCTACTTCCTCGCTGGACTTTTTGATAACTTCGAATTATTCATGCACTATACACCGGATTACTTCAGGGGTGTTAGAAAAATCAATGTTAGGCTTGGCGAAACAGCCGTTGAAGTTGGTGAGGGTTACGTAGTAACTAGTAGCCATAATAAGTTCGATTGGGATTACCTAGTGCTGGCTGTTGGTGCCTCGCCATCGATACCCAATGTGCCCATTGAGGGTGATCACGTCGTCACAATACACCACCCAGCCGATGCCATAAGAATTAGAGAGTTACTTAATGCCTCCAGGAGGGTTGGTATTGTTGGTGCAGGTTATATAGCGCTTGAGGTTGCTGAGGCGGCTAGGTTTAGGGGTAAGGATGTGGTGATGATTGGTAGGTCAGGCTACCCACTACGTAAGTCCTTAGATGAGGACATGGGTAAATACGTAATTAATGAATTAACGAGACACGGGGTTGACCTGAGGCTTAATGAGAGATTGATTGAGATAAATAAGGATGCAGATGAACAAGTGATAATAACAGACTCGGGAAGGTACAACGTTGACCTCGTAGTACTAGCCACAGGAATAAGGCCAAACACAGAATTGGCTAAACAACTCGGGCTTAAGATCGGTGAGACAGGCGCTGTGTGGGTTGATGAGCACATGAGAACTAGCCATGAACATGTGTACGCTGCCGGCGACATAGCCGAGACTAGGCATGCCATAACGAATAAACCGTACTGGCATCCATTCGGCACAACGGCTAATAAGATGGGCTATGTAGCTGGTAGCAACATTGCTGGGTTCAGCATGAGGTTTCCAGGCGTTGCTGGTACATCAATGACGAGGTTCATGAACCTATACATAGCAACCACAGGCTTGACGGAGAGGGATGCGAGGAGTTACGGCTTTAAGCCGGCGAGCACGGTAATCAAGTCCAGGATAAGGGCTAGGTACTACCCAGGCGGTGGTGATGTGATTATAAAACTCATAATCGATGAGAACTCACATAGAATACTCGGGGTTCAGGTGATGGGTGATGATGGGTCTTACGTACTTGGGAAGGTTAATACAATAGCCGGTTTAATACTGAAGGGCGCCACCGTTGAGGACCTATTCTTCACAGACATGGCTTACCTACCTGCTGTAACCCAGGTTTGGGACCCATTGATCATAGCCGCAAGGCAGTTTCTCAAATTGTGACGTAATTCCCCTAAATTATATACAATTTTATGCTTTTATATTAATTAATATAGAATTTTATATTAATCCATGCTGTTATTTTGAATGCGCAATAATATGGCTATAACTTTTTGATGCAAAGCCACACCGTATTTAAATTATCGTTTTAATTCACCATACTTGATGACAGACCAAATACTGGGTGCACCTACCGTACTTAGGGTAGTAACAGCCACTGGTGTCCTGGCGCACCTGGCTTTGGCATCAAGCTTCCTAGGTACAGTATTGATTGCGGTTGTCGCCGAGTACCTATACATGAGGTCGCATAATCAATTCTGGTTAAATACAGCTAGGACTTTCTCGGTGGTGGCTACCATATTCTTTGGAGTCGGTGCGGCCTTCGGAACGCTCGTGGAGTTCGGCCTCGTTACGATATGGAGTAACTTCGTCTCATTAATTGGCGAAGCCATAGTCCTGCCTTTCTACCTAGAGTTGTTTGCATTCTTGATGGAGGTTATAATACTCCCGTTGTATGTGTTTACCTGGGGTAAGATAAGGAACCAAGCACTGCACTGGGTAATAGGTATTGCGGCAGCCTTTGGTGGCTATTGGAGCGCCTACAACATACTTGCGGTTATGGCTTCATTGAGCATGAGACCACCTGGTCTGGAGGTCATCAATCTCTATCAAGCCACTGGGCAGAACGTGGTTGGTTTAACGGATTACGTAGTTAAGTGGGCGAATCCTGCTGATGCCTGGAACATGTTCTGGTGGGGTGCCAATGTCTTTATATTCCATGGTATATTGGCTGCCGTAATATTTAGTTGGTCTGTCGTGGCAGCTATTTACCTGTACCTATACGTACGTGATAGGAAGCCCGAGAGGCTTATGATGCTTAAGGTTCTCGTACCAACCATTGCCGTATTAACAACAATAGAGGGGTTCGTGGTAGGGCACTTCCAGGGTGAATTAGTTACTGATTTAGATCCGCTTAAGTTAGCGGCTCTTGAGGGCATGTTCTGGAGTGGACTTAGGGTTGACCCACTAACGAGTTTCCTTGCCTACGGCACATTCAATCACGCGTTCTGGGGCTACTATAGCTGGCCAGCGTCTGTGAGGCCTCCTGATTTCGTATTCGTATTCTACTGGGTGTTCATGGTAATCTTTGGATTCCTACTTGGCATGTGGACTGGGGCATTATCGCTCTGGTACTTATTTCCAGGTTTCTTCGGTCGTTTTAATTGGGCCAGGTCGCTGGTAAACTTCCTCGAGAGGAGTGGCGTCTACCTAATACCGTTCTTCGCAACCTTCGCGGCAATAGGGGGTTCGGTATCCGCAGAGAGTGGTAGATACCCATTTATCCTGGTACAGGCCGATCCAAACCCAAGCGGTGGCCCGCCAATAATCACCGGAGTCCCAGTTGGCGCCGGTGGCTTATTGAACCCAACAATATCGATGCCGGTTTGGCTCGCTGCGTTGGTGATTATAGTGGAGGTGGCGATGCCAGCCCTAGCCGTCTACATGGTCTACCTATACACAAGAAGGAAGCCAAGGATTGAAGCCAAGGTGGTTGAATACTGAGGTGGTGGGTATGGTCTCCGCAACATATATAGCCGTGGGCTTAATTGCCTGGGCCTTCGCGGTGCATCTACCGCTGGTTTACACGGTACTTGGCCTAGGTTGGTTACTACCAACCCTTGAGTACCTTGGTTATAGGCGTAACAAGCAGGTCTATGTTGATCTAGCACATAGCATGGCTAGTTACTTAATCACAGTATACGCAATAGGTGGTTTATTTGGCACCATAATAACAGTCTTCCTGGCTGGATTACTACCGGTGTTCACGAATATAGCGGGGGCACTTCTATGGCCTGTGTGGGGCATTGCGATAGTGTTTGGTGTGGCCATAGCATTACCCTTCATAGGCTTTTACTATAGGGGTTTTGGTAGGATTTCGCCTATGAGACATGTGCTGGTTGGTTATGGGATGGCCATAGCCCTAACAATAATACCTGCAATGTTTAGGCTTGTTTTTGCCTTCATAAACTACCCAGCAGGTGTTGAGGTCTTCAAAAGCGATACATCTATTGTGGGCTTCACTCTAGGCATCAACTGGGGTGAGGTCTTTGACAACCCAACATATGTACCATTATTCCTAGCCACACTCTTCGGTGCAATTGCGCTGACTGGTATATTGATATCGGCAATATTTGGTTGGAGGTATTCGGCGGACAAGAGCGATTATAGGCTCACTGGGTATAGAATCGGTAACTGGGTTGGACTTAGTTCTGGCGCACTCTACGCAATATTTGCTGGCTTATATGTGTATGAGGTTTATAATTACTCACCAACTGTGGCTTGGTCAATGTTAGGTAAACCGCCTGCATACCTACCCTCAGCGCTTTACTCGGTCTATGAACCAACAATGAACCTGAGCGGCGTGTTCTATACAGACGTGGCCCTAGGGTTTATATTACTCGTGTTGATACTGGTCTCCTTCAAGTACGTAAATAGGGCTGTTTCAGCGCTAAAGCTGATTCTCGTGCTAGCCCTAATGGACAGTGCCGAGGTTATGAATGGACTTGCCCATCTACCGTATGCAATAGTTCCTCCACTAAATGCCGTCCCCGTGCTCGTTAAGGCGTATGGTCTACAGTTCACATTGCAGGTCGCCGACACGCTCAAGGTTTCCACATTATTGACACCGCAATTGAACGCCCTGTTGCAGCTTGTGGAGGTGCAGCCGGGCTTATTATATGGCTCACTCGTGGTCTTCGCATTCTTTAATGCACTCCTGCTTTACGTAATATACGCAGCCCTATCCTGGAAGTGGTCCCCATTAAAGTCCTGATGCTCCTTACGTACCTAGGATCACGTTCAAAACCCTACCCATCATTTCCCTGATCAACCTCCTCATAGTTCCTGATATTAGGAATGACACTGCTGTGTACACCAAGAGAACGGCTATTGAGACCTCAACAACCTGTACCAGCGATGTGTAGATACTTGGCATAAGCTTAATGATCCAGTAATGCCGTACCACCAGTAATAGGGCTAGGGAAACAACGAGTGGTGCCAGGTAATCCCTTAATAAATTACTGCCGCCAAAGATAGTTCTAAGGCGACCAAGCCTATTCAATCTAAATAACAATGCGGTTACATTCGCAAGCAGCGAGGATACTAGGGCGCCTAGGATGGCATAGTATGCAAAGCCTAGGTACTTGAATAGGAGTATTAGTGGCACCATTGTTGTTAAGTAGACCACCGTGAAGGCAAGCTCGGCTAAATGGGCATAGAGTATTAGGCTACCCAGATAAACCCCAGGCCTTATGCTTTCGCTGATGATATCTTTCTTATCTATGCCCTGCATCACATTACTAATGAATTGATTAACATTTCCCAAAACACCACTAATGACCATGAGCAATACGGGAAGGATAAGTAAGCTGAACTCACCTTCCATACCGGGTCTAACAAGGTTTAGGTAGATTGTGGGGAATAGGGCTAGGGTTAGCATGACGTAGGTGGATATGAAGAGGATGATTAATAAGTCCCTGTAAACAATGCCAAATCTCTCCCTCTCAAGTAGTTCCCCATACGTTATGCTCACTAGAGTATTGCCGTAACCAAGGGGCTTACTGAGTATGAATAGTACATACCAAACACCCAATTGGGCATAACCAAGAAGACCTATGAATATGGCATCAAGGGCTCTGAAGGAGTTTATGGCATAACCCATGAGCGGTACCCAAGATGCGCTAACCACCTCCCTGAAGTATCTGCGTAGATTATGAACGCCCAGGTTAAATCTTAAGGTATAGATAAACGCGTAGAGTGTCGGTATGAAGACTATAACGAACGTTGACCATAGTACAGCATCAACAGACCATTTAAACAGCATAATCACTGGGATTACTACGAACTTCATAATTGACTGTATTATCGATGAAATAACGAACCTACCCCTATCCTTAACCATCAGTACGGAATTCGTAACCGACTGAAGATAGTAGGTGACCTCAGACAATAAAGCCACCATGAGCACGAGTAATGCGTACTGCCCCATCTTAACCCAAACACCTAGGAGGTAGATTGTGGTGAGTATCATCGTTACCAGGTAAAATATTGAGGATACACCCAACACGGACCTTATATTTACACCACCATCCCTGGCAACGAGCCTTGGATATGCAAAATTGAGAATTGCCGTTGGCAATAGCGAGAAGGCAATGGATGCATTTAAGAGTGATAATAAGCCCAGGCCCGCAGTGGGTATTTTCCTGGTTATCGCGATATTATACGTGAAACTACTCAAAAGCGTCAATAACGACGAAGCCACAGCCATAAGCCTTACATGCCTCATCGAATTCAACAGAGATTGAGAATTCTGCATTTAAAATATTCCTCACATTACCATTGGTTGAGGGATTACCCTGTAATTCAATAATAACCTTATAATGGTGTGGTTGTAGATCTTGTTAAATGGGTCTTTGGTTGATTTACGGGTCCCTGGGACTTGACCACCTAATACACGGTATATTGCCTAGTGGTGATTTTCTATTCTCCACAATATGCAATAATCCCAACAACAGTACGGGGATAAACATAAACCTAAACCCTAGCATCAGCGTTAGGGTGGCGGTCCTGTGGAGTAGAATACTCAATCTTAGTGATGACGATTCAAGGCTGCTACTTGATTCATTGCTTAGCTCTAACACGCTTCTTGACACCATAAATTACATACTGGAGACTTACGTGGATTACAACGCAGCGAGGCTTTATTACTACATGAGGATCATGAACACACTAAATATCTGGAACCCAATAAGTAAGGGTTGCGTATCAATACCACTTATTGAGCCCATAAAGTCCATGGTCTCATCAGTAATACTAGCACACATGGCTAGCACAAACACCAGGGGTTCTGTCGTAATAACCACGGACTACATCGATGAGATGAAGGATGCACTACAGGAGGTTAGGGGTTTTGGTAACATATACGTGGTCACGAATAGGCTACCACGTGATCTCGGTATATTTGATGATTTAATAATAACTACAACCCACGTACCCCAGGAGGTCTTTGGCAAATTGATCAGGGTTAGCAATGGATCCAGCGCCGACGTCATAATGACTAAGCTTGGCTCAGGTACAGCCAACAACAACTTTATAGAGACAAGGTCGCAGTTGGGTGATGTTGAGTTGGAGATTTTGAAGACCGTGAATGAGCTCGGGTTCACAACAATGGGCTCTTTAATAGACATGGTCTCCCAATCAATGGGTGTCACTAGGAATGACGTTATCAAGGCGCTAATAAGGGTCTCAAGCATGAACCTAGTTAAGGTTAGGTACTTAGCCGATGGTAGGGCGGTGATCACGCCAACACTGGCTGGGCTCAAGTTATTGATTCCTAAATAGTCTTTATTATAATAAATATAACTTATTTACTTAATTATTTATGATAGGCGTCATCATAAACTTTGTTTCACGTTCTTTGGTTTGTATTTAGTTCCCCGTGGGTGTGGGTTTGTGGGGCCGCTTGGGTGAGCGCGTCTACGGCGTGGTTCCTCTTCACGTCCGATCCTTTATGCCTATATTTTGTCATTCCGTAAAGTCTCATGAATTCTTCATAGCTTATTTTACCGTCATAAAATGCCAAGATCAACTCGGCCCTTAGGCGGCGGAGTGGATGGTGCATGTACTTGGCAACACGCCTAAGTAGCCTAACGGCATTTTTACCGCGGAACACTAAGGCATCGGCTGTTTTGCGTAGCTCAATGCGGCCAATAATGCCGAACCTCTCGGCAATTATTTTTCTCAACACATTAAGCACCATCCTCTTTGGACAATCCTTACAAGCCGCAACCTCCACAAAAACACGCCCATAGATATATAGCACCATCCCATCGCCATCGATTTCGCCGGCCATGAACATGGCTAGCTCCTCATCACCGAGACTGTTGAGTATTCGCTCGAGCTCATTGGCATTTAGCTTGATTGGCCAAGGCCACTCATTAATGCCTAGGTATATGAAGTATGATAAATTGATTGACTTAGATACGTATTTTGCCGCCGGTGCCGCTTTTTCCCACTTAATGATAAAGCTTGGCGCCTTGACCGTGTTTAGCAGTGTTGAGAAGAATACGGCATCAACAGCATTCGTAGTATCTAGCTCTAACCCGACTCTCCTATTGTATTCCTCAACCGCTAAATCACTAGCCTTTAGCCCAAACCAGTACGGGTTCCTTAGGTCGCTCAGTAGCTCCAGACCATTTAGCCAAATGCACGGCTCCATGCCATATTTCCTAAACGCCTCGGTATCAACACCAACAAAGCGCCACAACCCTTCGCACATCTTAGTCTCGTTCCAACCTAACCTCCTCAGCAAATCCTCGATCTTCTTGACGACTTCGTACCTCGCTGCCCTGTCCTCCCAGTCAATGTTACACTGAACGAACCACGTATTAAGAGCTCCAGCGTTTATATGTAACGCATCCCTAACCCATCTCTTCGATACATTGAGATCCCTAAGCATCCTTAGCAACCCACACCTAAACTCATAATCACTCGCCAGCCATAACTCATGAACTACATCCTTTACCTTATCCACAGTCTCTTTACCAACTACATAGCCGTTGTGGCAGTTTGCCTTTATTAACTCCTCGATGAGTCTCGTGACGCAATCCTTGTCACCATTGCCTAGGCACCTCATTGCTTGTTCTATTAATTCTGTGCATGGCTTTATCCTCCCCGCCTGGATGGGTTGGGGCAGGGAGGCTTCGTCTCTCACTCCTAGGTTATTTCCCTGACCCATCGGGCCTTTATCCTTTATGGACGGCCCGTTGATTTTAAACCCACCCACGGCGAAGCACCTAATTCGGCGCATTGTCGAAACACCTGTGCTTACTCAACTCACTCATGAGTATCCCAGCCGCCTTGCTACATAGTTTTGATTCCATGCACTTACTATAAACGAAACTCCACAGTTGGCAATCAACTCCTTGATATGTCAACAACCATCCAAGTAACCAAACCACCCCACACCCAACAGTTATTTTATCAACTAGGCTTATAAGGTGCCACGAAGACCCAATCATAGCTCTGCTCAAGGCAAGCAATGATTACGACGTGCCTAGGAGCATTGCTCATCTGCACGTAGTGCTTAAGTTCGTGATTAATGATGAGCTAAACCCAAGGATGAAACTCCGCAGAAATGAGGAGGCACCAATAACGCACGCAGTGCTGGCCAACCACAACGCAGACAAAAACCAAATACAAAGACGCATAAAGCCAGAAACAACGAAAACTACCGAGGGTCGTGTTAATATGGGCTACACAGGACGTGGGCTTATGAAAATAACAGTGGCAAAACCAGCAAAAACTTATTAAGAAAACTTTAAAATCTCATCACAATCAATACGTATACAATGCCTAGGTGGTACTGGCCAATAGATGTTAAGGACGCGCCTAAAATAGTTGTTGAACCGCCTGGCCCGAAGGCTCAGGAAATCGTCAAAGCAGATGAATCCCTAGTAATGCAATCCTTTGGTCGGTGGTACCCATTGGTTATTCGGCGGGGTTATGGGCCTGTTGTTGAGGATGTCGATGGTAATCTGTACATAGACTTCAATTCAGGCATTGCTGTGATGAATGTTGGCCATAGTCACCCACGTATTGTCGAGGCCATTAAACGGCAGGCTGAGTTATTCACCCACTACAGCATGACCGACTTCTACTATGAGCTATTGATTAAGCATGCATCAATGCTTAGGGATATCGTGCCC
>Ga0209120_1000146_pt1 | contig 28529 bp, 29 predicted proteins | sample JossMetagenome_FD_184730 | JGI IMG/M metagenome (GOLD analysis project Ga0209120, IMG submission 184730) | Hot spring microbial communities from Joseph's Coat, Yellowstone National Park, USA - JC2_E (SPAdes) (version 3) | ecosystem: Environmental > Aquatic > Thermal springs > Hot (42-90C) >... | reverse complement strand
GCTTTCTATCCGACATGGGTTTCTTCGAGTTTCGGCGACAACTGGAGCTGTTCGGCATGGGGGAGGGTCCAGGAAACACTGCCGCTGGCCATTTGCGAGTGGGTGTGCCCGGAGTGTGGAAGCATCCACGACCGGGAGGTGAATGGGGCCAAGAATATCCTGACGCATGGTTTGGCCGTCCTAAACGGCCCTATGGCGAGTTCTGACAAATGTGAAGCCGGTGGAGAAAAAAGCTCTGGCCGCCGTTGCATGACGATGGTAAAACTGTCCTCTGTGAAGCAGGAATTTAATTTTGTTCCTCTGTGAGCAGGAACGAGTAAGTCTGACGGAACGGATATCGATTATCTAAAGTAGAAATCCCAGAAAGAAAAAGCCATCAGATGCTCCCCAGAGGTTTTTTTATACCTCTACATTATTCTTTGCTATGGATAATCCTATCCAAGAATCCTGTCTCTTTTTTAATGGTATTAAACTCTTTTTCTAAAAAATTGATTGAAATATTCCACGCTGCTTCGGCAGTGGTAGGATCGTAATTTGTACTTGCAGGATCAGCAAAGCCATGTTGAGCATCAAAACTGTAAAATGAGAGTGGTTTTTTTTCTTCTTCCAAAGCATTGACAAAATGAATTATTTTTTCTTTCGAAACCGTTTGATCCTTTTCAGCATAAAAGTAGCACACTGGGACTCGAAGTTTGGAAAGTTTTCTTTTTTCAAGATTCACTTCTCCATAATAAATGACTACAGCGTTTATTCCTTTTACTGTGATCGCAGCTTCTAATGTGTATTCCCCACCGATATCCCAACCAACCACTCCTACCTTTGTCGTGTGAAATCTAGGACTCTCATGAAGAAATCGGACAGCAGCGGCTATAACGTTCAAAGCAGATTCTTCTCTAACAAATCTTCTCAAATCAGCAGCAGAGGAGCTATCCTTCGGAACGATACCGTTAAAAAGATCCACAGCTAAAGCCACATATCCATCTTTTGAAAAATGGTCCGCAAGGAATTTTATGCCTTGATTTAACCCCCAAATCCCTGGGACAAGAACCACACCACCTTTCGGCTCCTGATCTGGAATCGAAAGATAGCCCACATCATCAGATCCAAAATCCGTTAGTTTCACCATCGCACCACGCAACACAGGCTCGGCAGGTTGGGATATGGAAGCTTCCCCTCCTCCAGAATTCCTTAGATAATTAGTCGCTGACTGGGGCTTATCTGCGCGATTTAAAGCCTCTTGGCTTATTCCCTGTTGCATTGCCAACAAAGAAAAAAACAAAAAACAAAACAAAACGTGGATTCTTTTGCTTGTTTTCAAAACATTCCATCGATCCATATACGAAAGAGTAGCAAAAGAAAAGTGTAGCATCGAAAACTGGAAGTTGTATGACAATTCTTTCAATCGCCTATTTAAAAAAACAGTCCGAATTCCCAATGGGAAGGGAGCCTAAGGGAAAACCCCACGCATCTCTTTAGCTTCAGCTACTTTTTTAATGCCTAGGGATAGAGCTGCCATTCTAGTGGAGACTTTTTTTTCCTGAGAAAATTTCATAACAGAATGCAACGTTGCAGAGAGAATTCGATAGAGAGCATCAAAAACTTCTCTTTCCGACCAAAAATAGCTTTGCATATCTTGTACCCATTCAAAATAACTCACAATTACACCTCCTGAATTGCATAGAATATCAGGTATGATAAAGATATCCTTTCTTTCTTCCAAGATTTTATCAGCTTCTGGTGTTGTCGGACCATTTGCTCCTTCAGCTAAAATACGGCATTGTAATTTTCCGGCATTTTTTTTAGTTATCACTCTTTCTTTGGCTGCAGGGATTAACACATCACAGCGTTGGCAAAGCAAATCGAAACCATCAATTGGATCCGCTTCCGGAAATCCTGCCAACCTGCCTGTTTTTTCTTTATAGGCACACAGATGGGCACAATTTATTCCTTTAGGATTATAAAGCGCCCCACTTAAATCGGAAACACCGATGAGGACCGCTCCTTGCTCGACAAGTTGTCTAACACTAACGGATCCCACGTTGCCAAAACCTTGGACAATGATCCGAAGAGGATTCGACATTTTTAAAATTTCGCTCACTTTTTTAACAAGAAAAGCCACTCCTCTTCCTGTAGCTTCTCTTCTTCCCAGGGAGCCACCGATTGTCACCGGTTTGCCAGTGACAACCCCTGGCGCTGTATAGCCTACCTGCATTGAATACGTATCCATCATCCATGCCATTATTTGTTCATTAGTCCCAATGTCCGGTGCGGGAATATCTTTCTGAGGGCCAATAAAAGGAATCAGCTCTTGAGTATATCTTCTAGTCAAACCTTCGAGTTCTTTTTTACTCATTTCGCTTGGTTTACAAGCTACTCCACCTTTGGCTCCCCCAAAGGGCAAACCTACTAAGGCGCATTTCCAGCTCATCCACATCGCTAAAGCCGATATTTCTCCTAAGGTGACATCGGGATCAAACCGTATGCCTCCTTTTGTTGGACCTAAAGCAAGATGATGTTGCACCCTATAGCCCACAAACATCCGAATAGTTCCATTGTCCATTTTGACTGGAAAGCTAACAGTAAGAGATCTTTGCGGCCATTTGATGATTTCTCTTGTCTTTTCTGATAACCCTAAAAAACTGGCAACTCTATGGAACTGCTCACAGGCCATTGCAAAAGTAGGATCGGAAAGAAGAAATTCCATGGTCTTTCAAAGATTAAAATGAAAAATTAAAAAATATGTTGTTTTCTTAAGGATAAAAAGTTTTTTAAAATTCTTTTTCCTTCTCTAGTCAAAATGGATTCTGGATGAAATTGAACCCCAAATACAGGATATTTTTCATGAGATAAGCCCATTACTTCGTCATCTTCTGTCCAGGCAGTAATGTGGAGACAAGGTGGTATACTCTCTTTTTCTACAATCAATGAATGGTATCGGGTGGCTTCAAATGGGTTAGGCAAACCCCAAAAAAGCCCCTCTCCGCTATGATGAATGAAAGAGGTTTTCCCATGCATTAATCTCTTAGCCCTTACTACTTTAGCGCCATACACATGTCCAATGCATTGATGCCCTAGACAGACCCCAAGAATAGGAATAAATGGACCTAATCGATCAATAATCTCACAAGATATTCCTGCATCGGCAGGACCTTTAGGACCTGGCGAGATGACAATAAACTTGGGAGAAAGGGCAGCAACGGCTTCAACGCTGATCTGATCATTTCTATAAACTGTCGGCTCGATCCCAAGCTCTCCGAAATACTGTACAAGATTGTAAGTAAAAGAATCGTAGTTATCGATGACAAGAAGCATAAAATCCAAGGCTTCTAAGGACATCCTATCCTACAGGAAAGACTCTACTAAAGCAAGGGCTTTCATACCCGCTTTCGCTTTATTCGAAGATTCAAGGTATTCCCCAATAGGAGTACTATCCGCAACTAGACCGCCTCCAGCTTGAAGATACGCATACCCATTTTTTATCAAAATGGTTCTGATAGCTATACAGCTATCCAAATAGCCAGAAAAGCTCAAACATCCCACAATGCCCGCATACGGTCCCCTGCAAGTAGGTTCTAATTGAGATATGATTTGCATAGCCCTGACTTTAGGGGCTCCTGTTACAGTTCCTGCAGGAAAGGTTGCTTCTAAAACATCAAAAGGAGAAATTCCTTCGCGAGCTATTCCCTCCACAGAAGAAACCATATGGATCACATGACTGTATTTTTCAATAACCATTAGTTCTTTGACAATGATCGAATTAAAAGCACAGACCCTTCCAATATCATTTCGAGCTAAATCAACAAGCATAATATGCTCGGCTTTTTCCTTTGGGTCATTTATGAGCTCCTCAACAATCTTTGCTTCTTCTTCAGGAGAATTTTGTCCCCTAGGCCTTGTTCCGGCTATAGGTCTCACATAGACTTTTGGCTTGTCGAACCGAACATGGACTTCTGGAGAGGAACCTACTAAAGAAAAATCCTTAAATTTCAAGCAAAACATATAGGGAGAAGGATTAATTAACCTTAAGGCTCTATAAACATCTATAGGATCCTTTTTGCATGGGGTATGCCATCTTTGGGAAGGGACGACCTGAAAAATATCTCCCGCCCTAATATATTCCTGCATTTTTTCAGTCATCGAAATGTATTCTTCCTTTGTCATATTGACTTCTAGTGGCAGTTCATATCCACAGTCCGAATTCCTCAAAAAAAGAGGGTGATACAACGGTTTGGAGAGAGCCTCTTGGAAATCGTCTAATTTCCTCTTTGCTTTTTCATAGGCATCTAAGGCATTGTTTTCGATTATGGCATTGGCGATAAGAAACATTTTTCTTTCTTGATGATCAAAAATGATTAATGTGTCGGCTAGAAGAAAACAAAGATCAGGAACCCCTAAGTCGTCTTTTCGAGCCCTTGGAACCGATGGCTCGAAAAAGTGAACCATTTCGTATCCCAAATAACCCACTATTCCCCCAAAAAAATCTGGCAGTTGAGGAATAGGGAATGGCTTATACCTATCCATCATTTTTTTTAATTCGTTTAGTGGATTGGAATCGGTCCAAAAGTCCACTTTTTTCCCGTCTCGATATTCTATTGTGATCTTTCTGTCATAAGCACTAATGATAAAATAGGGATCAGCGCCAAGATAGGAATAACGTCCAAATTTCCCACGGTCAGCAGATTCAAAAAGGAAGGAGTATCGGGAAGCATAAGAAATTTTAAGATAAGCCGAAACTGGGGTGTCCAGATCGGCTATGATTTCTCTTACTAACGGGATAACATTGGCAGTAGCTGCAATCTGAAGAAACTCCTTGAGAGTCGGAAAATCCATATACAGGATACTTTGGTAGAAAAGTTAGAGAAGACAACCAAAAAAATTTTTGAAAACAGGAAGTAAGAAGGAATGCAAGCAGAAAGAGGCTTTTTTTATTCTAAAGAATTCTTTCCATCAATTGATCTTGAAACGGATAGGGACATCTACATCTACATCAATAGGGAGGCCAAGCATCGTGGGTGGTTTAAATCTCCAGAATTTTTTTACTGTATTTTCTGCTGCCTGATCTAATTCCGGATAACCAGAAGATTTACCGATTGTTACTGAAGTCGGATAACCAGAGGAGGAAACATGCACTCGTAAAATGACCAATCCCTGATGTCCTGCGGCTTTTGCCGCTGCGGGATAGGGGGGCGCTGGATTTTTAAGATATCCAGGCATCGTCATTTTGCCTGCTGGTGTTTTAGTGGCTTGAGGTATGCCCTTTGGCTTTTGGACCGCTTTAGGCTTCAGAGGAGGTTGAACCACAGGTTTGGGTGCTTCCTGAGGCTGCGCCATTTCTTCTGGAATCGGAGTGGGAACCGGTTCTGGAGGAATGGGCGTTTCTTGAACATTTATAAGATCAACGTCCACAGTGCTTTCACCAGCACTAATTCCATATTCCACTTTTTGAATAAAAAAATACCCAACAATAAACAGAAGGGTCGCATGGATCAACAAAGAAAAGAAATATCCAATATAATCGTTACGTTCCATTGGCTAATCCGTTTTTTTGAGTTTGAGATTGAGGTTTGGTTGTCTGAATGGCTATCTTATTGATCCCAATTTTTCGAGCCTCATCAATTATCTTGACTACAAGCTCAAAACAAGCGTTAGGTTCTCCTGTAACGAATATTTTGGGATCTGGATTAGAAGCTTTAATCTGATTCAACTTCGACGATAACTCTTGAGAAAGCACTTTTTCTTTATCAAAAAGAAAATTGCCCTCTTCGAGCACTTTGACAGTTATCTGATCAGGTGGGGGTTGAGAGACAGCTGTGGTGCTTTTGGGAAGTTTAATCTGGATAGTCTCGTTTTTGACCATCGTCAACGAAACGATCATAAAGGTTGCTAACAGGAAAAACATCACATCAATAAAAGGGATGATTTCTAACCTCGGGCGATGTTTTTCAGTCTGGACATGAATTTTCATCTCTATACACTCCTTTAATTTGCCAATTTTTTTTTGGCTTCCTACTCCCTTTTTATCGAACCATTTCCATATCCACCTTTTGATTGCTCACTTTCAGTGGCTTTTTGAGGATCATTTCAAGCCGCGTACAATATCCCTCTATTTCTCTTCTGACTTTTTCAGTACGCGCATTGAAAAAATTCAATGGAATAATGGCAATAATGGCAATGGCCAAACCAAAGCTCACGGCAATGAGAGATTCGGCTACGCCTCCGGTGATTGCCGCTTGTTTGCCTGCAATTTCTCCAGTGCCAACAATACTAAAAGCATGCATCATCCCCGTTACCGTCCCCAGCAGTCCTAAAAGAGGTCCAAGGGTTACAGCCGTATCAAGAATCACAAGCCCACGAGAATACTTTTCTATCTGGGCACTAGCTGCCTCAAGCATTGCATCCACAGGCATGCTATTTCTATGCCTTAAGCCTTCAACCAGAACTTGAGCCACAACAAATTTTGATTTTTCACCTATCGCTATCGCTTCCTCGTACTCTCCTTTTTCAGTCAGTTCAAGGATCTTTTTCACAAGCTTCGGATTCCTTGCGCTTTGTTCGGCAAGATAGAAAAAAACCCTTTCCAATAGCGCTGCTAAAGTCACTAGTCCAAGGATTAATATCGGCCACATCACTGGGCCACCCTTGAAAAAAAACTCAATCATATATAAATACCTTTTCTAATAGTTTTTTATTATAAAAATATACTACCCAAAATCCTTTTATTTGCTCTATTTGACTAAGAATAAGGATTTTAAATAATCGTCCAGCAAGTTTAATGAAAAATAGCACAAAATCATGAAACTTTATGTGAATTTATTATGGCAAATATGTGGAGATAATATTACAAAAATGATATTTATAAGTTATTTGTTATTAAAAATATATTAAGTAATTCATAAAAAACAAAAAATTATACGAAAAAATACTTTTCATAATCTATTTTATTTATATTTTTGATTTTTTTAATAAATCATTTTTCCAGATTTACTTCTGCTAAATATTTTCTTTATTCAGAAATAGAAGCGCTGCTCCTCTGTTTTTGCTAGTTTAGCCGGATCCATCTGGGGAGGTGGTCACCACAATATCAAGAGTTTTTCCATTTAGAAAGCAAGCTGGATCACCTGCCCATAGGAAAACCAAAACTACAGAGAGCTAGAGTTGATTGCTGTCCATTATAGCTCTCAATCCTCTATCTAGGAGCCGTTCAAGGCATTTACTCTCTAAAAAGAAGGGATTTTCTTTGAAACTTTTTTTAAACATAGCAAAATAATATGCTAATCACACTCTGCTATTTTTTTTTGGCAAAATGCCAATGAATTAGGGATGGACAAATGGGCTGAACAACAATCAACCACATAAAGAAAGGACAGTGTGAGGACTCCATTTCTTTTTTGTACTGATTTCGATGGCACGCTCCTTTCTGTTGGAGAGGAAAGAAAAATTGCCACAGAGTTTTATGAATTACTCCATAAGAAAAAAAGGGAGGATACTTTTCTATGGGTAATCAATACAGGAAGAAGCTGGGAAAGTCTTTTTGAAGAATTGAACAGGCTCCAAATCCCCCTTTTACCAGATTGGGTAGTTCTTTACGAAAAAGAAATATTTAAAGTCCAAGGCTTTCAGATTTTTCCTCACGAAGAGTGGAATCTCAAATGCAGAAACTCACATAAAATTTTATTTGATACCATAGGGTTTTTCTTTGAAGACCTTGCCAACTACTTAATTCTTCATACAAAGGCCAAAATTCATAGTTCATCGTGGTCGCCTATTGAAGTGGAAGCTTCTACTAACCAGGAGGCTGATCAGATCTCTTTGTATATAGATCAACAACTGCAAAATTTTCCTTTTTTAACTTACCACCGTAATTTTGTTTATTTTCGTTTTGCCCACAAAGACTTTCATAAGGGATCGGCTTTGAAGCAGATCCAGCGGCTTCTGGGAATAAGTCCTAAAAATTCCATGGCCTGCGGTGACCATTTCAATGATTTACCCATGCTTGAAATACAATTGGCTTCCCATCTGGCCTGTCCTGCAAATGCTGTGAAGGAAGTAAAAGAGAAGGTTATCAAGCAAGGGGGGTATGTAGCCAAAAAAGAAGCCTCTTTAGGAATTACCGAAGCCTTATTGAAGATAGAAGAAAAATTTGACTTTAATCAAGACTCAATCCAACGCTTTTGAGGATCCGATCAGATTGCTGAAGAAGTTTTTTTTCTTTTAAGACTAAAGAATAAATACGTAGTATTGCCTCTACAACTTTGCTCCAATCGTACTTTTTTGCTGTTTCGCGAGCATTATGCCCCATTTTTTTTCTTACTAACGGATCAGAAAGTTTGCTATAAGCCATCGCTATTTCCTGTGGATCTTCTGCATTGACAATCTTCAGAGCATTGACCCCTTCAATCGCAACATCCCATGCTCCAATATCAGCTGATAAAATAACTGGCAGAGCCGAGGCCATAGCTTCTAAGACCACCATCCCAAAACTCTCAAATCGAGAAAGAAGAATAAAAAAATCAGCAGCTTTATAAAAATTTTCGATTTCCTCTGAGACTAAGCCTATGAAACCTACCTGATTGGCAATTCCTTTTGCCCTCAAAAAAGAGCCCATCGCTTCGTGATCTCCTCTCCCAACGACCAGAAGATTGATTATCAGCCCTCTTTTTTTTGCTTCAGCTATACCAAGACAGATTTGAGGCAATCCTTTAAGTTTCCAGTTATTTCCAACAAATAGCCCAAGAAGATGCGACTGGTGCCATCCAAATCTATTCAATATTTTCTCTCTCTGTTCAGTTCTATCCCTATCCTGACAAAACCGATCGAACTCCACTCCGGGGCTTACAACTTGCACCTTTGAGAGAAGATCAGAATAATACTGAGCAAATGCAGTTTTGGCACGCTGAGAATTAGGTAAAATCCAAGAAAGGCTCTTAGAATAGAGTGTTTTTTTTTCAAGCCATTGAATCAAATGGTTATAGGGAGAAAGCATATTTTTTTTCTGAATTTCTTTTACCCAGAATAAATGGGGAACTCCAAAAGTAAGGACATCACAGTTAGCGACCAAATCATGGCAATGAACAAGGTCGTATTTTCCATTCTGAACCATTTGATGCGCATTCCAACAGAAAGACAACCGAGTAGCACATCGACCGATTTTCAAAATAGGCACTTGATGACAAATAATCCTGGGATTAGTTTCTTTCCATCGAGCAGCAAAAAGATTTACTTCAATAAAAGGAAGGCGGCTGATTCGTTCTGTGACCTGCCATACAAATCGCTCGGCTCCTCCCTCATATCCATATTCCAATGTAACGATGGCTATTCGCAAGGGGCTCATCTTTACTTTATCTCTCATTAAGCTTCATACCCGTAGCAATAACCGTTCGCCCAAGCATTAAGTCGAGAGTATTGACAAGAGTGACATAGGGGAGGTTTTCTTTCTGAATAGTCCGGTACTTAGCTTGTTCTTTAAAAAAAGAAATGGCTCCAAAGAATTTAATCGGTAGATAAAAGAAAAAAAGAGCAATCATCGATGACCTTTGGTATTTATCTACGGAAATTTCTATCTTGGAAAACCCAGCTTCATGGAGGCCATGAACAAGATAGAAAAAGTGGACTGGGCTTATATGCCCATCAGTATCTTCCCTTTGGATACGATCGAATGGCAAAGGGCCAAAGAGGTTCCAAAAACCAAATGAAAAAAACCGCAGTCGTGATTTGAGATTCAACAAATTTGGTGTAGAAATCACTACTAATCCTTGTGGCTTTAAAACTCTATACATTTCTTGGAGAAGCTTTCGATAATTATTAAGATGTTCAACCACTTCGGTACAAGTGATGATATCAAAAGAATTATCAGAATAAGGCAAGGGATCTGTATTGAGATCTACAACCTCGACTTTTTGATTTTTTACTTCCATCCATTTCTCCGTGTAATCACAAGCAAATGTCGACAAATCCCATTTTTCTTTGACCAATCGTATTAACTCTCCTTTGCCACTCCCAATATCTAAAAGCTTTTTCTTTGAAGAGAGCTCTATCCTCTGCTCTATTTTCTTAAGTACAGAATGGTAAATTGAATATGTACTCATATTTCATTCTTTAAGAGCTTTTTAGAAACACTAATCAAACTGCTGCCTCCAAACATAACTGGGAATGACTCATTATCGTCCATACAATACTTCTTTCTTCTAGTAGCTGGTTGCAGTCTACCATAAAGCCAAATAAGGAGTCCTAAAGGCCAAAGAAAAAGGATCTGCCTCCATTTGATCTTGTCTTTTTCCAGAAAAAGCGGTTTTAACCCATTCCATTCAAGAATCTGTTTTATTTCTACCCAAGTCATAAGATTTTGGTGGTCAAAACCACTCCCTTTTGCTTCGAATTCATTTGGCGAAATGAACCGATAAAAACTTCCACGGAAGAGATAATTAAGTCTTTCTTCAAGATTGCAAATATTAGGAGTGGAAAGAATGAAATAGCCTCCCTGACGAAGCACCCGTGAAATTTCACGAATAAACTGAAATGGATTTTCAAGGTGCTCGATTCCCTCTAAAGAAACCGCAAGATCGAAAAATTCATCTTCAAACGGAATCGAATCGTTCAAATCAGCCTTTTTACGAATAACATAAGATTGGACTGACTCAGATTGTTCTAAATCGATATCCACTCCAAAAACCTGGTATCCATTCTGATATAAAATAACACTTAAGGCTCCTGGCCCCATTGGCACATCAAGTACTTTCGACCCTTTCGCCAGGTTTAAATTTCCAATCAACGAAATGACCGCTTGATGAATCTCTTCCCTTGCTCTTGGCTTTGGAAGCACCGGATTAGCCGACAGCGGATTATCCATAAACGCCTTATCTTAGCTCTATTAAAGCAGTTCTAAAACAACTAAAAATGATATTTTTACTTCTTTTGCACTGTTGTGTGACAGCTTCCCATGGACTCCTGAAAAGTCCAGTGGTTGACATAATCAAGTCGGTATTTGGGCAAGCTTTGAGGAAAAGTTTGTTGAAGATAGCCGATCATTTTTTCTCGAACCAAGCAGCGGAGATCCCAAAGTTTTGAAGAATTTTCGGCGCTCAAAAGAATCCGCACTTCCATGGCTTTGTCCGTTGCCTCAGTGACTTGGATAATCGCGACTTTTTGATCCCAGAGTGGACAGGAAGAAAGAATTTCTTGGAGTTGTTTTCGTAAGGCATCGACAGGAATGGAATAATCAACATAAATATACACTGTGCCCATGATTTCTGAGGAATGCCGAGTCCAATTCTCGAAGAAATTCGAAGTAAAATAGCTGATGGGAAGGATGAGCCTGCGATGATCCCATACGTGGACTACGACATAAGTAAGAGTAATTTCTTCAATGGTTCCCCAATATCCCTGGACTACGACAATATCCCCAAGCCGAATCGGTTGGGTGATCGCTAATTGAATGCCTGCAAAAATGTTCGAAAAAATGTGTTGGGCAGCAAATCCAACGACAATACCTATAACACCGGCTGATGCCAGCATACTTGTCCCTATATGTCTGACTTCGGGGAATAACATCAAAATGGAGGAAATGGCAAATAGAATGATTAAGAAATACAGAATTCTTTCAATGACTTTGACCTGGGTATAAACTTTTCTTTTTGTAAAATCATTCTCTGCTTTTTTCCACCTATGGATAATAAATTCTCCACCAATAGCAACTGACTCAAAAAAAAAGTACGCTAAAAGAACAATGAGTAAAATTTCAAAGATCTTGTTTAAGACTACTCTTATTTCTGAACGAAAAGGATAGATTTCAAAGACCCCCGATAGGCCAATAACAGGAATCACAATGTAGAGCATGCGAGCAAGCCGAGCAGCCAAGATATTTCTAAATTGTTCTCTATTGCTAAACTTCTGTTTGACTATTTCCAAATTGGTTTTAGCCAGACGGAACAAAAACCACCAGAAAGCAAAATACCAAAGGAAAGACAATCCCCAGAAAAGGCCGATAAAAGAAATGGTGACTGAAAAGCGTTCTTCTACATAGATGGTTGCGAAAATCGCCACCACAATGGAGAGCGTAAAAAGAATAGCTATCCAAAGAGGAAGCCATAAACTTTGAAGAAAGACTTTAAGATAACTAAGGGGTCTTTGAGATGGATCGACTGTAAGTTTTTTTTCTATCAAATGCCCTATTGGCCTACTTAGTAAATAGAAAAGAATGGTTGCCAACGTGACAAAGCCAAACTGACCCAACGGATAGAGCAGGGAAAAATCAAAACTAAACATTGGTTTTATTTCTCCTTTTTTTAGTTCTGGGGAAAACCAAAATAAAATTTGACCGATATTTTGAAAATGCCCGTGTCTTTTGAAGACATAGCATTAATCGCAATGAATGACAATAATCCAATTTTACCACCAGTATGCCCCCGGTCCCCAACCCCAAGCATGCAGATTGGCTTCTGGCTGATCATACCAGTTAGTGGAATTTTTCCCATAAGTCATCGGTTCTTTCCAGGGAGAGATCCGTTTTGTGCGTATAAGAGGAAACAATGATCCTTCTTCAGGGATGATTCCAGGAGCCCTACCTTCTACCATACCAGTTAAAGTAACTGCTGTTCCAACAGAAAAAAAAGTTGGATCGATTTCTTGAGGAACTTCGGCTATAAATCTACCTTCTGATGGGAAATCGACTGCTGGTTTGCCACTATCATCCAATGGAAGTTCTATAATTTCTAGGTAGGTTTTTTTGCCACTTTTCTTTAAGGCTGCCACCGTTCCCCCAAGGAAAACCTCTTTGCCTTTATATCTTTTAGGTCGTGCAGTGAGATTTAAGAAAGAAGGCTGCTTTTTCAAACGTTCCATTTTGATGTTTGTAAAAGGGGCACAGCCTGAAAAGAAACAGACAAAACCGCTAAAAATAAGTAAGAAAAAGACTTTGATATTTTTATACAAACAAAATTCTAGCTTTAGAAGAAACTATATTTCTAGAGAAAAAAAATTCAATCTATGAATATAATATTTTTTGTTTAATCTTTTTTATTATAGAAAATAAGAAAGAACTCTTCTTAAAACTATATGTGGCGTTCTTAAAACTATATGTGGCTTGTAAAACTATCCCTAAAGAAGCCTTATACCATTGGGGTCCTGGTCATCCTTATTTTTTTTCTTGGTTTTTTTACAATAAAAACGACTCCTACCGATATATTCCCTGAAATTAATATTCCTGTTGTTGTAGTCACTTGGCAATATCTGGGACTAGTCCCTACCGACATGACTAATTATATCACCACATTCAGTGATTATCAGATTGCCAATTTTGTTGATGGGGTTAAACGAATTGATTCCAATGTTTATTTCGGATTTTCTGTTAGTAAAATCTACTTTCAGCCCTATGTCGACATATCCATGGCGGTAGCAGAAATTACAGCGGTCCTCCAGCCCATTATAAAAAGAATGCCTCCGGGTACGACTCCCCCTCTTATTTTTCGGTTCAATGCCTCATCGGTTCCCGTGCTTCAAATTGCTGTTTCTAGCTCTTCTCTTTCCGAACCAGCTCTTTATGATTACACTATTTGGCAACTTCGTAGGGATCTCTTGTCTGTAAGAGGAACGATGTTTCCTCCTCCATGGGGGGGGGTTGTCCGATGGATGACAGTGGACTTAGATACCAATCAGCTTATTGCTAGAGGTGTCTCCGCTCAAGATGCTTTAGATGCTTTGGTCGGACAAGTTCTTAATTATCCTTCAGGGGATGTAAAAATTGGGGATAGGGATTATTTTGTCACTTTAAACAACGTCCCCAAAAACCTTTTTGAGATTAATGACTTTCCAATCAAACGTGTTTATGATCCCAATTTTGCGTATGTTCGCAGAAATATCAATGATCGGGTAATCTATTTCCGAGATGTAGGTAGAGTGCATGATGGCGGGGTCCCTCAAGTAAACCTTGTCAGATTAAATGGTGTCCATGGGATCCTAATGACTACGTTAAAAACCATGGGGGCTTCAACCATTCAAATTGTTGATCAAATAAAATCCCTTCTCCCAGAAATCCGCAAAGCAAATCCTGATAAGAAAATTCAGGAACTATTCGACCAATCCATCTTCGTGCGTGCTGCAATTAAAGGATTGGTCTTTGAAGCAATCTCAGCCGCTTTGCTTACTGGATTAATGATATTACTTTTCCTCCGCAGTCCGCGAAGTACTTTTATTGTGCTGACTTCAATCCCACTCTGTATTTTGACCTCTCTTTTTTTACTGAAGTTATTTGGCCATACATTGAATCTAATGACGCTTGGAGGCTTGGCATTAGCCGTGGGCATCCTTGTAGATGATGCGACAGTTGCTGTTGAAAATATTCACAGAAACATGGAATTAGGAAAACCTCCTATACAATCGATTATGGATGGCTCCCAACAGATAGCATTTCCTGCATTAGTAGCCACCTTATCTATCTCTATTGTATTTACCTCAGTAATCTTTTTGCAAGGTCCTCCTCGCTTCCTTTTCATTCCCATGGCCTTATCAGTTGTCTTCGCCCTTCTTTTTTCCTACGTGCTTTCACGATCTTTGGTGACAACTATGATTTTTTTGCTGGAAACCAAACCTCACGAAGAAAGTAGGATCGATCGGTTTTTTTATTTTTTTTATAAAATACAAGATTCTTTTTATAAAAACTTTGAAAGAATCCGAGACACCTATACAAGCCTCCTTAGGACCGTCTTGACCAACAGAAAGAAATTTTACATTGGGCTTTCTTTTTTCATTACTGCAAGTTTACTGACTTTTCCTTTTATAGGTCGAGATTTCTTCCCAACGGTAGATGCTGGAATCATGCGCCTCCACGTTTACACTCCAACAGGAACTCGGCTTGAAAAAACTGAAGAATACTTTTCGAAGATAGAAGCAACTATAAAAAAAATTATTCCACCCACCGAATTAGAAACCATGGTCGACAATATAGGATTGCCTATTTATTTCATGGCGACTCTTGCCATGTCTGACTCAATGAATCAGGGTGCTTTCGATGGTGAAATTATGATTAATCTAAAAGAAAAACACAAGCCTACATTATCCTATATAAAAAAACTCAGAAAAACCCTAAGAAAGGAATTTCCTGATTGTGTTTTCTTTTTCCAGCCAGCGGATATGGTGAATCAAGTTCTCAATTTTGGGACTCCTGCTCCTATCGACATTCAGGTGATTGGCACCGATGAAAAGATTACTTCCCAATTTGCCTTAGACTCTCTTTCTATAATAAGAAAAATTCCAGGCATTGTTGATGCCCACATCCATCAACGGTTCGACTATCCAACTCTTCATCTTGAAGTAGATAAAGTAAGAGCTGTAGAAATGGGGCTATTCCAAATCCATATTGCAAATAATGTGCTAAACCAATTGTCTAGCAGCTACATGGTCAAACCTACTTACTGGCCGGATCCCAAAACAACAATAAATTATCCTCTCCTTGCCTTTAGTCCGCAATTAAAATTCAACTCCGTCAATGACTTGTTAAACATTCCCCTAACCTCCATTACAACGCCGTTTTTAGTGGGTAGTTCACCTCCTGTTGAATCAACGCAAAGCCTTCTTGGCAATGTTTTGAATCCAGAGCTCTTAGCAAACGTTGCTAGCCTCTCACACACAAAAGAACCTGCAATGATAAGCCATTCCACAATGAAACCCGTTTTTGATATCCTATGCAATGTTCAAGACAGAGATTTAGGATCAGTGACTGCGGCCATTGAAAAAAAGCTTGAACCGTTAAGAAAAAAGTTACCTCCTCTCTATCGGATTACCGTTACCGGACAGGTTACAAGCATGAATAGCGCTTTCCAACAATTAGGATTTGGGATAGTTTTTGCCATCCTATTGGTTTACCTTTTGATGGTGATCAACTTCCAATCATGGCGCGAACCCTTCATTATCCTGACAGGATTCCCTATTGGAGCTTGTGGAGTTTTATGGATGCTTTTTATTACTCGGACAACTTTTAATGTACCTTCGCTTATGGGCATTCTAATGGCTATAGGTGTTACAACATCTAACAGCATTCTTTTAATCACCTTTGCAAACCAAAGGGTTAAAGAAGGATTAAGTCCATTGGAAGCTTCAATTGAAGCTGGAGCCATTCGATTTAGGCCCATTTTGATGACCGCTTCAGCGATGATTATTGGCATGCTACCAATGTCTCTGGGTTTGACTGAAGGTGGTGAACAATATGCACCTTTAGGTAAAGCCGTTATTGGTGGACTGCTTTTAGGAACAGTTGGCAGTCTTTTCTTCGTTCCTTCCATGTTCACAACGATTCGGCAAACAACAATAAAAAATTAGTTCCATGAATATCATTAAGGGGGGGAAAAATCTAAGAACCAACGATAATGAGACTGTTCCAATTGAAAATAAGAAGAAAAGTAATTTTTTCTTTTCGGCTGCCTCCTTTTTCAAAGAAAAAAGTGTTAAGGTTCTCAAAACAAAGAAAAAACCTCTCTTTATTTTAGGAGGGTTGTTTTTTTTATTCCTTATCATTTCCCTCGTTCAAAGAATCTTAAACTGGTTTGAAATCCAATCCGCTTTACATGAATCTGAGCTCATCTATGTGCAAGTCATCCAACCAGAAAAAACAGAACCTTTTATTTCTTTGACATTACCAGGTACTACCCAAGGCTTTTATGAAACTCCTATTTGGGCAAGGGTCAACGGTTACATTAAAAAATGGTATGTGGACATAGGAGACAGAGTAAAAACTGGACAACTCCTTTGTGAAATAGATGCTCCTGAAGTAGATAGAGAAGTTGAACATGCGCGGGCCAAGGCTGAAATCGCAAGAATTAGTTATGAAAGATGGAAAAATCTTGCAAGCACTAGGGCTGTATCTGCTCAGGAATATGATGTACAGAGAACCGGATATGAAGCGGCCCTTGCTGAGCTTGACAAACTTTTACAATGGCAGAGTTTTGAAAAGGTTACAGCCCCATTCGATGGAGTGATTACTGCCAGGAATATTGACATTGGAACGCTGGTTGCAGGGCAAAACGAAGCGGTGCAAGGTGCACAAAAACAATTATATCGAATCGCTCAAATTGATGTTTTAAGAATATATATTGCTGTTCCACAAACATATTCTTTTTTTATAACTGTAGGAATGGCTGCAGAAGTTATTGTTCCTGAACAAGCAGGGAAAATCTATTCAGGAAAAGTTGTAAGAACTTCTTATGGCCTAGAAACAGCTTCACGAACTCTTCTTGCCGAAGTTGATGTAGAAAACCCGGATATGAAATTATTGCCAGGGCTATATGTAATTGTTTCTATCAAGGTCCCAAGCGTTGCTCCATGGACTATTCCTGTTAACTCATTGTTTATTAAGGATGGACAACCATACGTGTCGATCGTTGATGAATTCAATGTTTGTCATTTGAAAAAAGTAGAAGTTGGGAATAACGACGGATATAAAGCTGAAATTTTGAAAGGAGTCGGGCCTAATGACCGAATAGTTTTAAATCCACCCGATGAAGCAAAAGTTGAAGGGACTAAGGTCGTAGTCGTTAGCTCAAAATAAAACAATTCTTCTTTTTTTCTTTGGAAGAATTATTTAGTATATTTTCGGAGAGGAGCTTCATAAAAATTAAAGTATCCTAAGGCAATTAAATTTTTTTTTAAGAAGGCATGCAAAAGACCCTTCTCCAACTTTACTTAGAACATAATGAGAAAGTAGCTCATAAGTGGAGTTCTTATCTTAAATTTTATGATACCATTTTTTTTAAATATAAGCAGTTGCCAATTAACATACTGGAAATTGGAGTACAAAATGGGGGTTCTCTTGAAATTTGGACTAAATATTTTGAAAATGCGATCAGAATTGTAGGCTGCGATATCAACCCTGATTGCAAGAACTTACGTTTTTCCGATCCCCGAATCCGGATTGTCATTGGTGATTCTACCGAAGAAATGACAAAAAATAGAATTCTCGAGCAAGCTTCCCCTTATCATTTCGTCATTGATGATGGTTCTCATAAAACTTCTGATATCATTAAAAATTTTGCACTGTATTTTCCACAGCTTGCACCCAATGGACTTTATTTAATTGAAGACTTGCACTGTAGCTATTGGCAAGAATTTGAAGGAGGTCTATTTTATCCTTACGCTTCTATTGGTTTTTTTAAAAAGCTTATCGATATTATCAATTATCAACATTGGAATGTCAAAATAACAAGAAACGTGTTACTGAAAGGCTTTGAAAAGCTCTATGACATTCGACTTGAAAATGAGACACTCGGTCAGATTCATAAGATCGAATTTGTCAATTCTCTTTGCGTCATCACCAAAGCTAATGAGCATGAAAACGAGCTTGGAGAACCCGTTGTGGCTGGAATTGAAGCTACAGTGATTCCTGAAGTGAAGGCTTTAGGTGGAGTGGTCTCCTTTCCAGATCAAAAAGAAAATTTTTGGTCCAATGAACCCAATGAAGAACTCATAGAAGAAAAATTGGCACAAAAGCTAGTGGAAAAAGAAAAAGAAATCGAAAGAATCAAAAATTCATTGAGTTGGAAAATAACAAAGCCTATTCGGTTGCTTCAAAAGCTTTTCGGCAACTCGATGAAAGAAGATCAATAAGTATTATAATGGATAATATCAAATTTGGATCGAATATGATAAATGGTGATAATCTGTGAGGAACTTGCTACAGGTCCTCCATAACCCATGCCAAAGCCTGGGTACATCATGGGTCCCCAAAATGGATCCCCAAAGCCGAATGGATAGCCAAACATCCCATAACCAAACCCACCTCCCATAGAATCATAATAGGTTTCTCGTCTTTTCTCCGTCAAAACCTTCGAATAAACTCGAATGACCCCATCAGCATGTTTGTCTCTAGCCTTATCTACGGCTTTTTTTATAGCCTCCCATTTTTCCTTTTTCACTTTTGTCCAGTCATCCGTCGTTCTTTCGTCCTGCAGCACACCCTTAATCCAATACCGCATAGCAGGACTACCACTCAGCCACACATCTACTTTCTTTAACCTTATTACTCTTCCTCCTGAGCCTTTTTTCATTTCTGGAGGAACAATAGGGAGGTATTCGGTGGAAGCTTGTGCCGAGTAGAAAGAAACAAAAAGCAGAAGAATGAGAACATATTTGGTTATGCCAAAAAAAATTTTCATAAGTCAATCGGTTCCATGGTGCATTATCAAAGAAAATCAAACTATTGAAACCGACTTGCAAAGAAAAAGTTCCTAAGGAATAAAGAAGAAAATTGTTTAGAAGAAAATTTTTAATAAAGCCTCGTTTAAAAAATTTTTGAATCTCCCCTATCCATTGATTTCTTTCGATTGGAAGAGAAGCAAATGTTAGATTAATTTTTCTATAAAGACCATGGATCTACCTTTGCATACTTCCAATAATGCCCCTTCCATAGAAGCCTATTATTCTTCGATGGCCGCTTATTGGAATCCTGTCTGTCCTTCTGCTTTATTAGGTGAAAATCCCTTGGGAAGAGAATTACTAGGCAGACGTATTGTGCTAGCTCGACTAAATGGAAAAGTTGCTGTCTTCGATGACTTATGCCGTCATTTAGGGGCAGCACTTTCCTTGGGAAGAATAGAAGAGAGTCGATTCTTAAGATGTCCCTATCATGGCTGGTTGTATAATGAGGAAGGTCGCTGTGTAGATATTCCCTCTAGAGGTGGGGCTCCAATTCCTAAAGCCGCTTGCCTCAATAGATATCCAGCCAAAGAATTTCTAGAAATGATCTGGGTCTGTCTTATGCCCAGGGCTAAATATGAGCTGCCCCATTTTCCTGAGTTCGAAGATAGCTTCTTTTATCAACTCGATAACGGTAAATGGAAAGAATGCCTTTGGAAAGCTAGTCCACAGCGCATTATTTTAGGCCAACTTGATGATACCCATTTTGCATGGGTTCATCCTACTACTATTGGCCATCCAGCACAAACGGAGTCTCCCGATCACAAGGTTATAAAGGAAAAGGGGTATATTCTCTCTACCTTCAGCGTTTCTCAAAGAAAAAAAGCTCCATCTTCAGGATTCAGCTCAGCTTTGAGTGCAAAAGAAGAGGAATTAAGCACTGTTCATTATACTATTTCTGCTGGGCCTAACTGGATTCATTTACGCAAAGATAACGGGAAAGGAGAAATTTGGGCTTTAATCCAACTCCTATCTCCCATCGCCTATAATAAAAGCCTTATGTTTTGGAAAATTGCTCGCAATTACGATAAGGATTCTTCCCATGATCCTTTTTACGAAAAAATTCAATTACAGATCATGGAAGAAGACAAACGCGTCATTGAAAGCCAAAGGCCTTGGCTACTCCCTCCTATTTCTTCCAGCTTATCTCTTTATCTTCGTCCCAGCGATCTCCCCCTCATTGAATATCATAAATGGATGGAAGAAGAAAAAGTGCCTCCATTTTAAACGAAAAAAAATGGTCTAAAACTATAACACCTAAGAAGATCAATGGCTGGTAGAAACTAAGATGGCACCATTTTTAGGGGAAGACAACTCTCTATCTCTAGGTAAAGGCATAGATCTCTTATAATTTCTTTGTACTTCCCGAAGCAGAGCTAATGTCTTTTCAAGATCCTCAAGTAGCTGTTGCTGAATTTTCATCATTTCTCTTTCTTCATCCAAAAGAAAGGTTTCGAGTCTAGAAAAATCCCTCCAGAGAGTATCCTGCCAATTGTCAAACGCCGCCATTTCCTCTTCAAGCTTCCTTAATACCTCTTGAGCCTGAGGATCAGTAGGCTTCAATGCTTTTCCATTGACAATTACTAGAATCTTTTGCTTCTGGCAATCACAATGAGTGCTTTGGGCAATTAGAGAGAAAGGAAATAAAAACAACAAGAGGAAAACCAAAACTTGTGCACCTTTCATTGGACTCTCTCCTCTTTTCTTTAAGAGAAACTGTATTCGTTTTTCATGGATTTTCAAAAACTGAATCAGGAAAAATGTTGGGAAATATTCAAGCCTTCCAATTGATCAAATACCGATTGATACCAGTTTTTGATCCTTTGTCTTAATAGAAGAGGGATTGATTTATCCTCTATAGCAGCAGAAGGCCTTAAAGCAGTTTTTACCAATTGCTGCATCGCTTCCTGCAAAAGTGAAGAGATTTTAATTTCATAGGGAAAGAAGCTTTTTCTAAATAACTGCCCCGCTTTAGAGTCATAATAATCACTAAAATTTTGAATTTTTGAATGCATCATGTTTTTTGCAATTAAATACTTACAACTATCTTTAAGCACGGCCGACCAATCAAAAATGCCTCCTGTTGAACTCGGATAAGGAGTAATTGAACCGACTGCAATCACCTCCACTTTGAGTTCAACAAGAACTTCAGGAGTGATTACTTCTTTCCACCACTGCTTGATTTCTGTCCCACTATTAGCTGGCAAGTCGATAATAGTATATTCATTTTCTGCAGCTGTCTCCATCACCCAATCACATTCTCTGGGGCTTCGGATATCAAGCTTCAGGCAATCGTTAAACCAGTGGCTAATGCCTCCTGCTTTCCCTGAATTTTCAAGATCTGCTTCAATCACCTGCACACGTTTTCCCTTGAGCATCAACCAATCAGCAATGAGCAGCATTGCAGTGGTTTTACCTGTTCCACCTTTCGAACCCATTGACATGAAAAGATAACTTTTAAGCATAATGACTGACCACCACTGGAATCTAGTTTCTTTCCTTCGGTCAACGTAGAAAAATTACAAGAACCTATTCCCCCCTAAGGATCGTCTACTTGAAGCCTTATGAAAGAGATTGGCTCATAGCTCCAAAATAATGGCTCCTTCATCTATTTCCTAATTCTTATTGAGAATCATTAAGCAGGACCTTTTCGCTTCCCTACTTTCTTATTCTCCTCTCCTCCAATACAAGCTTTTAGTTTTGGCCTGATTTAAAGGCCACGCAATGCTTATCTAGTGCTAAGGCAGCCAGCGACTTCTTCTCTCTTAAGCCGAAATGCTATACTGGCAACAGTCTGCATAAATTACAGGTATTTTCCACTTTGTTACAAAGGCAGGCCCTTTAGCTACTCCACTACTTTATAAAAAAGAAACAAATGAAGTCAACAGCCTAGGAAAAATTTAACATTTGTAACAAACCTTTTACAATATGTTCTCTACTAAAGGGATAACTGAATAATTGTATAGTATATACCTGTTACTTTTGAGAACAATTATCTTCAAAATCACTTATAGCCTTAAGAATATTTTTTTTGAGAGAAATGGGTGGCGTTATTTTTTCAATGAATTTCTTAACAATTTGATCTAAGGGGTCTTGCTTTTCAGGATGAAAAAACAATTTCTTTGGATGAACAGGCACACAACTTCTTTCTATCCTTTGGATTTTCTCTTTTTTCCTTTCCTTAAAACCAATCTTTTTCAAATGGAATTCCTTATTAAGCTGAAACGTTTTTGGTATTTTGAACTTTTCTTTTTTTCTTTTCAAGGATTAAATCTCTAAGCAGTTTTTTCCCACGGAATATTCTGGACATAACGGTGCCAAGAGGAACATTTAATATTGCCGCAATATCCAGATACGAAAGTTCATCCATGTAATACAACCAAAGGGCAACCCTATAAGGTTCGTCAATTTTCATAAGACATTCCTTAACAAATTGACTATCTAGGGCTATTTCGCCTTTGTGTTCGACCACAAGAAAATTTTCCATCTCTTCCATCTCCATATACTGGTAGCGTTCTTCCCTTTTTTTCGATCGAAGAAACAGTCTATAAAGAGTTGTAAAAAGCCAGTGCTTGATTCTTGAATCCTCTTTAATTCTATTTTTGTTGGTATAAAGCAAAACAAAAGCCTGTTGAGTAAGATCACATGCTTTATCTACCTGCCTGCATAGAGATAAGGCAAACCGATAAACGTCTACATAATGTGCTTCTACATATTCTTTAAATTCTTTTTTAATCATACATACCACCCGTTTTTCTTTTCTATTAGATAGTTGACCACAAGGTTTAATGGATGAACTAGATAGCTACTAGGTTTTACCATTCAATTGAAGAAGAGCCTATGGGTTTTATAAAAGACCGAACCCCTCTTCTTTGTGCTACAACCAATGGAATGCACTACAATGAAGCGCTATTTTTTATGCATTCTCTCTAGCACTCTTCTTTTGTTAAAAGAGGCTTAGGGGGTGGATTAATAGGTGAATAAGAAAGAATTATTGGATTTTCTTTGATTTGATAAAGAGTTTGTAGAAGCAAATTGTTTCTTTCAACAATAATAGACAAAGAAGGAGTAATCATGGGAGGAGCCTTTTTCAAAGACTTAGACCATGCCATTTTTTTTGCTTCCTTGAATTGTTCTTTTGAGACTTTTTTACAAATAGAACAAGGATGTTTCCCATCAAAAGTCATTGCCACCCCATGCTCAACCCCATAGCTGGAAGCATATTGAGAGATCATTTTCCCATAAGCAAAAAAAAGAATAATAATCCAATGGGCACCAACAATACCGAACAAAGCGATAAGGGATAGAAGAGAGCCAATTTTTTTCACTTCTTTGCTTGGATCTTCGATTTTTTTATTTTTCAAGTCAAGGCTATATTTTTCAAATTCTAACTTAAAATGACATTCTATTATTTTCTATTCTAAGCTTGATTAAACTCTCCAAGGAGAGAGGGAGCTTTTTAAAATTGCTTTTCTCTTTTTGCCTCTGTTTATTCCTTAAATTCCTTATAACCGTAAATTTCTCTTTCTTTTATCTAGAGGATTTTCCCAGTAACATAGATACATGACAAAACCAATAAAAAGCCAGCCTACGAATGCCATAAGGACAATCTTGTTCAAATGAACAATTAAAAAGAAGCAACTGACAATGGAAAGAATGCCAGTCCATGGCATACCAGGGGCTCTGAAAGGAGCTACCAGCTCGGGGTATTTCTTTCTCATTACCAAAACAGATACCGAGACCATTATAAATGCTGTGAGAGCTCCAACATTAGTAAGTTCGGCAACAGTCTGAATTGGCGTAAAACCAGAAAGTAAAGCCATAATAAAACCTGAACCAAGTATAATTCGGTAAGGAGTATTGAACTTAGGATGAAGTTTTTCTAGAAATGAAGGCAAAAACCGATCACGAGACATGGCAAAAAAAATCCTGCTCTGGCCATACATATTAACAAGAAGAGCTGAAGTGATACCACCTAAGGCTCCAACGCTGACAATAGATGCTGCCAGATGCTCTCCTACCTGCATTAAAGCAAAAGCGACTGGATCTTTTACATCAAGCATCTTATAAGAAACAACACCAGTAAGCAATAGACCCACGAGGATATAAAGGAAAGTGCAAAATATAAGAGAACCAATAATCCCTATTGGCAAGGCTTTCCCAGGGTTTTTAGCTTCCTCTGCTGCCGTTGAGACCGCATCAAACCCAAGATAAGCAAAAAAAATAAATGCAGCTCCTCCCATCACTCCTTTCCATCCAAAAGGCATAAAAGGGGTCCAATTAGCAGGATCAATATGTCTAGAGGCAATAAAGATAAACAAAAGAATAACTAATAGTTTTAAACCTACAATAAAATGATTAAACCAAGCACTTTCTTTTGCTCCCTTCGAAAGTAAAAGGGACATCAAAAAGACAATTCCCATTGCTGGAACATTCATTATCCCTCCTTCCGATGGAGCATGAGCAAATTTGGATGGGAAAAGGATCCCGAGGGCATGGAGTAGATCCACCATATACGCCGACCATCCAATAGAAACGACTGCACCTGTCAAAAGATAGGCCAAAATTAAACACCACCCTGTAATCCATCCAGCAAACCTTCCGATCATCTTGTAGGCATAGGTATAAGCGCTACCAGCTGAATGAATGACAGAAGAAAATTCAGCATACGAGAATGCAGTAAAAAGACATACAATGCCTGCAAAGACAAAAGAAATGCTTAATGCTGGGCCTGCTTCCCTTGCTGCTGCAACTCCTGTCAATACAAATATTCCTGATCCAATGATCGCTCCAACTCCGAGCAAAAAAAGATCAAAGGCATTCAGCGATTTTACTAGCTTCTGTTTCTCCGCAGGTTTCAAAAGATCCATCGTTAACTTCTATTTATTTCTTTGCCATTAGCCCAAAAAAAATGTTCATTAGCAATTGATCAAATTTCAAAAGTCCTATTCTATCCCTTTAACCTTTTAAAGGATATAGTAATTGTATAAAATTATAGATTTTTTTTCCCTATGTCCGATGAAGTTGTCATCAGGAAAGCAACAGATGAGGATTGTTTAAAACTCTATTTTCTTTTTAAATCCGTTGTTGAAGAACAAACTGCTTATCCTTTTTCTCTTCCTTTTTCCTATGCCGATTTCCTTAATTTTTGGAATGTTCCTCCACCAGCTTGGAGATATTGTTCCTGCCTTAACGGTACAATTGTCGGCGGTTATCTACTTAAACCAAACTTTATTGGACTTGGGAATCACATTGCCAATGCTTCCTTTTTTGTTGCCAAACCTTACCGTAAACAGGGCATTGGGGAAGCCATGGGGAAGCATGCAATAGAAAATGCAAGAAAACAAAACTTTCTAGCTATACAATTTAATTATGTTGTCAGTACCAATTATCCAGCAATCAATCTATGGTTAAAACTGGGGTTTAAAATTGTAGGGACAATTCCAAAAGCTTTCCGCCATCCTCTCTATGGATGTGTCGATGTGTATGTGATGTTTAGAGAGCTTATTTAAAAAAAATTACTTTGAGAAAGGATTGTTTATAGAGGCAGTTTCAGTCGTTTTCTTTGTTTCCTTTTCCTCAGAAACTTCCGACTTAAATGGTTGTTTCTGGATATTTTTCCATACAATTTTCCACACTTGTTGCAATATATAATAAAATAGACCCATTCGGGTAACCTTGGAGAGCATCCATCGCAGAAGATAAAGCACAATCCCAGTCACTATTCCAATGAGGAGGCTTATAAAAAGCGTATTTTCTTTTGAAAGATTATCGCTTACTTTTTGTAAAGAATCCAGGAATCGTATCCTAGCTTCATTCCGCCTTACTTCAACATTCTGTTTGCTATTTTTTTTATCATCCATAGGAAAAATCCCGAAAGCACAACCATAAACGATGCGCAGAGGAATGCACCTCCTATCTTCCCAATCCCTGCACTAAAAAGAAGATAAAGTCCCCATATACTATAAAGAAAACCAATAAAAAGGGAAAGAACGGAAAAGGTAAGAAGGATTAGACTTAAAAGAAGGAGAAAAATTAAGGACCAAGCCCTGTACCGAAGATAGTCTATTTCTGCTTCCAAAAACTCTATCAGTCGAACAACAAGTTCGCCTATTCCCCAAAAAGGCTCTTTTTTCCCTGTAGTTTCATCTGTTTTCTTTTCCATCAATACTTTAATGAATTGCCTATTGAAATAGATACCAAGAAAAAAATGAAACTAAAAGCCCCTTTTTTTTAAATAAATTTTGCAAACTCTCTCTGCCGTTCCCTTAGAGACCAATGCAAAGGGGCTCATTACTCAACAAATCCGTTGGTGATCAAGTCCTCTCCAAGAGTCTAACTTTTTCAACAGAAGAGGTTGGTGTTAAGACACCCCTGCAAAGTCAACTCCATCAGAGCTTGTTGAGGAACAAACCGGCTGTCGAGGGTAGTGTTCGAGAATCGGCAACCTGAACATTTAAGAGGCTCAGCGGATTTTTTTTCTAAAAGCCCATATAAAAAAAGAAAGATAAGTATTGCTTCTGTCAAAACTAAACCGAGATATGTCCAAGCTTCTCAAAATGATAAAGAGGCCGTGTCGATCTATCTTCATAAGATGTTTTTGGAAAAAGGATGGGAGAAGGGGAACAATTTTTTGGGGTTCTGAAATGTCCTTCTTGGCTTTATAGCAATTAAGGAGTAATTTACTGGGGCATTGCCTGTCCTTGGGAGGGGTACTGTCGAACTGGCTGACTTATCAGCCAATACGTTTGGAGTTCATGTATCATATCGGTCCATAAAGGAGAAATGTGAGACAAAACATCAATTTCGCCGAAAGAATTCCTTGGAAAGTCTTGGCTCATGTCAAAATGGCCACAGAAACCACTAATAGACCTACCTTCTGGTGTTTTAGTTAGAACGTTCACCGACGTTCTCCATTGGACTGCCACTCCACAGGGATAAACCCGACTTGGGACCATCGTAAGTACAGTAATCTTAACAAATGGCCTTTGCTCCAATCTTTCAGCAAACAACTGCTTATCCCTTTCAGTAACCTGACAAATCAGTTCTTTTTTCCCACAAGAGACCAAACAGACACCAAAGAATCCTAACAAAAGAATCTCAAAAAATTTTCCTACATTTTTGCCCATTTTATACGCTTTTTATACAAAAAGCAATTGATTCCAAAGTCATCATAGATAGCAAGGAGATTTGTAGAAGAATGTTGCTTTCTTTTTTCATAACTTGAGGGAAAATTTTTGTCGAATTAAGGTGTTGTTGTTGATAAATTACTGATCAAAAAAGTCGGCATTCATGGCTTCTAAAACACTAAGTAGAAAAACAGCAATCGTCACCGGAGCTTCGAGTGGTATTGGATATGCAACAGCTCTTGCCCTGGCCAGTGCAGGAGCTAATCTTGTTGTGGGAGCACGCAGAATGGAAAGGTTAAACAGCCTCGTAGAGAAAATCGAAGCGATGGGAGCATCAGCTTTAGCAATACGAACCAATGTCAGGGAACTGAGCGATGTGGACAGCTTAGTTTTAGGGGCAAAAAAGAAGTTTGGTGGTGTCGACATATTTGTCAATAGTGCAGGAATCATGCCCCTTTCCTTGTTAAGAAAAATGAGAGTAGCCGAATGGTTGAATATGATTGATATAAATTTTAAAGGGGCTGTTCATGTGGTATCAGCCATATTACCGACCTTTCTAGAGCAAAAATATGGCCATTTGGTTTTTGTCTCCTCTATTGCTTCTAAAAAAATCATCCCTGGTTCAGCGATATATTCAGCTTGTTCGTCAGCTATAAGAACTCTTGCTGAAGGAATAAGAATGGAACTATCTCCATTTGATCAAATCAAAATCACCCTTGTCGAAACTGGCTATGTTCAAACCGAGCTTTTTGATTCCATCGAAGATGAAGAGATTAAACGTTCCATTATCGCTGAATTAGCTACAATCTCTCCACTAAAAGCGGAGGAAGTTGCTTCGGCCATACTTTATGCTCTTTGCCAACCTCCTCATGTTGACATAAATGAAATTGTGGTGAGGCCAACGATGCAAGCTGTATAAATAAGCAATAAAATAACCGTTCCCTCAGACTTACTCGCTTCTGCTCACAGAGGAACAAAGCTAACTTCCTGCTTCACAGAGGACAGTTTTTCCCATCGTCATGCGACGGCGGCCAGAGCTTTTTTCTCCACCGGCTTCACATTTGGCGCAACTCGTCATAAGGCCGTTTAGGACGGCCAAACCATGCGTCAGGATATTCCTTGCCGCATTCACCTCCCGGTCGTGGATGCTTCCACACTCCGGGCACACCCACTGGCGAATGGCCAGCGGCAGTGTTTCCTGGACCCTCCCCCATGCCGAACAGC
>Ga0209120_1000100_pt1 | contig 33545 bp, 32 predicted proteins | sample JossMetagenome_FD_184730 | JGI IMG/M metagenome (GOLD analysis project Ga0209120, IMG submission 184730) | Hot spring microbial communities from Joseph's Coat, Yellowstone National Park, USA - JC2_E (SPAdes) (version 3) | ecosystem: Environmental > Aquatic > Thermal springs > Hot (42-90C) >... | reverse complement strand
AACGTCCAGCCCAAATAAGCTCAACTCGGGCGCTCGGGTCCCAGACCCAAGAGCGCCCGAGTCTCTCGAGCAGGTTCCACCCCCAGCTCCTCTCGCAAACGCTCGGCGAAACGTTGGTAGTACCTGAGCGCTTCACCCTTGCGTCCAAGATCGAGAAGGCTGCGAAGCAGCAGGCGCAGAGCTTCCTCTTCCAACGGCTCGAGCTCGAGGACACGCTCCAAGACCACCCTTGCCTCCTCAGGTGGAAGGCGCTGTCCAGCGCGCATCAAGCTGCGCACTACCCGAGCGCGCAATGCCTCCCGCTCAGCGTCGATCTCCGGCAGGTCAAGGCCAGGCAACAGGGGCTCTTGGTAAAGGCCGAGCACCTCGCGAGCTGCTCCCAAATCACCCCTTTCGAGGGCGTGAAGCCGGGACTTGAGCTCCTCGAGGTCCGCCTTGACCCGCACGAGCTGACCCTCTTCAAGGTAGGTCGGTACTCCCCAGGGTTCCAAGGCCCGCCGGAGGTAGTGGAGGTGGACCTGAAGGTTGTTGCGAGCTTGCTCAGGAGCCACCTCGGGCCAAAGCGCCGCCTTGAGCTGAGCGGCGTCAAAGCCGAGGAGCAAGAGGCCGAAGAGCTGTTTGAGCCGTAGCGAGAGGTTAATTGGACCCAAAGGTCCCTCGATGTAAAAGCGCCCGAGCACCCAGACTCTCAAAGGGGGAAGCTCGTGAGACCGCTGGCGGATCGCCTCTTTAAAGCCTCCTTGGAGCAAGGTACGCAGAGGGTAGGCGCGAAGGAGCTCAGGCCGGTGGGAAGCGATGGCCTGAGGAGGAAGCAGCGCCGGGAGGACCCGTTCACCAAGAGAGGTAAGGCCGAGCAGGGCATTTAGATCCTCCTCGGTGCCGAGGAGAAGGAAGCGGGCCGCGTGCCAGAAGAGCTGAGCTTCCCGCTCACGGGGCAAAGGAGGCAAATGAGCGGCATCTTCCCAGGCCAAAGCCCGCTCCAGCGCGGTCCAGTTACCCTCTCCATCCTTCAAGACCACCCTGGCCTCTTCGCGAAGCCCCTGGAGGCGGAGAGTCCGGGCCCAGAGCCCGCGCACCCGATCGAGGAGGGCGGGATGTTCCCAGGCCTGGGCGCGAGCCCAGAGGGCGGGAAAGGCCTCGGAGCTTCCCCGGAGGGCAGCCCACTCCGCTTCCGCTTCTAGAGCTCTGAGGGAATCGCGGGGCGCCTCACGGATGGCCGCCTCCAGGTGCTTCAGGACCAACTCCTCTTGCGCAAGGAGTTTATAGGCCCGAGCGAGGGTCAGATGAGCCTCGGCCAGAGATTGTGGGAGGTAGCGAGCTACAGCTTCCAACTCCTCCTCATAGACAAGGATGAGCCCCTCAAGATCACCCTCCATCTCAAACCGAAGGGAGGCCAAGTTCATACGGGGAGCTGTGCGGGCGGTGCTGCTCAAGAGGTGCTGGGTGGCCTGCTCCAAAAGCTCCAGCGCCCTCTTCCGGTCCCCTGAGGCCTCATAGACCAACGCGACATCATTAAGGAAGCGCCCCGCGAGGTCCGGATCCACATCTGGAGCATTCAAGAACGTCAAGCCCTGTTCCGCCGCGGCCTTAGCCTCCTCAGGATGGGAAGGAGCAAGAAAGAAGGCCGCCATACCATAGGCCTCCAGGCGCACGCGAGGAGGTGCGGTCGCTTCGCGTGCCGCCTCTAGGAGGAACGCCACCCCCTCCCGGAACCGCCCCAAGCGGCAGAACGACTCTCCCAAGCGCACGGTTCTCCTAGGCCCTCGCTGCCCTCCTACCTGGGCATCCCAGCGGATGAACGCCGCAGGGTCGACGGTGGAGAGGTAACCCTCGGGTAGAGAGGGTACCAACCCATCGAGGAGCCCTCTGAGTTCTTCCCAAAGCTCCGCTCGCTCATAGGCATAACCCCGAAAAAGAACGTTCAGCCGCCCCCCCTCCTCACGCACCGCCTTTTTCACCCTTTCAGGCTCGGCTCGCCAGAGCGTCTCGGCGACCAAGGGGTGGAGGCGGATGCCTTCGGTAAGCGCCTGAGCAAAACCCCGGCCAGCCAGCGCCTCGGTCTCAGGGCGAACGGCCGAGTGCGGAAGGTAAGGCAGGGCGGCTAAGAAGAGGGCCTCGCGAAAGAGCGCCTGCCCCAGGCTCTGGCGCATACCCAAGAGAAGGGCTTCCCGCGCGGGCGGCTCTCCGGTGAGGGCGGTCAGGTGGAGGACCAAAGGCCACCCTCCAGAAGCCCGCCAGGCTGACTCAGCCTGCTGAGGATCACTAAAGAGGGCTCGAGCTTCATCCAAAGTGAACGCGAGATCGCTGGCCCGTAGGTGAAGGAGGCGCTTCCCGCTAGCCAGGTGGAGGAGCTCAGGACACGGAAGGGAGGTACGGCTAGCTAGGAGGAGGAGGCCTTGGGAGTAACGGAGGAGGGGACCGAGGTCATCTGACTCTCCCTCAAGATCCTCCATGACGACCAGAGTGAGGGGGTTAGCCAGGGCCTCGAGGATCACCCCCCAGGGCGCGCTTCCCGGAAGACGCAGCGCCTGAGCCAAGCTCTCTCGGGGGCCCAGGCCCAGACCCAAGGAGACCCAGACCACCCGCACCCCTTGCTGCTCCAGGCGGTCCGCCCACTGAGCGGCGAGGACGCTCTTCCCATAGCCAAAAGGGGCCTCGAGGATGACCACTGAGCCCTCCGACTCCGGCAAGCGACTGAGCAGGCGGGGCCGCTCCAGATATAAGGGGCTCAACTTGAGGCGGGTGGCCAGCATCGGGACCTCCTCTACGGGAGCACGTCCCCATTAAAGTCGATCCATAACAAAGCTGCCACCTGAGGGTGGCAGCTCGATCAGGCTTGGGTGGCCCTTAGGAGTGGACGTAGTGAAGGTCCATGGGCCCCTCGTAGCGGGCATCGGGACGCAGGAGGCGGTTATCCATCTCGGTGTACTCGAGGATGTGACCGCACCAGCCCACGATGCGGGCCACAGCGAAGATGGGGGTGAAGTACTCGAGGCTGAAGCCGAGGTCAGAGTAGACCACCCCGGAGTAAAAGTCCACATTGGGGTAGATGCCCCGAGGAGCCAAGACCTTTCCGGCCTCCTCCTCGATGATCTTGAGGATCTGGTACTCCCGGCTCTTGCCGTGCTTCTCCGCAGCGAGGCGAGCATACTTCTCGAGGACCCCCGCCCGCGGATCGTAGGCCTTATAGACCCGGTGGCCCATCCCCATGATCCTCCCATGCTCGGCAAGGGTCTTTTGGACCCAAGGGCGGGCGCGCTCCACAGTCCCGATCTCCTCGATCATCTTCATGACCGCTTCATTCGCCCCCCCGTGACGAGGCCCCTTGAGCGCTGCGATCGCCGCGGTGATCGACGAGTAGAGATCGGTTTGGGTCGAGTACGCTGCGATCGCCGTAAAAGTCGAGGCATTGAAGCCGTGCTCAGCCTGCAAGATCAAAGCGACGTCCATGAGCTTGACCTGCTCGGGGGTAGGCTCCTTGCCCGTGCTCATGTACAAGAAGTTGGCCGCGTGGGAGAGATCTGGCCGCGGGGCGATGGGTTCAAGACCCTCCCGCAAGCGCTTGTTGGCCGCCACTAAGGTCGCCATCTTGGCGATCAAGGAGAGGCTCTTGGCAAAAAGGGCCTCCCGAGAAATCGCGGCTTCCTCGGGATCCAGCATCCCCAAGGTGCTCACCGCAGTCCTCAAAGCGGACATCGGGTGGGCTTGAAGGGGATAGTCCCGCATGGCCCTCAGGAGCGCTTCGGGAAGCGGGCGCTCTTGGATCAACTTCTGGCTAAACTGAGCGAGCTCCTCTTGGCTCGGCAATCGTCCGTAGAGGAGTAGGAACGCGACTTCCTCGTAACTACTCTCCTCGGCAAGCTCCTGGATGGGGTAACCGAAGTAGTAGAGCTTCCCTTGCTGACCGTCGATGTAGCACATCTTGGTCTCAGTAAAAAGAATTCCCTCTAAACCCCGCGCGATCGTCTCGGTGCTCATATCCATCCTCCTTAGCGCTAGTCTAACACCGCCGAGGAGCAAACCGGGCACCCTGGGCGACGGTTGAGCTGCAGAGTATGGACCGTAGCCCCCAAGCCGTCGTAGAGGATGAGCCGATCCCAGATCGGCGCGCCGACTCCCGAGAGGAGCTTGAGTACCTCCACCGCCATCCAGCTTCCCACCACCCCCACCACCGCTCCTAAGACCCCCGCTTCTGCGCAGTTTGGCCCCTCGCTGGGGGGTTCAGGATAGAGGCAGGCGTAGCAGGGTCCCTGGCGGGGACGAAAGAGGGCCACTTGCCCTTCAAAGCGATAGACCGCTCCATAGACGAGGGGGCGATCCCGCTCGGCACAAGCTTGGTTGAGGAGGTAGCGCGTCGGAAAGTTATCGGAAGCGTCTACCACGACGTCGTAAGCCCCCACCAGCTCAGCTGCCCGCGGGGCAAGCAGGCGCTCTGGATACGGCTCGATGGAGATCAGGGGATTGAGTGCGAGGAGGGCCTCCCGAGCGGCCTCGACCTTGAGGCGGCCGAGGTCCTGAGCGCGGTAGAGGATCTGGCGCTGAAGGTTGGAGAGCTCCACGCGGTCGCTATCCACGATCCCCAAGCGCCCCACCCCAGCGGCAGCCAAATAGAGGAGCAGCGGAGCCCCTAATCCACCAGCCCCCACCACCAAGACCGAGGCCTGCTTAAGTCGGGCCTGCCCTCTGGGGCCCAGCTCGGGAAGCACCATCTGGCGAGCATAGCGGTCGAGCTCATCACGACTCCACACAGAGCTCCACCTCCTCGCCAGCGGGGAGCAGATAGGCCCCGACCCGACGATCCCGAAGGCTCAAAATCACGTAGGGAAGGGGCCAAAAGGCCTGCTGGCGGTCCTGCAGACTCGGCACCGCTGGGGTATTGGGATGGGAGTGGTAGATCGCCACAAGCTCTCCTTTCAGGCGGCTCAGCACCGAGACGAGCTCCTCGGGGTCAGCCTGATAGGCCACCTCCGGATGGGGGTGGATGTTCCTCAGCGGCCAGACCTCCTCGACCCGATGCTCCCTCCCGCTCCAAAGGCCCACCCCCTCCCGCGGGGCCTCCGCGTCCAAATGGGACCAGGTCGCTTCGAGCTTAGCGCGTGGAACCCAGAGCTTCACAGGGCTTGAGCCTATCACGCTTGAAGCAAGCTTACCGCAATGACCTTCACGGTCGTATACTCGTCCCCAAAGGAGGCCAGCCATGATCCGAACCCTTGCCCTGGTGGGCCATAGCGGGAGTGGGAAAACGACCCTCGGCGAAGCCCTGCTCTACGCGACCGGAGCGAAGGAGCGTCCGGGGAGCGTCGAGGAGGGAACCACCACTTCGGACTACACGCCAGAAGAGCGGGCCCACCGCTTCTCGGTCCGCACCGCGGTGCTCCCCATGACCTACCGGGGCCACGAGATCTTCCTGCTCGACGCCCCCGGCTATGCCGATTTCGTGGGCGAGATCCGAGGAGCTCTGGAGGCGAGTGACGCCGCGTTGGTCGCTGTCGCTGCCAGCTCGGGGGTCCAGATCGGGACCGAACGAGCCTGGACGGTCGCCGAGCGGCTCGGCCTGCCCCGCATGGTCGTGGTGACCAAGCTCGAAGAAGGGGGCGACTTCTTCGGCCTCCTCGAGGACTTACGGGCCACCTTAGGCCCCATCGTCCCCGCCCACCTCCCGCTTTACGCCGAGGGGCGCTGGGTCGGCCTCATCGACGTCTTGCGGGGCCGGGCGCTGCGCTACGACCGGGGGACCCCTCAAGAAGTCCCCCTCGCTCCCGAAGAGGCCAGCCAGCTCCAGAAGTACTGGGATGCCGCCCGGGAAGCCATCATCGAGACCGACGAGGGACTCCTCGAGCGCTATCTCGAAGGAGAGGAAGTCGAAGACGCAGGCCTCTCCCGGGCCTTCCACGAAGCGGTGCGCAGGGGCCTCCTCTTCCCAGTGGCCATCGGCTCAGCCCGCGCTCAAATCGGGCTTGACCTTCTCCTCGAGCTCCTGCTTGAAGCTCTCCCCTCCCCCACCGAGCGCTTCGGTGAGGGGCCAGCTTTGGCCAAGGTCTTTAAGGTCCAGATCGACCCCTTCATGGGCCACGTCGCCTTCGCCCGCCTCTACCGCGGCCAACTCCGGGTCGGCGAGGTCCTCCAGTCAGAGGCTGGCCCCCTCCGCCTCAACCACCTCTACTCGGTCCGCGGCAAGGACCTCTTCGAGATCCCCGAGGCCCAGGCCGGCTACATCCTGGCGTTTCCCAAAAACGAGGCCCTCCACCGGGGCATGCTCCTCTGGGCAGGGGAGCGGCCGAGCTCTGAAGAGGTCCCTTTGGCCCGCCTCCCCGAACCCTATGCGGTGAGCGCCATCTACCTGAGCGAGAAAGGAGATGAAGGGAAGCTCGCCGAAGCCCTCCACCGCCTGCTTGAGGAGGACCCCTCCTTCCGCCTCGAGCGCAACCCGGATACCGGGGAGACCCTCCTGTGGGGGATGGGCGAGCTCCACCTCGAGACCGCTCGTGAGCGGCTTAAGGACTATGGGGTGAGCGTCGAGCTCCGCCCGCCCAAAATCCCCTATCGGGAGACCATCCGCAAGGTGGCCGAGGGTCAGGGCAAGTACAAGAAGCAGACCGGCGGCCACGGGCAATACGGGGACGTCTGGCTCCGCCTCGAACCGGCTGCCGAGTACAGCTTCGAGTGGCGGATCACCGGAGGGATAATCCCCAGCAAGTATGCCGAGGCGATCGAGAAAGGCATTCAAGAAGCAGCCCAGGGGGGAATCCTGGCCGGCTATCCGGTGATCGGCTTCCGAGCGATTGTCTACAACGGGAGCTACCACGAGGTCGATTCCTCCGATCTCGCTTTCCAGGTAGCCGCCTCGCTGGCCTTCAAGAACGTGGCCAGCAATGCCCAGCCCGTCCTCCTGGAGCCCATCTACGCCCTCAAGATCTTCGTCCCCCGAGATCGGGTCGGGGAGGTCCTCTCCGATCTCCAAGGGCGCCGAGGCAGGATCCTAGGCATGGACCAGGATGGGGCTCTGAGCGTCATCCAGGCTGAGGCTCCTTTGGCTGAACTCCTCGACTATAGCCGGACCCTCTCCGGCCTCACCCAGGGCACCGGGGCCTATAACTTGGAGTTCGATCACTATGCCGAGGTCCCCCCTCCCCTCGCCCAACGGATCATCCGAGAGCGGGCCGCCGCAGAGTAGAATGGGGGCATGGAGCAAGTGCTCATTGGGGTGCGCGGCCTCCAGGCCCCCGAGCAGGTCGAGAAGGTCCTTCGCGCTCTTCACGAGCTCTCCGGCGTCGAGGAGGTCGAACTCATCGAGCCGGGCCAGCTCCAAGTGCGCTACAACCCCCAATCCCTTACGGTCATGGACCTCCTCCGGGCCATCCGCGAGCAGGGGTTCTTAGCCGGCATGCTCTAGAAAGGAAACTTATGGCCTACCGCAACGAGTTTGGTGCCCTCAAAAGCCTCTCAACCCGCTCAGGCGACGTCTTCTACTACGATCTGCGCGAGCTCGAGCGGCAAGGACTCCTCCACCTCGAAGAGCTCCCCTTCTCGATCCGGGTGATGCTCGAAAGCCTCCTACGCAACGAGGACGGTTATCGGGTGAGCCGAGAACATATCCTCGCCCTCGCTGGCTGGAAGCCTGATCCCGGGGAGATCGAGGTCCCTCTGATCCTGGCCAGGGTCCTGCTGCAAGACTTCACCGGGGTCCCCGCGGTGGTCGACCTCGCCTCGATGCGGGAAGCGGTCGCCCGCCTAGGGGGAGATCCCGAGGAGATTAACCCGGTGGTCCCGGTCGATCTGGTCATCGACCACTCGGTCCAGGTCGACTACTTCGGTACGGCTTACGCCTTCTTCTATAACGTCGAGAAAGAATACGAGCGCAACGAGGAGCGCTACCGGCTCATCAAGTGGGCCCAGCGCGCTCTGCGGAACTTCCGGGCAGTTCCTCCGGGGACCGGCATCTGCCATCAGGTCAACCTCGAGTACCTCGCCCAGGTGGTCATGACCCAGAAGCAAGATGGTCGGGTCTATGCCTTCCCCGACACCCTGGTGGGCACCGACAGCCACACCACGATGATCAACGGGCTGGGCGTCCTCGGCTGGGGCGTGGGCGGCATCGAGGCCGAAGCGGTCATGCTCGGCCAGCCGTACTACATGCTGGCTCCCAAAGTGGTGGGCTTCAAGATCACCGGCGAGCTGCCTGAAGGAGCAACCGCTACCGATTTGGTCCTTCGGGTCACCGAGATGCTCCGCAAGCACGGGGTGGTGGGGAAGTTTGTGGAGTTCTACGGGCCCGGAGTCTCCAAGCTCTCCTTGGCCGATCGAGCCACGATCGCCAATATGAGCCCCGAGTACGGCGCCACCATGGGCTTTTTCCCGATCGACGCCGAGACGCTGGCCTACCTCAGGCTGACCGGCCGCTCCGAGGAGCACGTCGACCTCGTCGAGCGCTACAGCAAAGAGGCTGGTTTCTTCCGGACCGATGCCGATGAGCCCCGCTACTCCGAGTACCTCGAGCTCGACCTCTCGACGATCGAGCCCTCGCTGGCTGGCCCCAAGCGCCCTCAGGATCGGGTGCCACTCCATCAGGTCAAGGAGAGCTTCCTCCGCGACCTCCAGAAAGACCCCAAGGAGCGCGGCTTCGGCCTCAGCCCCGAGGCGCTAAAGCGCAGCGTGGTCGTCGAGCGGGACGGGGAGCGCTTTGAGCTCCGGCATGGCTCGGTGGTCATCGCCGCGATCACCAGCTGCACGAACACCTCAAACCCCTCGGTCATGATCGGCGCCGGGCTGCTCGCCAAGAAGGCAGTCGAGGCCGGGCTGGATACCCAACCCTGGGTGAAGAGCAGCCTCGCTCCGGGCTCCAAGGTGGTGAGCGAGTACCTCGATGCTGCCGGGCTCACCCCGTTCCTCGAGGCTTTGCGTTTCCATCTGGTCGGCTACGGCTGCACGACCTGCATTGGGAACAGCGGACCCTTGCCTGAGGAGATCTCCAAGGCCATACGGGAGGGGGATCTAGTCGTCGCCGCGGTCCTATCTGGCAACCGCAACTTTGAAGGGCGCGTCCATCCTGAAGTGCGGGCGAACTACCTGGCCTCTCCCATGCTCGTGGTGGCCTACGCCCTGGCCGGCCGGATCGACATCGATCTCGATCGTGAGCCCTTAGGTCTGGACCCCAACGGGCGCCCCATCTACCTTAAGGACATCTGGCCGAGCCAGAAAGAGATCCAAGAGGCCATCCACCGCAGCCTGGACCCCGAGATGTTCCGTCGGCAGTACGCCCGGGTCACCCAAGGGGATGCCCACTGGGAGGCGCTCCAGGTCCCCAAGGGAGTCCTCTACCAGTTTGACCCCCAATCGACCTATATCCAGAACCCCCCGTTCTTCCAGAACCTCTCCTCCCAGCAGGCTCCGCGCGACATCGAAGGGGCCCGGGTCCTCTTGGTGCTCGGCGACTCGATCACCACCGACCACATCTCGCCTGCTGGGAGCATCAGCAAGAACTCCCCAGCGGGCCGCTATCTCATGGAGCGAGGGGTGCGCCCCGAAGACTTCAACAGCTATGGCAGCCGCCGAGGCAACCACGAGGTCATGGTCCGGGGAACCTTCGCCAACATCCGGCTGCGCAACCTCATGCTCCCAGGCGTGGAGGGGGGCTTCACCCTCAAGCTTCCCGAGCGAGAGCAGCTCACCGTCTACGAAGCGGCCATGCGCTATCAGGCCGAAGGGACGCCGTTGATCATCTTGGGCGGCAAAGACTACGGGAGCGGCTCGAGCCGGGACTGGGCGGCTAAGGGGACCTACCTCCTGGGGGTCAAGGCGGTCATCGCTGAGAGCTTTGAGCGCATCCACCGGAGCAACTTAGTCGGAATGGGGGTCCTGCCTCTGGTCTTCGAGCCGGGACAGAGCGTCAGCCAGCTCGGGCTCACCGGCTTCGAGCGCTATACCTTGCGAGGCATCGAGGGGCTACGGCCGCGAGGCATGGTCCAGGTGATCGCCGAGCGGGACGACGGCTCCAAGGTCGAGTTCCAGGTCCAAGCCCGCATCGATACCGCTGTTGAGCTCGAATACTTCCAGAACGGGGGGATCCTGCAGACCGTGCTCCGGAAGCTGCTCGCTCAGGAGCCTCGGTAAGCTCCAGCCACAAACTCGCCCATCCCCCAGGCCTGGACCAGCTCTCCCTGGTAGGTTCCTCTCCCCGCTTCAGGCCCTTCCCAGTAGGCCACCTCAGCGATGGGGCTCAAGAGCTCCTGGTCGAGGTGGAGGGGTTGGAGGCGAAGGCGTAGGCCGCTGGCACGGATCTCCCAGGCTACCGGGTAAAGCCGCCCGGTCGGAGAGCGCCAGGTCGCTGTCGGCACCATCCGGAGGTCCTTGAGCGGATGGACCTCCCCCTCACCATCGGTGAGATCGCCGATCGTCTGAACGACCTGCCCCTGGGCGTCGCGGATCTCGTAGAGCATGAGGTCCGCTCCGTTCGAGAGGTGAAGGCCAAACCAGTCCCAGGTCGCCGAAGCTCCTGGCTGCTGGTTGCCCCACTGATGATCCATCCAGGCGAGCCCGCGGACCCACTGCCCGTGGATCTTACCCACGAGCAGGAGGCGGGGATAGGAGATGTAGGCCATCCGGCCGGTCGCCTGAGTCCCCGAATAGCCGGGCAGCTCGACCACCGGGGGCTTGAGGGGGGTGAGGCGGGCTTCGATGGGGCCTGCCCGGAAGAGGAAGTGAGACCCCACCTGGCGGAGCTGCCAGCCGTTCTGGGCGAGCTCGAGAGGTGGATAGCTCACCTGAGCAGGACAGCCCTGAAAGCTATCGCACTCCTCAAAGCGGACCGTTCCGGTCTTGAGGTTGGTCACCTCCAACTGGCTAAGGTAGATCGGGCTGGGGTGCAAAAGATCGGCGGGAATGCCGTGGATCTTCAAGGCCGGCGGCGGAACGAGCTTGAAGAAGGCCCAGTGGAAGGCGATCTGGGCCTGAGGAAGGTAACTGGAGACATACCACCACTCTAAATTGACCGCCTGAGGCCCCCAGCTGTAAGGAGAGGGCACTGCCGGCAGCTCTTCGAGCTGAGGAGCGCATCCAGCCAGGAGGAAGACGAGCGGAATTAACCAACGCATAGTCCGGAGCTCATCATACAAACGATCAAAAGACTAGGCGCACCGCTACGGTATGCTGGGAAGGTCTTGAACGACACCCATGCCCATCTCGACACGCTCAGCCCCGAGGTGCTCCAGGAGACCCTGCGCGACACTCAGGGCTTCGCCCTGCTCCTCAGCGTGGCCAGCCGCATCGACGACCTCCAGACGACCCTGACCCTCGCGGAGACCTACCCCTGGATCTACGCGGCTATTGGCCTCCACCCCGTTGAGGCCGAGCGGCTGGCTGGGCTTGAGCGCCTCGCAGCGCTGAGCTCTCATCCCCGGGTACGGGCCCTCGGCGAGAGCGGACTTGACCTCTACTGGCACCCGGAGACCGAAGCGCTGCAGTGGAAGGCTCTCGAAGCCCAAGCCCTCCTCGCCGCTCAGGCCAACCTCCCTCTGGTCCTCCACATTCGGAGCGCCCCGGGCTCCGATCAGGCTGAGCGCGCGATGGCCCGCTGGATCCGGGAGGCCCCTCCCCTTCGCCTGGTCCTTCACGCCTTTTCCGGCCACTACGAGCTCCTCGAAGCCGGCCTCGAGCGAGATGCTTACTTCAGCTTCGCAGGGCCGCTCACCTACAAGCGCAACGAGAGCCTCCGTCAAGCAGCCCGGCTGGTGCCCCTCGAGCGGATCCTCATCGAGACAGATAGCCCCTTTCTACCTCCAGAGCCCTTTCGCGGTCAGGTCAACCGGCCAAGCTGGGTCCGCCAGACGCTCGACCGCCTCGCCGAGCTGCGCCAGTTGAGCCCCGAGGAGGCCGAAGCGGCGGTCGATGCGAACGCGCGGCGGTGTTTTCGCTTGACCGAAGGCCCTTCGGCTTCTTAGACTCGTGAAGGTGCGTACGCCTCGCAACGATTAAGCGAGGGGGCTCAGGACCCCCGGCACTGCTCGAGCGCCGGGGGATTTGCGTTTGAGGAGGACCCATGCAGCGAACCTTGATTGCGGAAGCCGGACACCGCCTAGGCCAGACGATCACTCTGATGGGTTGGCTTCACTGGAAGCGCGATCTTGGAGGTATTCGCTTTCTTCTCCTCAGAGACCGCAGCGGGCTCATCCAGGTGGTCGCCGGCCCCGAAGCTCCCCTTCCCCTCGCCGAATCGGTCCTTCGCGTCACCGGTCGCCCAGTAGAGCAACCTAAAGCTCCTGGTGGCCTGGAGCTCCTCGCCGAGCAGATCGAGGTCCTGGTTCCAGCCGAGGAACCCACCCCCATCGAGATCCCGAAGAGCTGGCGGGCTCACCCCGAGACCCTCTTCGAGCATCGCTACGTCAGCCTGCGCGCTCCCGAGGCGCGGGCCCCCCTCAAAGTCCAGGCCCACCTGCTCAGCGGGTTTCGAAAGTTCCTCGATACGCAGGGGTTTACCGAGATCTCGACGCCCAAGATCGTCTCAGCAGGAGCGGAGGGTGGGAGCAACCTCTTCGGGATCGACTACTTCGAGCACCGGGCCTACCTCGCTCAATCTCCTCAGCTCTACAAGCAGATCCTGGTGGGGGTCTTTGAACGGGTCTATGAAGTCGCGCCCGTCTGGCGGGCCGAGGAGCACGCGACCAGCCGGCACCTCAACGAGTACCTCTCCCTTGACGTGGAGATGGCCTTCATCGAGAGCGAAGAGGAGCTGATGGACCTCGAGGAGGCCCTCCTGCAAGCCATGCTCGAGGAGGTGCTCACCCACGCCAGCCCCGAGCTCCGCCTCCTCCAGGCTGAAGTTCCCCCTCCTCCTTCCTCGATCCCCCGCATCCCCCACGCTGAGGCGCTCCGGTTGGTCCGGCAGCTCGGAGTTCCGGTCGATCTCGACCTCACCGACGAAGCCGAGCGGGCGCTGGGCGAGTACTTCAAAGCCCAAGGCAGCGACTTCGTCTTCATCACCCGCTACCCCCAAAGCCTACGCCCGTTCTATACCTACCCTGAGCCCGATGGGACCACCCGAGGTTTTGACCTGCTCTTCCGGGGCCTCGAGGTGACCTCAGGAGGGCAGCGCATCCATCGCTATCAGGAGCTCCTCGAAAGCCACCGGCGTAAGGGCAACCATCCCGAAGCATTCGCCGCCTACAACGAGGTCTTCAAGTACGGGATGCCACCTCACGGGGGGTTCGCCTTAGGAGCAGAGCGATTTACCCAAAAACTGCTCGGCCTCTCGAACGTCCGTCAGGCCCGCGCCTTCCCCCGCGATCGCCACCGCCTGACTCCTTAAAAGCGCTCAGGCCATCGGGCGGCCTGAGCGCTCTCTGGAAGGGCTCAATATCCGGGGAACGGGCGGGTGGTGGGAGGAAGGGCAGGACCAAATGCGATCGGTCCAAGCCCATGGCCGATGTTGAGGGTGATCGCTGGGGCCGGGCTCAGGCTTCCCCCCTGGGCGAGCTCGGCCGCTGTGTACTCGAGGAGCTGCGTAGTAGTCCCCGTAGGACCAATACCCGTGTTGACCCAAAGGTTACCCTGGGCATCAAAGGCCAGACTGCCCAAAGACCCCATGCCTTGGCTCAGCGTGAGCGTGCGGGCAGGGGTAGGGGCTCCTCCTTGGGCCAGCTGGGCCGCCGTATATTCGTAAAGCGTCGTCGTGCTCGTTGAGGAGTTGAAGGAGGTGCAGGGCAGCCAGAGATTGCCCTGGGGATCAAACGCCAGAGGGCCATCAACTACGCCGCCAGAACTGCACGAAGAAGGCGGTGTCAGGGTGGACTGGGGAAAGGCCGCTCCACTGGTCGGGAGGCTGCCCAGAGCGTAGCTGACAAGAAGGTTGTTGCTGTTGGCGTCTCGGAGGAGCACCCAGAGATGGCCGCTGGAATCGAAGGCTACTGAGCTAGGGTAAAAGTAGGGTTGTCCAGCAGCCTGCTCGAGGGTGACCTCGACCTGGGGCTTCACGTTGGGGATACCGCTGCCAGTCAGCTCGGAAGCTGGGTAACCGAGAAGCGCCGCTTCGTTGTTCCCGCCGGTAGCAGCGATCCAGAGCCCACCCTGAGGATCCATGGCCATCGCCGTGAGGTTAAAGGGTCTCGGTACCGGCAAGATTGCAGTGGGCAAAAGCCCCCCCGAGGCGACGAGCTGGGATTGAGTGTAGCGGTCCACCGCATTCGAAACATCGGTGCCCACCCAGAGATTTCCCTGCGGATCGAAGAGCAAAGCCGTCGGCTGGGGCGCACCTCCGAGAGAGTACTGGGGCATGGGCGTCGACCCCGGCGTCAGCTGGGCGGGCGTGAAGCCGAAGAGGCCGGAGCCTGAGACCCAGAGGTTACCTGAGGCATCGAAGGCGAGCTGGAAAAATGGGCCCAGGGGAATCGCTAGGCTTCCTGGAGTCGGGGTGCTGGATCCCCCTGGTGTGAGCTGGCTCGGGGAGAGCACGTAGAGACCATTGCCCCCTCCCATCCACAGATTTCCCTGCCCATCGAAAGCCAAGCTGTAAAGCCAGTCGTTGATGGAGAGGTTGAGCAGAGCAGGCTGCTGGCTACCGCCTTGGGCGAGCTGGGCGGAGCTCAACTCGAAGAGAGATTGTGGCGGCGACGAAGCGACGATCCCCCAGAGGTTCCCGTGGGAATCGAACGTGATCCCCTGAATACCGGAAGCGATAGTTACCGAGACGGTGAGGCTTGGACTCTGGGAGCCCCCCTGGGCAAGCTGGCTTGGGGTAAAGCGGGCAAGGAGGTTTCCCGCAAATCCTCCGACGATCCAGAGGTTCCCCTGGGGATCGAACTCGAAGCTGGCCTGATTGAATTCACAACCCGTCCAGGTCACCTCTTGGCTCGGTTGGAGGCTTCCACCCTGCTGGATCTGGGCGGGAGTGAACTCCGAGAAGGTGCACCCGGTACCAAAGTTCCTGCTCCCCAACCAGAGGTTGCCCTGAGGATCCAAAGCTGCGCCGGCGATGTAGCCCTGGGTTGGCACAGGTACGGTGAGGGAGGCGGTGAGCTGGAGTCCTCCGGAGCCCAGCGTGTAGACCCCCCCTCAGCTCCCCAGATGACATCGAGAGATTGACCTCGGATGGCGAACAGAGGGTCCTGAAGGCCAATGAGGAAATCATCGGGCTTGGGCGTTCCGCTCGCCGCCCGCGAAGCTGGATTGAAGCCGAGAAGGTACAATCCTCCCGCCCCGCCTCCTCCTGTCCACAGAGCCTGCCCTTGCGGGGCGGTCGATGATGGGGGAGGCGCGGTCTTCGCCTGTTGCCCACAACCTGAGACAAGAGTCAGGCCGAGCGCCAGGCCTAAGGTCAGCCATGTCTTCCAGATCAGCCGCGACGGTATGTGCATGCCACCACCTCGAAGAGCTCGGAGCTCAGCGTAAAGAAGAGCAGCTTAAGGCGGTCTTAAAAGCCTGCGCTACAGTCTTTGAGCATAGGCCCGAGTCGCACCCAAGCTCCCTCAACACCCTGAAAAAAGGCTAAGCGCCAACTTATAGAAAAGAGGGGGTGTGGGGGAGCTATCATCCCCCGCCTCTTCAGAACGGGGGTCCATGGGCTCCCCCACGTGTTCCTTCGGAGCACGCTTCATTAAGAAGAGCGTTCCCCGTGCACCTTGAGCCTTGGAGTAGGGGTTCCACGTAGTCCGATGGGTAACACTCCAAACGAACAGCCGTGGCAGAGCTAGAAGCATTGCCATACGCCTGCCGATACAGAGTCAAGGTTGTTCTGGGCTTGGAGGGAGCCCTCGGGATGGGGGCGGCAGGGGCCCGTCCCTTGAGAACCCGAGAAGCCCCGTTGTTCAGAACGGGGAGTCATCACTTCTGGTGAGCATCCTGAACCCAGGTAGGCTGAGCCTGGATTTGAGCCCTCTGTCATCGGTACAGATAGAGGCCGCGTAAGTCCATGGGAACCTCCAGCGCCCGGCCTTCGGTACTCCTAGTGGGATGGCCCAACTTTGTTAGGATCACCGCCAACTCGGGCCACCTGCAGCTGGTTAGGCCTTGGGCAAGGGGCAGTCTAGGCCACCTATAGTCTTCCCTGGGCTTCGCCTTCAAAGAGCAACCGTTCCAGCGCCGCCCCTGGGGTCAGTACCTCGACCTCGCATACGCTCGCAGGGTTTCCCACCAATAGCTCCGAGGAATGACCCTGAACCTCCCCACGGCTAAAGCCGAGGGGTTCTAAGGGGAACCACCGCCACCTCTTCCCGGCTCTCGCCAGCGGCTACAACATCCGGGACCTCGGCTTGAGCTATCCCCTCTTCTGCGGGCGACCTGCTCCGACTCCGGGGTGAGGCCCCGAAGGAGGAAGGGCGGAACGCTCTTCCACTTGCAGGTTGGGTGGCACGGCTCCACGCCGCCCGCAGGAGCGGTTCCGCACCCGGCCAGCGCGTACGCGCCAGGCCCACGTGGAGCAAACCGTCTTCCCCGACGCACCGCGCCAGGAACGCTGAGTAGAGGTCGCGCTGCATGGTGATCCCGCACGTGCAGGCGTGGATGCGCTGGGAGAGCGGCTTCTTCTGGACATTGCCGCAGCCATGGCAGACCTGGGACAGTTTGGTGAAGGGCGTGGGGAATTCGATCACCCTGCCGCCGGCACTCGCAGCCTTGCGGCGAAGGATCGATACGAACATCCCCGGTGCCCGCACGCTCACCGACCTGCCGTACCGCCGTTGCAGCGCACGATATGAAAGCCGTTCCATCTTGATGACCCGGCCCAGCGCCAGGAGACGGTTGGCCACAGTCCCGTGGAGCGTCTTGCGGTGGGCCGCCTCGCGACGGAACAGCTCGGCCAACGCATCCTCGGTCCGCCGTTGCCGCCGGGACTTGTTCCACCGTTTGGGCCCGGGCCTCACCCGTCCGTTGGGCAGGAAGTTATCGGGATTGTTGGCCCGGCGCTGGCGGTCCAGCTTGCGCTGCAGCCTGCGGATCGTGCGGTGCTTGCGGACCACCTCTTCGCAGAACACCTCCAGGAAGGCGGCCTCCTCCCCGACCGCTGCGACCGTGGAGGGACCGATGTCCAGGCCCACTTCTCCGGGACTGGGAACGTGCTGGGGTTTGCAATAAGGGATGCCCTCGCAGACGAGCTGGGCGTAGAAGCGATCCTGGCCCCGCAGCTTGCGTCGCACCAGCCGGACGTACTTGACCCGCGCGGCCAAGGCATGGGCAATCACCGGGTCGCGGGGGTTGAGGCGGGCCCGGAGCGAGAGGCCGAGCCACTCCAGATGATCGCCCCGCCATCGGATCCCGGCGGCGTTGGACTTCCCCTCGACCGTGTCCAGTTACCGGGCACCTTTGAACCGGGGCCGTCCGCGCTTTCCCAGCAGCCAGGCATTCACCGCCGCGAAGGCCCGGGAGGCCAGCTTCTGCGCGACCTGCACGTCCAAGGCGTCTCCAAACGCCTCTTGGCGCAACCGAACGGCATACCGTTGCAGGGCAGCGTCGCTGAAGGCCACCGACTGCCGGACTTCCTTGAACGTTTCGGTGCGCTCCTTGCCCTTGGGCAGGTTTCGCGCCTTCCGATAGGCCCGACGTTCGTTCAGGAGCCTGGCCTGCTTCAGGGCTTCGCCCAGGCAGGCGTTGTCGACCTGCCGCGCGGCCTCCAGGCGGGCGTTCAACGCATGCGCCTGGGCCGGCGCGACTTGCAGCGGGATTTCGCAGACAAAGGATGGGGTGCGCTCAGACCCGCTTTGGGTCTTCGATGGATTGTTTGATGGCCGCAAGGGGCGCACCTCCTACGGTGGCGACGAAGTAGCTGTTGGTCCACAGGGTCGGCAGGCGGCTTTTGAGCCACGGGAACTCCTGCCGGAGCAGGCGGGATGACCGGCCCTTCATCAACCGCACCAGCCGATGGATGCCGAACTGCGGATCGACGGAGACGGGAAGGTGAAGATGGTCCGGCATGACTTCCATCTCGATGATTTCGGCCCGCCGTTCCGTTGCCACGCCGTGCAGAATCTGCTTCAAACGCTCATCGACGCCTTGGACCAATACCCGCCGCCGATACTTGGGGCACCAGACGACATGGTACTGGCAAGGAATACACGACGTTGCGGCTGGATTGGAATTGCCGCCTCACAAATTACACCACAGCGCGAGATCTAACGTCTAAGATGGGGCGGCTGATCCCCAGGCCTGAAGGCCGGGGCTTGCGCCGCCGGGTTTTCGGTCACTTGCAACAAGGCACACACCCACGCCCGGAATGGGGTGGTTCCGTTTTGACCCTTACTCGCACTTTCGCCCGAGCGTCACTCAGCTTTCTCCCCTAGACGAGCACGAGCTCAAGGCCTTAGGCCTCATCGTAGAAGCTCAGTCTGAGCTCCGTCCTAACTCCTCCTCAATGACATGACTCTTGGCCCTAAGGTGCTCCCAAGGGAAACTATCTAAAGGATAAAAATAGTCGGCCCGATGGATCAAGCGATGAGAGGCTAAGGCTTGAAACGTGGCATTCTCCACCTGCTTGCCCATATCCTGAATCGCCTCGATGACTTCCGCGAAATCCCCATCTCCTGAGATCAAGACTGCCACGTCGTAGGCATCTGCATAAGCAAGCCTCAGGAGATCTAGGGTCATCCGAACGTCAACCCCCTTTTCGATCAAACTCTCTCCCCGCCGCTCCAAGCGGCCCAAGCGGACCACCAGATGAGGAACCCGTCGCAGGTAATTGAGAAAGCTCTGATGAGCTCGCGCGGCTGGATCTTCAGCGGGAAGAGGAGCATTGTAATAATAGGCTCGCAGGAGCTTCCGCTCACCAACCAAAGTGGCGATGAACTGAACAAAGTCGAGGCGATACTCGGGTCCTAGAGTGGAGACTAAGCCCTTGTACAAATTGCTGCCATCAATAAAAAGCGCTACTCGATCCATATAGTGCGTCCTCACTCGACTATACGCAGGGGAATGCACGAACAGATAAGGATAGGCCACCGTTCCTTGAACAGTGGCGGTGACATAAGAAGGCCTGTTGACCACTCTCAACCCTATCAGGTTCCTTTGGTGAGCGCAAGATTAGGAAGCCCCTTGAAGGCGCCGGAGAAAACGTGCTTGCAGCTCCGGTAAGGGGACCAAGCGACTACCCTGAAGCTGGCGTACCCGACCCGAGCCTTTGAGGCCTCTACGCCTCAAAAGGTCCGCTGACCAGTCCAAGGCTGCCTCGAGATCGCTCCAAGGCGGGTAGAGGTCTTCTCGTCTCAAACGCCCTAGGGGATCGAAATATTCGACCCGCACACGGATACGAGAACCTACCCGCCACACGATGACTTGATCGAGTTCCCCCATCACGCCTGAGGCCGAAAGAGAACCTTGGCACCCCGATGGCGTAGGGCGGCCTGAAGGGCGTCTGGCCAAGCCTCGAGAGGGTAGACTCCACTGATCAAGGCCTCCAGATCTTCTGCTTCCGGCAGTAAGCGGACCGCTAAGGCGAAATCATCCCAGCTATAGCAGTAGCTGCCGATGACTCGAAGCTCGCGAAACCAGTAGGGGGAAAAATCGTGGACGGCGTTACCCGGAGCTCCCAGAAGCAAAATGCGCCCCCCCTCCTCAACAGCCCAACTTGCCTCTTGAAGCCCCAAGGGACTTCCTGAAGCCTCAACGACAGCCTCAAACCCTCCCCGCCAACTGCTTCCCCCGAGCAACGAACGATATCGGCGACTCCGGTGAGCCTGCTGGGCGGCAGCGACCGAAGCGTAGACCTGATTCGCCCCGAGAAGACGGGCAAGCTCAGCCTGACGGGTGTGGCGCGCAACCACAGCAAGAGATCCCGAGAAGCCGAGCAAACGAAGGGCTTTGATCGTCAGCAGGCCAATGGTCCCGGCCCCCACGATGAGCAGCTCTCGTGGCCAGGTCCCCTCGAAGGCTCGTCGCACACCGTGCAGGGTCACCGCAAGGGGTTCGGTAAGAACCGCCCGCTCGTCGGGCACCCCTTCGGGAACAGGGTGAATGCGCTCCCGATGAGCCAAGATGCGTTCACTCCACCCCCCTGGCAGATCAGAGCAAAAACCGATCATCCCTGGAGCTAAGTTGCCCTCGGCCACGTTGAGGCAGAGATGGTCCTCTCCCCGCTGACAGGCGGGACACTCAGGAAGACCCCGCTCCAGGCAGGAGAGGACTGGATTGACCACTACCCGAACCCCTCCGAGCTCAGCCAGGATCTCATGTCCCAAGACCGCAGGAAAAGAGAAAAATGGAGAAAGGGAGGGAGCGTTTTTTCCATAGAGCAAGGCAAGGTCCGAACCGCAAATGCCACTCAAGCGAACCTTAAGACGCTCAAACCCGGGACGAGGAGCAGGCTCTGGAATCCGCTGGAGTCTTAGCGAAAGGGCCTTAACTGGGTAGCGCTTACCAAGAAGGCGGGCCGCCACGTAACGTGGAATCGAGGGAGTGTAGACCAAAGCGCGCATCATCACCCGCCCCTGCGAGCTCCAGCGAGCAATCCCAGAATGAACGATCGTGGGGGCTTTGAGAGCCGACACGGTCTGCCTCTCCTGAGCCCGAGTATACGCCGGCAAAGGGCTTTCCAGCTACGATTAGCCCGCCTAAGAGACCTATGATGGAAGCAGATGGAGATCCTTGCGCTCATCCTCCGGAACCTCAGAAGTCACTCCGTGCGCAGTCTGCTTACCTTGCTCGGAATCCTAGTGGCCACCGCGGCCATGGTGCTCTTCATGTCCTTCGGTGAAGGGTTAAGCCGGGCCTTAGGGACCGAGCTTGGCCACTTAGGCCCCAGCATCGAGGTCCTCCCCCAAGGCAGCTCCCCTTTAGGACCCAGCTACCCCGAGCTCTCACCCGCTGTCCTGAAGCAAATCCAAACCCTAGCTCCCCGACTAGGAATCCAACATGTCATCCCCACGGTGCTCCTCACCCGAGGTGGGTTCAACTTCAATACCGCATTTTTCTTTGAAGGACTCCCCTCCGGAGTGAACCCCGCAACCGTCTATCCAGGCGTGGAAGCCGCTCAAGGCCACCTCCACCTCCATGGCCAAGCAGTCATTGGAGCGCTGGTCGCCCAGCGCAACGCCCTCCAACTCGGCAGCCTGCTCCGCCTCTCGCCTCAGATCCACCTCAACGTTGTCGGTGTGCTCAAAAACTCAGGGACTCTAGCCGACAACCTCGTCTTTGTCCCCAACCGGGTTCTCCAGAACTTGATGGGGACCAACAACTTCTCAGCCATCCTCATCAGCCCCCAGCCTTCCGAGAGCTCCCAGGCCATCGCCCAAGCTCTGAGTCAAGCCATCCCGGGGATTCAAGCGCAAACCACTGGAGATCTCCTCAAGTTCGTCAACAAAGCACTTGCCATCTCGAATCTGTTCCGCTTTGGCATCAGCCTTGTGGCTCTCATCGTAGGAGGTCTTCTAGTGGCCAATACGGTCATGATGAGCGTCTATGAACGCATTCGCGAGTTCGGCCTCATGCGGGCCATTGGCGCCAGGCGCAGTTTTATCTTTCGCCTCGTCCTCCTCGAGTCGCTGATCCTCGGCGCCTTAGGAGGAGCACTCGGGCTTTTGGTCGGGACTCTGGGTTCGCTGGGCGTTGATTGGTACACTCAGGCCAGAGTCGGCCTTCCCCTCTCTGCGGTGACCCCAAGGCTGGCGCTCTTTGCTCTCGCTATCGCCCTGCTGCTCGGTCTGATCGCAGGCTTCTGGCCTGCCCGAACGGCGAGCCGCCTCTCAGTCGTCCAGGCTCTGGAGCGGCTATGAACCCCGTGCTCGAAGCCCGCCAGCTCACGCGACGCTACCTCCAAGGTGAGAGCGAAATCGTCGCCCTGCGCAACTTCAGCCAGCGCTTCGAGGTCGGTCAGGTCACCGCCATCGTGGGCCCCTCGGGCTCCGGGAAGACTACCTTGCTCAATCTTCTCGCCGGTTTTGATCTGCCCAGCGAGGGAGAGGTGCTCTTGAAGACCCAAGAGCGCACTGTCTCTTTGAGCCGCCTCTCCGAGGAAGAGCGAGCGGATCTGAGGCTCCACACCATGGGATTCGTCTTCCAACAGTGGAACCTTCTCCCCACCCTCAGCGCCTGGGAGAATGTTGCCTTCCCGATGATGCTGGCAGGAGTCTCCTATCGCGAACGGCGCGCTCGAGCTCAGGCGCTCCTAGAGGCAGTTGGGCTCCCCCACCGTGCCCACCATCTCCCCTCCCGCCTCTCTGGAGGGGAGCAGCAACGGGTCGCTCTCGCCAGGGCACTTGCCCTTGACCCCCTCTTCCTATTCGCCGACGAACCGACCGGTAATCTTGACTCGGCCTCTGGAAGCCAGGTGATGGACCTCCTTCTTCGTCAAGCCGAGCGGGAGCGGGGGGTGATCCTGGTCACCCACGACCTCCAGCTCGCTCGGATGGCCCACCGGCTTCTCTACCTACGCGACGGACAGCTCACCGGCGAGGAAGAATCTAAACGCTTGAATCCCAGGTGAGCTCGAAGGCCTCTTACGCCTCAAGATACTTGATGTAGGCTTCACGGCGAATCGCTCCATAGACTGTATTGCCATCGGCGACTAAGACGACCGGGTAGCGCCAGAACAAACTCCCAAGCTCGGTGACCGCCGTCTCCCCACTCACCACCGGCGCCTCATCCCAGGGAACCACCCGGTCTTCCAGACCGAGCACGCCGACCGGAGCCTCCCCCTCGCGAAGCACCGCGAGACGCCCTTCAAACGACTCCACCGTCTCTACCAAAGGGATCGGGCGGGCAAAGCGGCGGGCTGAAGGAGGGCCGAAGAGGCCAGCGGAGAGCAACGTCGTCGCTGAGACCCGTACTGCCTGCTTGGCCACCCAAAGGGCCAAGGTGAAGATCAAGAGGAAGACCAGGCCCTCGAGGAACCCATCGAAGTTGAGGTGGGTCCAGCCAATCTCCCCATGACCCCCGAGAGCCAGATCAAGAAGACCCGAAGCGAGGAGACCCGCCACCAAAGCGGCCAGATAAGCGATCAAACCAGCAAGGCGAAGTTGACGAACACTCCTCATGACGTCACCCAGCGAAGGTCTTCCTCTTCGTCTAAATCGACCCCAATCTCGGGGAAAGGGACGATGAGGGCTCGCACCGGCACCCCTAGAATGGCCTGAGCACGAGCTTCCAGTTGAGGGATGCTGAGGCTTCCGAGGACGAAGCGGAGCAAGATCCCCCAACCGATCATGCGAGCCAGACCGATCGGGCTCTTGCGCAAGTCGATCGCCCGACGGATTAAAGGGAGCGCTTTGAGAAAGAGGGAGGGCTCCAAGAGGACCAGGTTGCCCCCCGTCAAGCGCCCTTCGCGCAAGCGCGCGTAGGTCCTGCGCATCCCAGGAAATCGCGCCTCCACTGCCTCTTTGGGAATCGCGGTGTAGACAAACGCGGCTTCGTGAGGGGCGTGATCTAAGACGTAGCGCACCGCCTCTGGAGTGAGAAACGGCATATCGCCGGTGGCGACCACCACCCGATGATCCTGGATGCGCCCTAGAGCGAGCTCTAAATTGCTGAGCAAGCTCCCCTGGTCCGGCAACTCCTCACGCGGGGGCGGCTGGAGGGAGGCTTGGGGCCCGACATAGATCGACGAAAGCCCCGCCCCGCGCAAGGCCTCCAAGACATGCTCGACCAAGGGGCGGCCCTGGACGGGGATGAGGGCCTTGCTTGGGACCTCAAAGCGCCGGGCCAGAGGATCATCAGGGCTACCCCCAGCCAGAACGATGGCATCCACGGGCTTCACGATACCACAACCCCGGGGAGCTTCTCCCCGGGGTCTCCAAGCCTAGCTACAGGGGGCTCAGGTTGATGTAGAGATCGGACTGATTTGCAGGTAGGCGGAGGGTGAAGACGTAGGTATGGAAGCCGGGAGCCACTAGGGTCACCTCGTAGGTTCCGGGCGGCGCGGTGATGCGCAGGAAGCCGCCATTCGCACTGCCAAGCGAGCGGCCATTGAGGAAGACCAACGCCGAGGTGTTTAGATAGAGGTTGACCGAGACCTCCAACGGCCGCAGCTGAGCCTGGATCCGAGCGACCTGGCCTCCTTGGACCTCCACCCGGGTCTGATAGGGGAAGTAGCCTGGATGGGTGATCCGCACCTCGTAACCGCCGGGGCCCAGGCTGAGGCTCAGGGGGGTGGTCCCCACAAAGCGGCCGTCGAGGAAGACTGAGGAGCCGTTCGGCTGAGCGTTGACCGAAAGGGTCCCGAGCAGGGGGATGAGGCTGGCTTCGATCGTGAGCCGCTGACCGGGATGGACGAAGAGGCGAGTGCTGTAGGTCTGGTAGCCGGGAAGCTGGAGGACCACCTGCTCAGGGCCTGGGGCCACCGAAAGGCTGAGAGGCGTCTGGCCCACCGGCGTCCCGTTGAGGAGCACCTGGGCGCCTTCGGGAGACGAGGTGACCTGGAGGAAGCCAAACGCTGGAGGCGGAGGCGGAGGAGGAGGTACAGGCGATTCACCCTGAACCCGGAAGAAGACTATGTCGCTGACCCAGGAGGTCTGAGGTAGAGGGGTGACCACGATGGAGAGGGCGTGGGCCAAGCGCTCAGCCCCTCGAATCTTGACCTTACCCTGAGCCAGATCAGCGATTCCTCCTAGGGGGAGCGGGCTGAGGCTGGCTACAGCCAGAAGGCGATCCTGACCTGGCGGCCCGGTGACAGTAAACGTATAGGGGGCTCCTGGGGCGGGGAACTGATAGACAGTTCCTGGCTGCAGGTAGTTGTTCTGGTCATAGGAATTCGGCAGGATCAGGTCGATACGCCCATCCGCGTTGATGTCGAAGAGGTAGACATAAGCGGGTTGATTGACCTGCGCGTAGATCGTGATCGGGCTACCGATCGTGTAGACCGGATTCCCGGTCCCCGAAGGGTCCAAGTTCACCCAAGCGCGCACCTGCAAGCTGGTCGGGATGGGGTTGACGATGATGCTCTGAGGGCTTGCCTGGGGAGCCGCCCAAGCGGCCATGGCCAAGAAGCATAGGGCGAAAAGCCGTCGCATGCTCACCTCCTCCTTCAGGCTAAACGGTAGGCCCCCGAGGACATGAGAGGCCTTTCAGGAGGACTTAATCTGGAGCTTGAGCCCTTCTTGAGCTCAGCCATAAGCTCCTAAGCCTCGAAAGCGCCGATAGCGGGACTCGAAGAGCTCCTCAGGGCTCAACGAGCTCAGCTCGGCCAGGGTTTCCCTAAGGGCCTGGCGTAAGTTCTGGAACATCCCCTGAGGATCGCGGTGCGCCCCTCCCCCAGGTTCGGGGACGACGCGATCAACCACCCCAAGCTGAAGCAGATCCTCTGCGCAGGGCTTGAGCGCCTCAGCTGCTTTAGGTGCCTCCTTGGCATCCCGCCATAGGATCGCCGCGCACGATTCGGGGCTGATGACCGAGTACCACGCGTATTCCAAGATGAGTACCCGATTGGCCACGCCGATCGCCAGAGCGCCCCCCGAGCCCCCCTCGCCGAGGATCACCGCGACGCTCGGCACCCGCATCCGGGCCATCCGCTGGATGCTCTGGGCGATGACCCAAGCCTGTCCCCGCTCCTCGGCGGAGACCCCCGGATAGGCTCCTGGGGTATCGATGAAGCTCAACAGGGGGCGGCCAAAGCGGTCGGCCAGATCCATCAGGCGCATCGCTTTGCGGTAGCCCTCAGGATGGGGCATGCCGAAATTGCGCAAAAGGTTCTCCTTGGTATCCCGCCCCTTTTGATGTCCCACCACCACGACCGGCTGCCCCTCGAAGTAAGCAAGCCCCCCTACCAGCGCGGGATCGTCTCCGAAGGCCCGATCGCCGGAGAGCTCGACAAAGCCCTCGAGCACCCCAGCGATGACATCGAGGGTCGTGGGTCGCCCCGGAGCGCGGGCGATCTGGATCCGCTGCCAACGGGTGAGGTGGCTGTAGGTCTCTTCCTTGAGGCGGGCAAGCCGGTCCCTTAAGGCTTTTAACTCCTCTTCGAGGTTGACCCCACTCTCCTGAGCATAGCGCTCGAGCTCAGCGATCTTGGCCTCGAGCTCGAGGATCGGCTTCTCAAACTCAAGCGACATGGCCTTCTCGGTGCGCCCCGTAGAGATGGCGGAGGATGGCCACGAGCTCCTCTTTGAGCTTGCGGCGATCCACCACCCGATCGATCATCCCATGCTTCTGGAGAAACTCCGAACGCTGGAACCCCTCGGGAAGATCCTGACGGATGGTCTGCTTGATCACCCGAGGCCCCGCAAATCCAATCAGAGCCCCTGGCTCAGCCAAGATGACATCTCCTAAAGCGGCAAAGCTCGCGGTGACTCCCCCTGTGGTGGGATCGGTCAGGATCGAGACATAGGGAAGCTTGCGAGCCCAAAGCCGCTCTAAGGCAAAGGTGGTCTTAGCCATCTGCATGAGCGAAAGAGCTGCCTCTTGCATCCGCGCCCCACCCGAGGCGGCGACGATGACCAAAGCCCGCCCCTCCTGAGCCGCTCGCTCCGCACCCCGCGCGATCTCCTCGCCGACCACACTGCCCATGCTCCCTCCCGCAAAAGCGTAGTCCATGACCATGAGCACCGAGGGGACCTCGCCAATCGTGCAGGTGCCTCCCGCGATCGCGTCAGGGCGCCCCGCTTCCTTTTGATAGCGCTGGAGCCGCTCCGTGTAGGGCTCGAGGTCGACGAAGACCAAAGGATCCGCTGGCTTCAGGCTGGTGATCGAACGGAACGACCCGGGATCCGCCAGCAGCTCGATCCGCTTCTCCACCGGAAGGCGCATGTGGAACCCACAGTGGCTGCAGACATACCAGTTGTGTTCGAGGTCCTTCTTATAGATCGGGGCCTCGCACTGGGGACACTTGCTCCAAAGCTCGGGCACATCTCGCGCCTCGCCTTGAGCTCGGCGGCGACGGAACAGTCGGTCTAAAGCCATCAGTACTCCTTACGCGTCCAGCACCTCTCCATATCCCCTCGGGGATCCAGCTGCCAGAGCAGAGAGGCCTAGATGAGCTTAAGCCGAATGAGACAAAATCTCCAGACCTTACCGGATCACCTCGAGGATGAGCGGTGCCGGCTTCGCCTCCGGAGCCACGAGAAAAGCCCTGGCCAGGGCCTGCTCGGCTTCTTCCACCCCCCGGCCGCGGTGGTAGATCCAAGCTAGAGGCTCTCCTACCTTGACCGAATCGCCGACCTTATGGATGAGCTCAACACCAACTCCGTGATCGATGGCCTCTCCCTTGATCCGGCGCCCGCCCCCCAAGGCCAAGACCGCTTGAGCGACCTCCCGGGCATCCACCCGAGCGAGCACACCTGCTTGGGTCGCCGAAAAGGCGAGGCGGTGAGGAGCAAGCTCGATGCGCTCCGGATGCTCGATCAGCGCGGGATCGCCTCCCTGAGCCTCAACCATGGCCATCAGCTTGGCCAGGCCTGCTCCGCTCCTTAGAGCCTCCTTGGCCCGCTCCGGCTCGAGGCCTTCCATCTCCAACACCTCGCGGGCAAGGGCCAAGACCAGCTCCTCGAGGTCCCGAGGACCCTCTCCCTGAAGCGTCCTTGCTGCCTCGACGACCTCCAGGGCGTTGCCTACCGCTCGTCCTAGCGGCTCTTCCATGCTTGAAAGCACCGCGCGCACCTGGCGCCTTGCAGCCTGCCCTAAAGCGACCATCGTCATCGCGAGCTGGCGGGCCTCTTCCTGGGTCCGCATGAAGGCCCCCGAGCCCACCTTGACATCGAGGATGATGCTACGGGCTCCAGCGGCGAGCTTCTTGCTCATGATCGAAGAGGCGATGAGGGGGAGCGAATCGACCGTTGCGGTGACATCCCTCAACGCGTAGAGGCGACCATCCAAGGGGGCGAGCTCGGCCGATTGAGCTGCGAGGACAAAGCCGACCTGACTCGCTTGAGCGAGAAATTCCTGCTCAGAGAGCTCACCCCGCCAGCCGGGCAGGCTCTCCAGCTTGTCGATGGTACCCCCCGTATGGCCAAGCCCCCGACCGCTCATCTTGGCCACCGTGCAGCCAGCGGCGGCCAGCAGTGGGGCGAGGACAAGGCTCGTCTTATCCCCCACCCCTCCTGAGGAGTGCTTGTCCACCGGGTGGGGAAACGCGCTGAGGTCGAGCATCTTACCGGAGGAAGCCATGACCTCGGTGAGCTTCTGGGTCTCTTGGGGACTCAGGCCCTGGAAGCAGACCGCCATGAGCCAAGCTGCTACCTGATAGTCCGCCACCTGCCCAGCTAGGTACGCGGCGAAAAAAGCCTCAAGGGCCTCGGCGCTGTGTTCTTTTCCTGCTCGTTTCTCGGCAATGAAACTAACGGGATTCACAGCTCCCACTCTAAGCCAACTTATGAGGAAGCAGGCCAGGCCAAGAAGGCCAACACCAAGGCGATGCCTACCACGACGACGAGAAGGCCGAGCAGGATGAGGGTGATCCCGATCGCCCCAGCCAGCGGGCGCGGCTTCTTCATACGTACAGTCTAGCGCCGGCGGAGCAGGCTGAGCCCGAGTAGGGCGACCAAAGTGGTATAGAGGAGCAGCGAGGCCACCGCGCTGGCCACCCGGAAATCCTCGCGCAGGCTTTGAAAGAGGAGGAGGGGCAAGGTGATGGTCCCGAAACCGGCGAGCAAGCTGGTGATCTCGAATTCACCCATCGAGATGGCGAAGACCACCAGGCTTCCCGAAAGGATCGAGGGCAGCAAGTTGGGGACCAAGACGTAGCGCAAGCGAGCCAGCAGGCGAGCGCCGGAGACCTGAGCAGCTTCGTTGAGAAGGGTCACATCGATCCCCGAAAGGCCCGCGTAGACGGTGCGAAGAAAAAAGGGAAACCCCAAGGCGGTGTGCCCGAAGACGACCAGCCAAAAGCTTCCCGAAAGGGCGAACGGAGGCCGATTGAAGGCGATCAGGAAGCCGGGGGCTAGGATGATCGGGGGAACGACCAGAGGGAGGACCTGCATCAGCCGCCGAAAGGCTGGCCCCAGGCGACCCCGCCACGTATAGGAGGCATAGGCCGTAGGAACGCCGACCAAGACGTTGATGAGCACTGCCAGCGCCGCGATGGTCAAGGAGAGCCGAGCGGCCGGGACGTAGGCGGGATCGGTGAGGACCCGATGGTACCAGGCGAACGTGAAGCCCTGCGGCAAGAGACCAGTCCAGACCCGGCTGAACGAGTAGACGACCGGAGCCAGCATGGGGAGGAGCAAGTAGGCCAAGAAGAGGATGAAAGCCATCCAACCGACCACGCGCTCGATCCGTCTCACGCCTGCCTCCGCTCGATCCGGGTCAGAAGATAGAGCCCAAAGCCGGTGGTCAGCACCAGGATCACCCCCAAAGCGCTCGCCTTGGAGAGCTCAAAGTTGGAGACGAGGGCATAGATCTGTATGGACAAAAGGTTTTTATTGAGCCCGGTGAGGGCCAGGGTGGTGCCAAAAGCCCCCATCATGCCCGCAAAGACGATGCTCGCCCCAGCCAAGATGCCAGGCAACAGGCTAGGGAGCAGGACGTATCGCCAGGCCTGAAGGGGACGAGCCCCCGAAGCCCTCGCCGCCTCCATGAGTTCCCCCACCTTCTGCTCGATGAGCGGGGCCAGCGTCAAGCTGAAAAGGGGAATGTTATAGAATGGAAAGACAGAGATCAAGCCAGCCCAGGAGAAGAGGTTCAAAGGAGGAAGACCAAGATCGGCAAGGATCTGGTTCAAAATTCCGTTGCGTCCCAAAAGGACAATGAACCCAAAAGCGACGACCAGGCCCGATAGGCTCACCGGGATCGCAAAGAGGGAGAGGATCACCCGCTTCAAGGCAAGGGGCAGCTGGGCAACCCAGTAGGCGATGAAGATCCCACCGAGAACAGCGAGCAGGGTGGAGCCTAATGCAAAGAGGATCGTGTTGCGCCAGGCCTCGAGGTCGAGAGGAGAGCTCAAAGCTCTCATGTAGTGGACGAAGCTCAAATGGCCAGAGCTCGTGAGGCTCTCCTGGAGCAAGGTCAAAAAGGGGTAGCCAAAAAAGAAAAGGAGAAAGCCGACTCCCGGAAGGATCAACCAGCGCTCGCGCATCATAAGAAGGGGTCTGGGCCGAGCCCAGACCCCCAGACCTCCTTACTGGACTTTGTCGCTATAGTACTTCTGCAGCGCCTCGACAAAGCTCTGAGAGACGTGGCCCAAGAGGAGCGCCTTCGCATAGGCACTCCGAGGGGGGAACTTATCGGCCACCGAGGGAGGGAAGCGCACATCAGGGCGAATCGGGGTGACGAACGCCTGGGCATAGAGGCTCTGGCCGTACTTCGAGAGGATGAACTCTAAGAAGAGCTTGGCCGTGTAGGGATGAGGAGCGTTGCGGGCCGCGATGACGGAGCCTCCGGTGGAGAGCGTGCCGTCTTCGGGGATCACAAGGACCGTCTTGAAGGGAAGGTGCTGCTGCCAGTAGAGGAGGTTGTAGTCGTAGTTGATGAGGATCCCAGTCTCGCCGCGCTCAAAATTGGAGGTCGTCACATTGGTATCCACCGCCCCCACCACACCCAGCTTGCGGAGCTTGGCGAAGAAGTCGACCCCCGCTTTGTAGTTGTAAGGATCTCCCGTGAGGGCATAAGCAGCGGACATCACCGTGGCGACACCGGTGCCCGTCACCCGGGGATCCAAGTACTCGATGAGCCCCTTATAGGCCGGGTTCTCCAGCGCGGTCCAGGTGCGGGGGATCGTTTTGACGATCTGAGGGTTGACCAGCCAGCCGATGGTCCCCTTATAAGCTTCGTACCAGACCGAGCCATCCTTTCCCACGCCCTTGGCCCCTGCGGGGATCGCGTTCCAGGACGTAACTTTGTACGGCATCGTGAGCCCCTCCTCGGCCAACTTGCGGGCAAAATCAGGCGCCAGATCAGCTACATCGTTCTTGCTGGCATGCTCTGCTGTCATGCGGGCCAAGACTTCGGAGCTCCCCATATCGATATCCTCCTGGCGAATTCCGAAGAGGCGCTGAAACTCGGCGAAGATATGGCCGTAGTTGGCCCAGTTGCTCGGCATGCCGTACGTGTAGATGACTCCACCCTCAGCCCGGGCCTTAGCCGCCAATTCCCGGATGTACGGGGTATTCAAGCTCGGCGGGAGAACCGGCTGAGCGGTCTGGGCCTGGCTGGGCCGACCCACCAACCACAACACTGCGAGAGCAGCAACGGGAATGAGCCACAACCACTTCTTCTTCATGATCCCTCCTGATGTCTAATGGGCTTCAAGCCCATCGCGACCGAGTTGAAGCGCTACCTCGAGGTACTCGGCAACCGAGCGGGGAGGTAGCTCCACCAAAGCAGTTAGACCCCGCAGTGAGGCAAAGAGCTGAGGAGAAGGGGCCAAATGAAGGTCAAAATGCCCGTCATTGTCGTGCACATGAGCATGAGTCAGGCGGGCTCCCAAAGCATGCTGGAACGAGGTCAAAGGCTGAGCCGCAATGCGGGCGTGCCCCACATCGAGACAGAACTCGAGGTGATCGATAGCCAAAAACCTCGCCATCTCCTCAGGGCTGCGGGGATACTCCTGGGGCATGGCCAGGTTCTCCAAAGTCAGGCGAAGGCCGAGCCGACGGGCCTGATCGGCCAGCCGAGCCATCGCATCAAGCGCCCGGTCGAAAGCTGCCGCTCTCATACGGGCCATGTGGCCGCGCAAACGCTCGTGTTCAGGGGAAAGACCAGGTGGGGGATCGTCCAGCCAGGGCAAGCTCCCAGCGTGGACGTTGACCAAGACAAAGCCGTAGCTCGCCGCGCGTTCGAAATCCTCGAGGAGGACCTTGATCGAAGCCTCCCGAATCTCCCCAAGGGAGGTGCCCAAGTTGAGATCCTCAAAGCGGGCGTGTAGGGTGAGCTCGTATCCCATCGCCCGAAGCTCGGGAATCGCCGGAGCGAGCTCTTCCCACGCCCAAGCCGGCAGCTCAATGAAGCTATAGAAGCCTTTCAAGCGCAGGGCATAGTCGAGAAGCGCCTGGCGATTCGGAGGGGGACAGAAGCCGAGCCTCATGAGCGCTCCTCAATGAAGGGGGCCTCAGGGGGGAGGCGCAGGCGGATCGCGCTGCCGGGTTCCGGGGCCAGCTCGGGCAGGACGTCAACCTGAAGGGTGAGGTCTTCCGTGCGCACTTCGAGGCGCACCCAGCTGCCCAGATAGGTAGCGAGGAGGACCTCACCGGCCATAAAGCCCTCTGGATCTAGGCTCAGGGCTCCTGGGCGCAGCAGGAGGTACCCCCGGCCAGACCCTGAGACGCGGACCGGCCAGCGGCAATTGCGATAGAACCAACCCTCCCGGGCCTCCCCGGGTACCAAGACCCCAGAGCCCACGAAGCGAGCCACGAAGGGCGTCGCGGGATTCGTGTAGATCTGCCGCGGAGTCCCGAGTTGCTCGACCCGACCTTCGCGCATGACCGCCATGCGATCGGCCAGAGCCAAGACCTCCTCCTGATCGTGCGTCACATAAAGGGCGGTGAGGCCGGTCTCTTTTTGAAGGCGTTTGAGCTCGCTCCTGAGTTCCTCTCGGATCTTAGCGTCCAGAGCCGAAAGAGGCTCGTCAAGGAGCAGGACCTTGGGCTGACGGGCCAGAGCTCGGGCAAGGGCCACGCGCTGCTGTTGCCCTCCCGAGAGCTCCTTGGGATAGCGTCGCTCTAAGCCCGAAAGATGGATCATCTCCAAAAGCTCACCCACCCGCTGGCGAACTGCCCGCTCGGGAAGCTTCTTCAAGCGCAAAGGAAACGCGACGTTGGCAAAGACAGTCATGTTGGGGAAGAGGGCGTAGTTTTGAAAGACCATTCCGACCGGCCTCTGCTCGGGGGGAAAGGGGGTTTGATGGATCCCCTCGATCCAGACTTCTCCCTCGTCCGGCCGCTCAAAGCCGGCCACCATCCTCAAGGTGGTCGTCTTGCCGCACCCTGAGGGGCCCAAAAGGCCAAAGAACTCGCCCTCTTCAACCTTGAGGCTCACACCGTTGACCGCGCCCACGCGCCCGTAACGTTTGGTGAGGCCGATCAGTTCCACCACGTAGAAGTCTCCTATGAAGGTGTCATGAGAAGATCAGAAGATCCAGGCCCCACCGTTGACCTCTAGGGCTTCTCCAGTCATGAAATCCGAAAGAGGGCTGGCCAAGAAGCTCACCACCTTGGCGACGTCCTCCGGGAGCTCCAACCTACCGAGCGGCGTCTGGCGGATGTAGTCCTCGATGACCTGCTCAGGCGTCAGACCCCTCAGGCGGGCCTCCCAAACCACTTCCCGCTCCTGCATGGAGGTCTTGACAAAGCCGGGGTTCACGGCGTTGACGGTCAGACGATAAGGGGCCAACTCTTTGGCTGCCGCCTGGACAAGGCCGAGGACCGCAAATTTGCTCGCCGTGTAGTGGGCGAGCAGCGGAGCCGCCTGGCGAGCAGCCATCGAGGCGGTAGCGATCAGCTTGCCGCGGAGCTCGCGACCCGGAAGGATCGGCTGATGGATCATGCTGCGGGCAAATGTCTGCAGGGTGAGGAAGGTCCCCTGGGCATTCACCCGGAAGTTGACGTCCCACTCTTCATCGGTGAGATCCAAAAAGCGGTTCATCGTCGAGATGCCCGCATTCGCCACCACCACATCGAGCCGGCCATCTTCGGCAAAGATCCGCTGACGCACCTCTTCCAGCTGGGCCCGCTGGGTCACATCAACCGGCGCAAACAGCATCCCTAAAGCCTCCCCTA
>Ga0209120_1000083_pt1 | contig 35919 bp, 29 predicted proteins | sample JossMetagenome_FD_184730 | JGI IMG/M metagenome (GOLD analysis project Ga0209120, IMG submission 184730) | Hot spring microbial communities from Joseph's Coat, Yellowstone National Park, USA - JC2_E (SPAdes) (version 3) | ecosystem: Environmental > Aquatic > Thermal springs > Hot (42-90C) >... | reverse complement strand
CTTTTCTGTTCATACATAATTATACTACACATAGCTATAATTTATCGCCTTATATCCCCATGCCTGAAGGCAGGGGCATTACGGCGATGGATGGTAATTTATCAATAAAGATAAGAGAAGAAGCTGTTAGCATTTTCTTTTTTCTAAGAGAAGGCAATGCCTTATCCCCACTTATAAGCAAAGCACCTTATACAGTTCTTCTCTCCTCACTATTTTTCTTTTCTGCAGACTTCTGCTGCCTATTGCTTGCAGCTCTAGCAGAACTACCAGTCAACAACAATGTCTAAAACAGGCAAAAACAGACACACTTGCTTTCACTATTATTCGTCCTATTTTGAGACTATCCACTAGCTCAGTGCACCTGTTCTTGTTCGACTAGAGTAGTTGGAAATGAAATTGGCTTGATATAGCAAGCTTCCTACCGAAACTGTTTCTAGGAAATTTTGCGTGATAGGAGTTAGACTGCCTTAAAATATGAAATTCAGCGCACACGCTAAGATTATAAGATGCACTTATCAATTAGAGAACCAAAGCATTCTACGCTTGCTATTGAATCACTTTTTATTTTTCCACTCCTCTATCGCCTCATAAACTCCTCTGCCTATTTCAGAAACAGACGGTATAACTTTTATTCCAGCCTCCTTAAATGCCTCAATTTTAGCCGCAACAGTTCCTGATTGTCCAAGAATAATTGCTCCGGCATGCCCCATCCTTTTACCGACAGGAGCTGTAAGACCAGCAACAAAAGCTGCCACGGGTTTTTTTGGATTTTCTTTTATCCACTTAGCGGCTTCCTGTTCTTCCACCCCTCCAATTTCTCCAATAATAAGAATGGCTTCTGTCTGTGGGTCTTCCCAAAACAGTTCCACAACTTCTCGAATGGACAGGCCATGAATCGGATCTCCCCCTATGCCTACGCAACTACTCTGTCCTAATCCTAACTGTGTTAGTTGCCACACCGCTTCATAGGTTAAGGTGCCACTCCTTGAAACAACCCCAACCTTTCCCGGCTTATGAATGTATCCAGGCATAATGCCTGCTTTTGATTCCCCCGGAGTAATTATTCCAGGACAATTAGGACCAACAAGGCGTGTCTTTTCTTGAAATAGTAGACGCTTAACTTTTGCCATATCAAACGTTGGGATTCCCTCCGTAATGCAAATAATGAGATCCATCTGGCAATATAGAGCTTCTATCATTGCATCGGCCGCAAAAGGAGCTGGAACAAAAATGAGAGAAACATTGCAATCGGTTTTTTCTTTTGCTTCCTTAAGTGTATCAAAGATAGGTACATTATTTTCGAAAAATTCTCCCCCTTTTCCTGGGGTTACCCCTGCGGTTATCTTTGTCCCATAATCCATACAGAGTCGTGTATGAAACGCTCCGTATTTTCCAGTAATACCTTGAACAACTACTCGATCTGTTTTTCTTAGCAGAATAGCCATAGGAATTTATAATTATTTTTTTAAGAATTGAACGGCTTTTCGAGCCGCATCTTCTAGATCATCGGCGAAGAGATACTCAAGGGAAGAGTTTTCCAAAATTGCTTTTCCCTCTTTGACTCGTGTTCCTTCCAGCCGTATAACCAAAGGAATAGAAGGTCGATGGGTTTTTGTTGCCTCTACGATTGCCTCCGCAATAAGATCGCAGCGCATGATACCACCAAAAATATTGATTAGAATCACTTTTAAATTCCGATTTGATAATAAAATACGAAAGGCATTCTCCACCTGGCTTTGATCCGCCCCCCCGCCAACGTCAAGGAAATTAGCCGGTCTGCCTCCAAAACGGTCCAAAATATCCATAGTAGCCATAGCCAACCCGGCTCCATTGACCATACAACCAATCTGACCATCTAGCCCGACATAGTTGACCCCGGAACGAATCGCTTCGGATTCTTGTGGATCATAAATTGTTTCATAACGGTAAGCTAAAAGCTCTTTCTGCCTAAACAAAGCATTGTCATCTATCGTTATTTTGGCATCTAATGCCCAAAATTTCCTTTCCCTATCCATAGCTAGAGGATTGACCTCGCAGAGACTTGCATCGTATTTGACAAAGGTCTTATACAGCGATTTGAGGATGCGAGAAAGCTCAACGAGTTCCTTCCCTCTGAATCCAAGATCTAATCCAAACTCTCTGGCTTGAAAATCCCAAAGTGAATAATCAGGCAAAACAAATTTTTTAACAATCGCTTGAGGATTTTCCACAGCAATCTTTTCGATTTCTACTCCACCAGCACGGCTTCCCATGAGAAGCAACGAAGCAGTCGAATGGCTATAAGAGATAGAGAGATAAATTTCTGAGCTTATATCGATAGATTCGCTAACAAGCACTTTTTTAACTAATTGTCCCTGCTCTCCAGTTTGAGCAGTGACTAAAATTGAACCAATCATCCTTTGGGCAATTTGTTTGACTTCTTCTGGACTCTGACAAATCTTCACTCCTCCCTCTAGTCCACTAAGAAATCTTCCTTTACCCCTACCTCCTGCAGCTATCTGTGCTTTCAGAACCAGAGGTCTTTTAGCAAGCTTACAAGCAATGTCAAAGGCTGCCTCCGGGGTCTCTGCAACTCCATATTGAGCAACAGGAACGCCTTCTTTTACTAATAGCTCTTTTGCAGCATACTCAAGTAAGTTCATAAAGCCTAATAATTAACCAACTTTTAAAACCTCATTATGTTCTTTATGGTGTTGTTCTACCTCTCTTCTATAAGAAGCAGGAACAATGATCGCATCTTTCATCCCATGAATAATTTTTTTGTCCGATGGGCAAATCGTCACCAGAACCCCACAAAGGTGCACCTTTGAGTCAAAGACAAAATAATAAGGGGAAACACGGGCTCTTCCTTCCATTTCTTCTATTTTTTCGCCTTGAGCATAGGGATGGCTGACAAGTTTGCCACGAATGAATTTTTGCATTATCCAGGGATGATGAGGAAAATCAGCAAGGGCTGTAGCGATTTTCTCTTGCCACTGAGAGGCAGGCAAATCGGAGCCGATATAAACACCCCTAGAACCCCATGCTAAGGGACTGAAACCAGAGACTTTCAATACAAGTTCTCTTTGCGATTGGCTAAATGAACCCACTTCTTTCCAACTTTGCACCTCAAGTCTTGGCAGTACAGCATTATAAGGAAGAGGCGTAGGATCAACTATCCATGTATAAGGAATTAGCTGCTGTAAAAACCGCATCCCTTTTTCGGTAAGGTATCTTTTCCAAAAGTCCGCCAAAGATCTGACCCAAAAAAGTCCCAATAGGAGTTTTTCTTCTAAATAAGGCTTCAAAGGAGGAGTAATCCAGTGCTTAGCTGGAGAATAACTCCTTCGGATTTCGCTTAATTTTTCCCAATCAAAACATTCGAAAAACCGATAGACTGGTTCAGAATCAAACTGGAAGCTTTCTGCATGACGCATTCTATCTTTGCCTACAAGATATTCGAATTCTGGCCAATAAGTCATCGCCTCTTCAGAAACAACGACCACTCCTTCCGGGAAAATGCTGTTGAATCCTCGCTTCATCCCATCGCTTCCGCCAATCAAGGAATCATTCCAGCGCCCATAGGTCTCTTGAAGCCAAGCAGTCAACCCAATACCTCCTGCCACGCTGTCAAGTTCGCAAAGAGCAAATCCTTCGTCAGTCAATATGAGATCAGGCCGAATGACAACAGGCAAAGAGTTTTTTAACTCCTCACTTCTGGAAATTTTAATAAGATCAGCCGGTTTTCCTTTATCTAAAAGTTCAGCAATAAATGCAGGATACTTTCCTTTAACGCTCCATTTATAGAGAAGGTCGGCGGCTTCATAAAACTTTTGCAGATAGAAGCCTAATCGGTTGAGAATCTCCACATACCGCTCTTCTAAATAGAAACTGTAAGGACTTATTTTCCACACTTTGTCTTTAATTAACCCCGAGCGAGGGACATGATCCCGAATAAATTGAATTTTTTGGAATAGATCGTTCAATGGTATTGAAGTCACTAGAAGTTTAGATTCAAATCAAAACAAAAATAAAGTCAATAACTTTTTTTAAATAAAATACAAAAAATTTTAATATTTTAATTTATCTTAAAATACATTTTATTAAAAAAAATGTTTATAACATTGTACTATCTTTATTTAATTCTTAAAAATAATCTATAAAATCGGTTTTTCATGGAAGAAGTAATCATTATAGGTTCTGGATGTGCTGGTTGGACAGCGGCCATTTATCTTGCACGAGCCAAGCTTTCTCCTCTCCTTGTCACGGGCAGTGAACCAGGAGGGCTTTTGACGACAACAACCCTTGTTGAAAATTATCCTGGCTTTCCTTTAGGAATACAGGGGACAGAACTAATGGAAGCGATGAGAAAGCAAGCCGAAAGATTTGGAACCAGGGTCAAATATCTTTCCGTAGTAACCGATTTTCAGTGTGATGGGAAAATAAAGAGAGTCAAAATAGATGATGAATGGTTGGAAACAAAAGCAGTGGTTATTGCTGTTGGAGCCAGACCTAGAAAACTTTCTGTTCCTGGTGAATCGGAACTTGAAACAAAAGGCGTTAGTTATTGCGCCACCTGTGATGGGGCATTGCCCGTTTTTAGAAACCAACCTCTTGTGGTAGTCGGCGGAGGAGATTCAGCTTGTGAGGAAGCCCTTTATCTAACACGATTTGCTTCGGTCGTTTATCTAGTACATAGAAGGGATGTCCTGAGAGCCTCTTCCATTATGGCTGAACGCGTACTGAATGAACCAAAAATAAAAGTGATTTGGAATAGCGTCATTGAGAAAGTCTTAGATCCAAAACAAGATAGAGTTACAGCAGTTGTGTTGCGGAATGTGAAAGAAGAAACAACCAGCTTATTGGAATGTCGAGGCCTTTTTGTAGCCATTGGGCATGTACCGAACACGCAAATTTTTGAAGGGAAAATAGAACTGGACGAAAAAAAACTCATTAAAACCACTGAAGGAACTAGAACAAGTGTGGCTGGAGTATTCGCCTGTGGCGATTGTGTAGATGGTGTTTACAGACAAGCCGTCACAGCAGCTGGGATGGGTTGTATGGCTGCCATAGATGCTGAAAGATATTTAAGAGAGAAAAGTATCTAAGATTAAGTGTCAATCAGAGGTTTTGGAGGCCATTGGAAGCCTTCATTGGAATTTAAGCGAACTGTATTCTTACTGAGCTTCCAGAGTATAGCCAAAGTTTATAGTTCCATTTATTAGCCTACCCATGTCTTTTCCCATCCTTGATGTCTCCCACTGGGATTAGTTTTTAGCTCAGTTGATTTTTTCGAATTTCTTTGACCCTCTTAAAACAAGCTTGATTGCAAACAGTTTTTTGTTGGTTGGCTATCCGCAAGCACGATAGGATGAAATCCCCCCTGAATGCATTCTGATACCAGGCAGAGGAGTCCCAAACCTCGACACATGCTAGATTTATGGGTTTATTCTCATCTATCCAGAGATAGCCGCAAGGTCGCAAGGCCCATTTACTGGACCTTCTAGATCCCAATGGCCGTACTAAACTAAAGCATCACCAAATACAGGCTTTTTTTGCTTAGGACAACTAGCCGAATAGAGAGGCACCGACACAACATCAAGTTGTAGCAGCTAGCAGTGAGGCACTCGATGCAGTTTTTCTCCCCCTTGCAGCCAATGGAGAGGATATTTCAACCCCACTCTACAAAAAAAGGATCAAAAATTAAATAATTGTATCGCTTTAAAAGTAGGCTATTAATAAAGTATAAATAGTCTACTCTCCAGGGATAACTTATCAATTGAGTTGACTAAAACAAACAAGCAAATAGGGGTAATTAGTTCCATTTAGGTGTATATTCTATAGGTATTATCTCTAAAGAAAAAAAAGGCTAACGATGTTAAAAATAGTTCCATGGTCTTTTGGATGGCTAGCAGTTGAGATCAATCTTTCTATTCTTGCAAGTGAGAACTATGGCCTGGAAATTAAAGAACTCCTAGCTATGCATTGTTCTAGGAAGGCTTATCAAGCAATGACTTATTCCTTAAGGACTAGAGCCACACAAGCTCTAAAGGTCAATGAAGTTGTTTAAAGGGTTACTTTTAAGTATCAAAACGGAGGTTTATGGGAATGACTGAGAACATTATGGAAAAACCCTCTTTGGGTTGTAAAGTTGAAGATATTAAGGGATGTCGGAAACGCCTTTTTATTGAAATTCCTTTTGAAGAGACAGTCCCTGAAAGAGAGAAAATAGTTCTTGATTTTGCTAAAAAGGCTAAAGTCGCTGGTTTTAGGGTTGGAAAGGCACCAAAGGAAGTCGTTGAAAAAATATACAAAAAAGAGATCGATAGAAAAACTCAAAACGAACTACTTAAGCTTGTTTATGAAAAAGCAATTAAAGCGCATAATATAGAAGTGGTTGCATTAATCGATCTTGAAAATGTTCGATACCAACCAGGAGAACCCTTCTCTTTTTCAGCTATTATTGATACCAAACCTGATTTTGCTCTCCCTAAGTATACGGATATTCCCGTTCCTAAAGAAGATACGGAAATCAAACCTGAAGAGATCGACCAAGCCATTGAGTCGATAATGGAATCGAAAGCCACTTTTGTCGATGTTCATGGGAGAACAGTAGCTAGTGGGGATTTTGTAGTTGTCTCCTATGTGGGGACTCTGGACAACCAGCCTCTTTCCAAGCTGCTTCCAACAGCGGGGGTGATGGCTAAAGGTGAGAACCAATGGATTCTGATTAAAGAAGGGGTTTTTTTACCGGGTTTCACAGAGCAATTGATTGGAATGGAAGCTGGGCAGAGCAAGACCTTTGCGATCAGTTTTCCTGAGGATTGGTTTTTAGAGCCGTTGCGAGGAAAGGTAGTAACCTATACTGTAGAACTTCACGCCATAAAATCAAAAATCTTGCCTGTTCTTTCAGATGAATTGACCCAGGAGGTTGCAGGGCTCAATAAAAAAGAGTTTATGGAAGCGATAGAAAAATCCATAAAACAAAGCAAAGAATCGCAGGCTCGTAGCAGACAAAAGTTAAAAATCATTGATTATTTGTTGTCTTCTTCTGATTTCTCACTTCCAGAATCTGAAGTAGAAAAAGAAGCTGAGTGGCTTTTTAGAAAAGTGGTTGTTGACATGCAACAAAAAGGAACCCCTCTTGCCGTTCTTGAAGAAAAAAAGGATGAGATTTACTCTAAAGCTCTTATTCAGGCAAGAAGAAAAGCCAAATTGCATTTTCTTCTTGAAGAAATAGCGAAAAAAGAAAACATTTCCGTAACGAAAGATGATTTAGCAATGGCAATTCATAACCAGGCAATAAAACAAAGAATGGAACCAAAACAATTTTTAAAGAAACTTCCTTCTGAAGAGCTAAACGCTATTGTGAATGAGGTTTTTAATCAAAAAGTTTTAGATTTTTTATTGGAAAAAGCAAAGATTGAAAATTGAAAATTATGACTAATCCTATTATTTCCCAAGTCATTCCCATGGTTGTTGAACAAACAGGCCGTGGGGAAAGAGGCTACGATATATTTTCCCGGTTGCTTAAGGATAGAATTGTGTTTATTGGCACACCGATCGACGACAACATAGCCAATTTGGTTATTGCCCAGCTACTTTTTCTTCAAATGGAAGATCCCAAAAAGGACATTAGCCTATATATCCATTCTCCTGGAGGGTACGTGACAGCGGGTATGGCCATTTACGATACGATGCAATTTTTAAGCTGCGATGTAAATACTTATTGTATCGGTCAGGCTGCAAGTATGGCAGCCGTATTACTTGCTGCCGGAACAAAAGGCAAACGGTTTGCTCTACCCAATGCCCGTATTATGATCCATCAGCCCCTTGGTGGAGCTCAAGGCCAAGCCTCCGACATCAGCATTCAAGCTCAAGAAATATTAAGAACCAAGAGGTTGTTGAATGAAATCCTTTCTTATCATACTAAACAGCCCATTGAGCGATTGGAAAAAGACACGGATCGAGACTTTTTTATGTCTGCTGAAGACGCAAAAGCCTATGGGCTTATTGATGAGGTGGTCAAAACCAGAGTCAGTATCAGACCGGTCCCCCAACCACAAATCATTATGGGAGATGGGAAGTAGAGTGTAGTCATGGCAAGATCAGTGCATATAACTATGTGCTCTTTCTGCGGAAGAACCCAAGCAGAAGTGCGCAAGCTTATTTCTGGACCAGGGGTATATATCTGTGATGCTTGTGTTGAGGTTTGCCACAGTATTCTTGAAAGGGAGCTTCGCGAAGAGCCAGCTAAAAATCAAGTTAAGCCAAAAATTCCAAAGCCTACAGAAATCTTTGCTCGACTCGAAGACTATGTCATTGGTCAAACCAATGCAAAAAAAATTCTTTCCGTGGCTGTTCATAATCATTACAAGAGAATTTTCAGTGAGGAATTGACTGATCTTTCTTCTCTGAATCAAATAAAAGATGTCGAAATTGAAAAAACTAATATTCTCCTTGTTGGCCCCACTGGTTCAGGGAAAACACTCCTTGCTAAAACCTTTGCCCGACTTCTTGATGTCCCTTTCTGTATAGCCGATGCCACTTCACTCACAGAGGCAGGTTATGTTGGCGAAGATGTTGAAAGCATTCTTTTGAGACTGCTTCAGAACGCCAATTTTGATGTTAAAAAAGCCGAAATGGGTATCGTTTATATTGACGAGATAGATAAAATATCTAGAAAGTCTGACAGCCCATCGATTACAAGAGATGTTTCAGGAGAAGGTGTCCAACAAGCTCTTCTTAAAATGCTTGAAGGGACTATTTGCAATGTTCCTCCTCAAGGGGGCCGAAAGCATCCTCATCAAGAGTTTATTCGAATCAATACGGAGAATATTCTTTTTATTTGTGGTGGTGCCTTCATCGGTTTGGACAAAATAGTTGCCCGAAGACGGGGCAAACAGATACTTGGTTTCCAACATGCATTGCAAACAGAAGATTCCCAATCGAATGGACAACTTGAAGTCGAGCCTGAAGACCTCATCTCCTATGGCATGATCCCCGAATTTGTGGGGAGATTTCCAGTGATTGCTACCCTTTCTGAGCTAACTGAAGATGAACTGGTTAGGATCCTGACTGAACCCAAAAACGCGATAATAAAACAGTATGTAAAACTTTTTGCCTTGGACCATATCAAGCTGACCTTTGCAAAGGAAGCCATTAGGTTTTTTGCTCAAGAAGCAAAAAAGAAAAAAACGGGAGCCCGTGCTTTAAAAAACATGATTGAAAAGATCATGCTAGATGTCATGTTTGAGCTTCCTTCTAGAACAGATATTGAAGAAGTTATTATCTCGCGTCTAGTAGCTGAAGGGAAAAAAACCCCAATTTTAAAACGAAGACAGGAAAAAGAAGCCGCCTAAAAAGAAGTTTTTCCCTTTTTGTTGAGAAAAGACTTCTGAGGAAGAAAAATTTTATTTTTTTAATTGGACTCATGAATATTCTTTTTCCTAAGAAGCGCTGTCGAATTGTCGTTGGTATGAGCGGAGGGGTTGATTCTACTGTGGCTGCTTTGCTTTTAAAAAAAGAAGGATTCGATGTAATAGGAATCACTCTCAAGGTATGGACAGATTCCTGTATGAGCCGTTCATTAGAGAAATGTTGTGGACCTGAAGCAATCAATGATGCTAGAAACTTGGCCGCTCAAATTGGCATTCCTCATTATACAATTGATGAGGCGGATTTTTTCGAAAAAGAGGTTATTCATTATTTTTTAGAGGAATATAGACAGGGAAGGACCCCTAATCCTTGTGTGAAGTGTAACGAGAAAGTAAAATTTGGGAGGCTCTGGTCTAAAGTCAGGGCTTGGGGGGCAGAATACATTGCCACAGGTCATTATGCGGTTGTGGAGCATCAGGACGCTATTTCTCCAAGGTTAAAAAAAGCAAAGGACAAAACAAGGGACCAATCTTATTTTCTTTTTTCTCTTTCTCCTTTTCAGCTTTCTAGAATACTTACTCCACTAGGCCATCTCGAAAAGAAAGAAGTAAGGGCTATTGCAAAAGAAGCGGGTCTTTCTATATGGAACAAGGAAGAAAGTAGAGACCTATGCTTTGTAGCTGGGAAAAATTATAAAGATTTTATCGAAGAAAAAATAGATCCCAAGGAATCGAATGCCGGTCCAATTTTAGATGAAACAGGGAAGGTGATTGGTGTCCATCAAGGCATTGAGCGCTATACCGTAGGCCAAAGAAGAGGACTTCCGGGAGGACAAGGCCGTCCCCTCTATGTGGTTGATATCGATCCTTTATCGAAAGCAGTTAAAGTTGGAAGCTGGCAAAGTCTGCTAAAAACTCATTGTTTTGTGGCGGGAGCCCATTGGATTGAAAAAGAAATTCAAACTACCCGAAAAGTTACAGTAAAACTAAGATATAATTATCCGGAGGTTCCTGCTTTTATCACGCCTTTGGAAAATGGTCGATTCAGAGTAGATTTTGAATCCCCACAATTTGGAATTTCTCCAGGACAAGCAGCCGTTTGTTACGAGGGAGACACCGTGCTTGGAGGCGGATGGATAGAAAGGGATTCAGTTAAGGATTGACTTTTTACTTGGGGACTGACGTGATTATCCTTGCCCCCATCTTGATCAGGTGTGCTTTGAAACATTCAACGCATTGAAGCCTTCCTATACGAATTGATGCCCAATGGCCAGCAGGAGCAGCAAATGCGCCACTTTGCCAGCTTGTGCTTCTTGGTGTTCAACGAAGCGCTGGCGTTGCAGAAGAAGCGTTACAAGTGCGGGGGAAAAAAGCTCGGTTAACCCGGTTTGACAGGCCCAATTCACCTATGAAGGAAGCGATGTAGTCGGGTCGCCAGCAGAAAAGACTCACCGAAGCAACGCAAAAGCGGATCAATGCCCAACCTTAGCGTTCGTTGGAATCTCCAGCCTTCAGGCCGGGGAGGATGTCAAGAAGAACTCTACACTAGTCAACTACTCCGTCCTAAAGAACGGAGCTTGCATCCAGGCTCCATCGCAGGCTTGCGCGTATCTCGAAAGACATGCGGCTTTGGCTTCATCACCCGATGCTTCAGGGACGGCTGACAATCGCCCCGTCCTCACCCAATCTTGCCAGATGAGGAGCGTTCGCATGCTGATGTGTTTCTGGCAGCCACTAAATCGGCATGGAGCGTATACCCACAATGGACGCAACAAACAGCAGTCCCTTATTGGGCCGATTCTCCCGCCCAACATGCCCGCAAACCGGCCGTCTCTGGCTGGAGGAATCCGCATCCACCCAATCCGGCACTCCGCCCGACAGCCGAATTTTGTAAACCGTCTTGGCCTGTAGCTCCGCAAAACTCCAAGTGCTCCCCTTGCGGCTTTTGACGGAAACCTTCTCCGACTGTCTGCGCTCGGTTCGATGACGGATAGCCTTCAGCCACTCCATGCCTACCATCGCGTGTGGCTCCGCGATTGCTCTTCGCTTGGAGCGCACTTCGTCTACTGGCAGCACGCCCTTGGCCAGGTGCGGTGCCTTCGGTGTCCACCAAGATAAAAAGACATTTGCCTTGGGTATTGGATTCCACCGCGATGTTCCGGCGGTTCATGTCCACACCCTTGACTGTGGTGATGGGGCTTGCGGGTTCCGGTCCAAAGCCTTTTCGACGGCCTTGTCAAGCCCCTTAGCCGGGCCGATCCAGCCTTTCGCTTTATGGGCCGCGCCCGCTTTGGCGCGTTCCTAGAGGGTTTTGTAGGCCGAAGCCGCTTGCCTGGGCACGTTGCATGCCATTTAAGCTGGCAGCCCGAACCTCTTGCGCAAATCCTGGGACACCAGTCTTTGCAGTTTCATGCCTTGCGATATCTTCCCGCCCACAAAAGCAACAGTGGATGCGTGATTCAGGGGGGTTACGGAAAGCCAACGCCGTGCTCCGCACCGCCTCCTCCTGCTCTTTAGTGAGCAGGAGCTTCAGTTTGCACCTCAGCGATTGGGTGGCTGGCAATTCATTCATGTTCACGAGTATTATGTTTCAGTTGTAAAGCATCGCCGCTGCGCGGCGGCGCTATCCCTCTCCGCCTTGAAAGGCGGGGACTCCCGCGCAAATTTGTTGAAGAATCATTTATAATGAGTGAACTTTGATTTTTTTTTCTTGAAACTTTTCGATTGGTGATAAGCATTGTTCAGCTCTTTTTTTAAAACTTTTTATTAAATAGAATTCTGGGAAGATTCATTTTATAAAGGAAGTATGAAGCCACGTGTCGTTTTGATGAGCTGTTCAGATAAAGAGGAAGGAGAAAGATTGGCAAAACTTATTGTTAAAAAACGACTTGCTAGTTGTGTCAATATTATTCCCCTCGTTTATTCATTCTTTTGGTGGGAAAACAAACAGCAAGAAACACAAGAGGCTATGCTCATTGCCAAATCTTCAGAAGAAAAGTGGGAAGAGTTGATGCAGTTCATTAAGGAAAACCACAGCTATGAATGTCCAGAAATTATAAGTTTTGAACCATCTCAAGTGTTTCTTCCTTATTTACGTTGGTGGGAAAAGGAATTAACATAGACTAAAAAAATTGCTGCAATCAATCTGCCTATCTATTCAAAGAATTTGTGGGAGCACTTTCTCCAACCAACTGTGCATCAATGAGAATGGGAGTAATCTTAGTCGATAAATATTTTTCTAGCTCAGCTTCATCTTTAGGCAACAATGGAGGCAATTTATAATTTTTGGGAAGAATCTTCAGTCTCTTAGCTGCCTCGATAAATTCTGGAGTATAGAAATAAATATTTCTATGTTTGGTAATACTCTCAACCACCCACTTGGAAGTATTTTTTATTCCTATAGAGTTTATTTTGTGCATTAAGTTGACCTTTTCGATTTCAACAGCGATATCCCAAGGGATGCCCATGTTTGTCAAAGGAGGAATGGGAGATTCCGTATTCCTATCTTCGTATAGAAGATAAACCTTGCCATGAACAGATTGGATATAATAGGTAGTTCCCATATGGGCTTGGTCAGATGTTTCTATCTTTTCTAGAATATAATAGAGCGAACCGTTTTTTGATTTATGCTTTTGCAAGAGAATCACTGGCTTGTCATCGAAAAGATAACGCCAAATTTTAGGGTCAAATTCATAAGATGCTTTAAGGTATTCAACTGATTTGTTTCCTACGGCTTCTAAATCAGGAACAAGAAAAACAAACACTGTTAACCAATAATAAAGGACCCAGAAGGGTTTAGCCATTTTGTGATAATATGGCGCCATTTTTCCCATTTATCTCCTATGACAGGCATTGCTTAAATGATGCTTTTCTAAATAGTCTTGATGATACTCTTCAGCGGGATAAAAAGGAGCAGCAGGGAGAATAGCTGTAGCAAGTTTTTTTCCAAAATATTTCGATTTTTCTAAATTTTCTTTGGATTGAATGGCTTCTTGTCGCTGTTCTTCATTATAATAAAAAATAATAGGTCTGTATTGAGAGCCAACATCGGGTCCTTGTCTATCAGCCGTTGTTGGATCATGGATTTGCCAAAACAGCTCCAAAAGTTTCTTATAGCTTATTATAGTGGGATCAAACAGCAGGTAAACAGTTTCGGCATGACCAGTCCTGCCCCTACATACTTGTTCATACGTAGGAAATGACACAGTACCTCCTGCATACCCTGCAACCGCCCAAATTACTCCTTCTACTTTTTTGAAATAATCTTGAATTCCCCAAAAACAGCCTCCAGCAAATGCGGCTTGAGAAAGCTTCCTGCCATCAGTTGTAACTTTGTCATAAAAAGACTGTGGAGTAAAAACAAGCGAAGCGGAATTAACACAATAACGAAGGCCAGTTGGCTTAGGTCCATCTTCAAAAACATGTCCAAGATGAGCTCCACAGCGTGCACAAAGAATTTCGGTACGAATCATGCCTAAGGAAAGATCGACTCTTTCCATGATGTTTTCCTTTGCAATAGGAGAGAAAAAACTTGGCCACCCAGTGCCTGAATGAAATTTGGAATCCGAAGAAAACAAGGGAAGTCCACAAGAAGAACATTTATAAATCCCTTTTTGATGTATATCGAGCAAGTCTCCACAAAAGGGAGCTTCCGTTCCAGCTCTTCTTGTAATGCGAAAAACTTCTGCCCCCAACAAATACCTCCACTTGGAATCATCAAACTGAATCCTTTGAGAAGACACTGGACCGACGAGTTTTCCATCAATATCGATAAAATATAATTGCATGCTATGTTCCTTTTTTGGCGTTGAGATCGCTTTAAATACAAAAACTGATCCTATAACAAATATTATAAATATAAAAATTAGCCCCGTATTGCTTCCTATGCTCCCAAGTCGATTGAAATTCATCAAATTTAATAATTTTTAACTTTATTCTTCATCCACTAGTGTATAAGTAGGTTAGCCATTATGAATCAAAACTTATAAAATAACAGTTTCAATTTTTTCCGTTGACGATGAAATTCACCATTTATAGTATATATAAACTTAATTTATCTTCAACTACGACAAAGGGAGGAGATATACGATGCCAAAAGTCGCAATCAATGGATTTGGGAGAATAGGAAGACTGATTTTAAGGGCAATTGCTGAGCAGAAGCTTTTAAACAAGTTAGAAGTTGTTGCAATTAATGATATAGTCTCAGCAGACAACCTTGCCTATCTACTAAAATACGACACAAACTATGGAAGAAGTCCTTTTTCAGTCAAAAGCTCTAAATCAAAAGACAACCTTGAAGAGGACGATTTACTTGAGGTCGATGGGCATACTATTCAGTGTCTTTCCATAAAAGAGGGTCCTGCGGCGATGCCCTGGAAAGAATTAGGTGTGGACATCGTATTCGAATCGACCGGTTTGTTTACTGCAGCTAGCAAGGCCATTGGCCATATCAAATCTGGAGCTAAAAAGGTTATCATTACTGCTCCTGGAAAAGAAGCAGATATTACCGTGGTCATGGGGGTCAATCATGAACAGCTCGATATGGAAAAGCATACGATCATTTCAAATGCTAGTTGTACAACTAACTGTCTAACTCCCTTGGTCCACGTGCTCCTGAAAGAAGGTTTTGGTATAGAAGAAGGATTAATGACAACCGTCCATAGCTATACGGCTTCCCAGAGACTTCAAGATGGTCCTTCGAAAAAAGATTGGAAGGGTGGAAGAGCTGTAGAAGGCAACATTATCCCCGCAACGACGGGAGCTGCCAAGGCCACTACACTAGTTATTCCTGAACTTAAAGGAAAGCTGACTGGAATGGCCTTTAGAGTTCCCACACCGACAGTTTCTGTAGTGGATCTTACGGTGAGAACTATAAAAGAAACAAGTTATGCTGAAATTTGTGAGGCTATGAAAAAGGCCAGTGAAAGTTATTTAAAAGGTATTCTTGGATATACGGAGGAGCAAGTGGTTTCCAGGGATTATTTGAAGGATTCACACTCCAGCATATTCGATGCGGGATCCGGAATTGCCTTGAATAGCCGCTTTTACAAACTGATTGCTTGGTATGACAATGAATGGGGATATTCCTGTCGCTGTGTTGATCTTGCTAAGTACATTGCAAGTCGGATCTAATCGTTAACTATTTAAAAAAAACAACTCTTTGATCTTGATCAAAGAAGGGTTATTATACCCACCAAGAAAGGATTTATTGTGAAAATCACCATTCGTGATCTTTCTTTAAAAGGGAAAAGAGTTCTAGTCAGAGTTGATTACAATGTACCCTTGGAACTAGACAAGACCACCAATAGTTATGTGATTACGGATCAGACGCGAATCCTCGAAACACTAGAAACGCTAAAGTACTTAATAGATCAAAAAGCCAAGATTGTATTGATCAGCCATCTTGGTCGACCTAAAGGCAAAAAGAATCCAAAAGAAAGCCTTGCGCCTATTGCTCCTCTTTTAAACAGATTACTTGGTGTTCCTGTTAAATTCGTAGGCGACTGTATTGGCCCAGAGGTAGATAAAGCAAAAGAACAATTAGCCGAAGGGGAAATTCTGCTTTTAGAAAATACAAGATTCCATCCTGAAGAAGAAAAAAATGATCCAGAATTTTCAAAGGCACTTGCTTCTCTCATTGATGTCTATGTTAATGACGCTTTCGGATCAGCTCATAGAGCTCACTCCTCCACTGAGGGCGTCAGTCATTTTGTCAAAGAAAAAGCCATTGGATTTTTGATGGAAAAAGAACTGAAATACTTAGGTCAAGAGTTAGAAGCCCCAAGAAGACCTTTTGTTGTTATCTTAGGTGGAGCCAAAGTTTCAGACAAAATAGAGGTTATCAACCGCCTTTTAGAAAAAGCTGATAGCCTGTTGATTGGCGGTGCAATGGCCTACACTTTTCTCCTAGCTTTAGGACACAAAGTTGGCAATTCTCTTGTAGAACCCGATAAAATTTCTGTGGCCACTGAAGCCCTAGCAAAAGCAAATGAAAGAAATATAAAGTTTTTGCTCCCTATCGATCATCTTGTCACCACATCGATCGATTTCGAACAAAAAATAGCCAAATCCCTCGAATGGACTACTGGTATTGACATTCCTGAAGGAAGGCTTGGGGTAGATATTGGACTTCAAACCATGCAGTCTTACGGTCAGGAAATCAAAGGCGCAAAAACCATTTTATGGAACGGGCCTATGGGCGTTTTTGAAATCCCTGGTTGTGAAAAAGGAACTTTTTCGATAGCTAAAAGCATTTCTGAAAATCCTTCAGCTATTAGCATTGTAGCAGGTGGGGATTCGATCAAAGCGTTGCATCAAAGTGGATTATCCAATAAAGTAAGTTTCATATCAACAGGAGGTGGAGCGACACTAGATTTTCTCAAAGGAAAAGTACTTCCGGGCATAGCCTCTATTCCGGATAGATAATCAACAGCCTATGAATACCCGAAAAAAAATTATCGCCGGAAACTGGAAAATGAATAAAACTGTTTCCGAAGCAAAAGCTTTTGTCCAAGCCCTTCTTAAGGAATTAGGCGACTATTCAGCTGCTGATATAGTGATCTGCCCTCCTTTTACGGCTCTTCAAGCCGTCAGTGAATTACTGAATCATTCTTCTCAAGTGCGTCTTGGAGCTCAAAATTTATATCCCGCTTCTCACGGTCCTTATACCGGAGAAATTTCTCCTTGGATGCTTAGGGAATTTTATTGCCACTATGTCATTGTTGGACATTCAGAGAGAAGAATTCATTTAGGAGAATCCGACGAGTTCATCAACAAAAAGGTCAAAGCCGCTTTATCAGCCTCTCTTCATCCTATCCTCTGTATCGGAGAAGCTGCTGAAGAACGACAAAGAGGCATTTGGAAAGAAAAAATACTATCCCAATTAGAATTAGGTTTAATGGCCATAGAAGAAAAGCAGGTGGTCGATTGTATTATTGCTTATGAGCCGATCTGGGCCATCGGAACAGGCAAAAATGCTACTTCAGAACAAGCCCAAGAAGTTCATTTTTTTATTCGGGAGCAACTGACAAAGTTTTTTTCTGATCAAATTGCTCAAAAAATCCGGATCCAATATGGTGGAAGTGTGACTCCGCAAAATGCCCAAGAGCTTCTTGCTTGCCCCGACATTGATGGCTTACTTATAGGAGGGGCAAGCCTTGACGTGCACTCCTTTTCCTCGATAATATTGAACAACAAATTATAAAAATATATGTATGATTTTTTAATCGGTTTTTTTCTGGTTCTCTACATTATTACCTGCCTTTTTCTTGTATTTGTCATCTTGATGCAAAGGAGTAAGCAGGAAGGCTTAGGTGCCGCATTCGGTAGCTCTGTCACCGATACTTTATTTGGAGCTCACACCTCTTCCATACTCATTAAAATAACGGTTTGGCTTTCTGGCATATTCTTTTTTCTTTCGATACTATTAGCATTTCTCTATGCTCATCGAGCTAGCAGCCAAACAACTATTCAACAAAAGCTACATAAAGCCGATGTGGAGCAGCACCAAAGGCTTCCATCGAAAAAATAACCCAAAACTATTGTTGTTAACCAGTCTCAAAACTCTTTTACTACTTTTTCCTCTGTTTGGATTTTTTTTCTTATCCAGTTGTAAAGTAAAATCGACAGCTGATCAAATCGTCATCATCAACGGACCAGAACCTGAATCTTTAGATCCTCACGTTATAACAGGCCAATTAGAGGGAAGAATTGTCAAAGCCCTTTTTGAGGGACTGACGGCATGGAATGCAAAAGGAGAGATTATCCCAGGAACTGCCGAAAGATGGGAATGTTCGGCCGATGGTAGATGTTATCGGTTCTATTTACGTAAGACTTTCTGGACTAATGGAAAACCAGTTGAGGCAAAGGATTTCGTCCTTTCCTGGAAGAGAGCCCTCGACCCCAATCAGGGATCTCGATACGCAGATCTATTTTTTTGGATTACTAATGCAAAATCTTATTATGAAGGTAAAATCAACGACTTCTCATTGGTCGGCATCAAAGCTATTGGGCCATCTATATTAGAAGTACAACTTGAGGATCCGATCCCTTTTTTTCTTCAGCTTGTCGCTGAGCCTGTATTCTTTCCGCTTCCCATTGACACAATCCATCTCTATGGAGAGGATTGGATAAAAGTTGGGAAAATCGTTTCCAATGGTCCTTACATTTTGGATGAGTGGAAGATTAATGATAGGATAGTCCTTAAAAAAAATCCTCATTATTGGGCGCAATCCTCGATTAAAACAAAAGAGCTTGACTTACTCACCACAACTAAGGCTTCGACTGCTTTTAATCTTTTCTATTGCGGAATTGCCGATCTTATTCTTGACAAGGGACTCGTTCCTACCTTTTTTATAGAAAAAATTCGACAAAAGCCCTATTTCCACTCCTCACCAATTTTTGCGACTTATTTCTATCGATTCAACACCAAACGCAAGCCTTTGAACGACAGCCGGATTCGCCGTGCACTAGCTATGGCCATTGATAAAACACGCCTTGTTAGAACAATTACTCGAGGGGGAGAACTGCCAGCCGGCTCTATCACTCCCCCTGGAATTCCAGGATATAACTCGCCTTCCGGTCTTCCCTACAATCCAACAATGGCCCAAAAGCTTCTGGCTGAAGCCGGATATCCAAACGGTAAGGGGTTCCCTCCCCTTTCTATACTTTATAACTCTGGAGAATTAAACGAACAGATAGCTACGGAAATTCAAGCAATGTGGCAAGAAAATTTAGGCATCCATGTTGGATTGAGGAATCAAGAATGGAAAGTCTATCTTAATTCACTTTCTCAGCTTGATTTTGATATTGCTAGATCAAGTTGGGTCGGGGACTATGCCGATCCCACAACATTTTTGAATCTTTTTACCCAATTTTCTTCTAACAATGAAACAGGATGGTTTAACAACCGATACGAAGAGCTGCTAACAAAAGCACAAAAAGAAGTTAATCTTTCCTATAGATTCCAAATCTTGCAATCCGCTGAAAAAATCTTGGTGGAAGAAGAACTTCCCATTGTCCCCCTCTATTTTTATTCAGGTATCTTGCTTTATGATCCAGAAAAAATTGGCGGCATTGAACCCAATCTTCTCGATGAACACCCTCTCTCAAAACTATTTCGCAAGAACTAGCAAAAAAATAAATATTGGCTTTTATGGTCTTGGTCCCGCCTCTTTTCCTTATGTTAATTACCAGCTGGCTGAATTAGGCAAAAAAAATTTGGCTCTTGTTTTTCCACCGACTTCGTTATTGCGTCTTGGGCGCATTGCAAGAGCCTGCAAAAAAACTGATTCCTCATTGACCATCTTTGGCTATAGCAGAGGAGCCATTTCAGCAATCAATCTCTGCAAGATGCTAACTAAACAAAAAAAAGTGGACTTCCTTTATCTTATAGATCCCATTGCCTTCTGCACCAATCGTCTTAGGGTTCCTGAAAACGTAGTTCAGGGATTTGTCTGCTATCAAAGAAATGGAGCCAGAACCCCCTTTCTCTTTGGCCGCTTAGGAAAAGGAATAGCTGATTATGTTTTTTGTGGTCAAAAGACAAAGAATTTTATCATAGAACAAGCTTTTAAAATTGACCCATCAACAGTAGTTATGCATGAAGATATGGTTGAGTATTGCTTACTCAAAGCAAAAATAACTCTCATCTCCCTGCTCAACGAAGCGTAGGATCCTTCAAAACGCGTCTTACAACGTAAGGTAAAATCCCTCCATGAATGTAATAATTAAATTCAGCTTCATTATCAATCCGGCAGACTAAGGAGATATTTTTTACTGTTCCGTCAGTTTTTTTTATTTCTAAAAGTACGCGCTGTCCCGGCCGAATGAAATCTCTGGATTGAGGAATAGAAAACAGTTCCGAACCGTCTATACCCACCGATTTGCAACTTTGACCAGGTTCAAACTGAAGGGGCAAAACCCCCATACCAATCAAATTACTTCTGTGTATTCTTTCGAAACTTTCTGCGATTACTGCTTTGACTCCCAAAAGTTTGACCCCTTTAGCAGCCCAATCCCGAGAGCTTCCCGAGCCATATTCTTTTCCAGCAAACACAATCAGTGGCACCTGCTCTTCTTTATAAAGCATAGCTGCTTCATAGATTGACATCTCTTTCCCATCAGGCAGATGTCGGGTGATTCCCCCTTCTTTTCCCCCAACCATAAAATTTTTCAGTCTTACATTCCCAAAGGTCCCTCTTACCATTACATGGTGATTTCCACGACGCGATCCAAAACTGTTAAAATCTTGAAAGGCTACTCCTTTCTCTAAAAGATAACGACCAGCAGGTGAATGTAGAGGAATTGTGCCGGCCGGAGAGATATGATCAGTAGTAACAGAATCCCCAAGCAAGCATAATGTTCTAGCATTGATAATAGGAGTAGGTTTTGGCTTTTCAGAATAGATAGCCTCCTCAAAAAACGGAGGATACTGAATGTAGGTATTTGACGGATCCCAACAATACAGTATTCCTTGTTGATAATCGATTCTAGACCAAGAATCATTTTTTTCTAAAAACTCTTCATAAAGTCTACGGAAGCTATCCGGTTGAATGGTTTTATTCATCACTTCACGAATTTCTTCAGAACTAGGCCAAATATCTTTTAAAAAAACCTCTTTGCCATTTTGATCCCTGCCTAGTGGATCTTCCAAAAGATTTTTGAAGAGAGAACCTGCAAGCGCATAAGCAATAACCAAAGGAGGAGACATGAGAAAATTGGCTTTTACTGAAGGATGAATCCTAGCCTCGAAATTTCGGTTTCCAGAAAGAACGCTGGCAACCACCAGATCGTGCATTTTTATTGTCTGCTCAATTTCCTCAGAAATAGGTCCGCTATTTCCAATACAAGTTGTACATCCAAAGCCAACAATGCTGAAGCCAAGCTGATCCAAGAATTCTTGAAGTCCGCTTTTTAATAGATAATCTTCAACGACTCTAGAACCAGGAGCAAGAGAAGTCTTCACAAATCCAGGGACCTTCAATCCCTTGAGAACGGCTTTTTTTGCCAACAGTCCTGCAGCTATCATCGCAATAGGATTAGAAGTATTTGTACAACTAGTAATAGCGGCGATGACAATAGAACCATCTCCAATTTCAGTTTGCCCATTACTATCTCTAAAAGGATAGGAATGGATTCTATATTTTTTTTCTATCTGTTGAGGGTCCTTGCCGTAGCCCTGTGAAAGAGCTGGCCGAGTCAATAAGGAATAAAACTTTTGTGGAAGTTCAGAAAGAGAAATTCTATCTTGTGGTCTTCTAGGTCCAGCCACCGATGGTTTTACATTACCCAAATCAAACTCAAAGACATGAGAATAAATGACATCTGAAGTTTCGGTATGCACTCCAAAAAGATTTTGAGCTTTATAGTACTTTTCGATCAAATCTATCCAATGCTGCTCTCTGCCAGTTTGCTTGAAATAGAAAAGGACCTGCTCATCGATTGGGAAAAAACCCATTGTTGCTCCATATTCTGGAGCCATGTTTGCAACGGTCGCTCTATCTGGTACAGACAATGAAAGAATACCAGGACCAAAAAATTCAACGATTTTTCCAACGACCCCTTCTTGTCTCAATCTTTCAGTAAGAGCAAGGACAAGGTCAGTTGCAATGACCCCTTCTTTGAGAGTCCCAATTAATCTGACCCCAACCACTTCAGGTATAGACATGTAGTAGGGTTCTCCAAGCATGGCTGCTTCAGCTTCAATGCCTCCCACTCCCCACCCAACGATTCCAAGTCCATTAATCATTGTGGTATGGGAATCAGTTCCCAACAAAGTATCAGGATAAAGTACTGTTCTCTGAGCTTCTTTTTTGCTTAGAACACCTTTAGCCAAATATTCTAGGTTAACTTGATGACAGATGCCTATCCCAGGAGGAAAAATTCTAAAACGCGAAAAAGCTGACTGCGCCCATTTCAAAAAAGAATATCTTTCTTTATTTCTTTCTAGTTCCTTTTCTAAATTATATTGAAAAGCCCCTTTGATCCCAAAAGCATCCACCTGAATGGAATGATCAACAACGAGATCCACTGGTATAAGTGGTTCAATGGATCGTGGGTCTTTTCCCGCCTTTTGCACAACATCTCTCATCGCCGCTAAATCAACTAACAAGGGAACACCAGTGAAATCTTGGAGAAGGATCCTTCCGACATAAAAAGGAATTTCATCCTTTGCAGGAGCGGGCCAAGCAAAGAATTTTTCAACATCTTCTTTTTTGGCTTTACCTTCACAAGCGTTTCGAAGAACAGATTCCAGGATGAGCCTCAAAGATAGGGGAAGTTTATCTAATTTGGGGAAAAACTGACGCTGAAGCTCCGGAAGGCTGTAATAAGAAAAATTCCCCTCCAATCCCGCCACAGAAAAGGACTGTACAATTCCAGTAAAAGAAAAAAAAGAATTCATAGATCTATAAAATATATCAATGTTTTTTTCTTTTTTGTTATGAATTTTACAACTTTATCAAGAAAAATCATTTTTCTTTTAAACTTTTAGAATAATCTAAATTATTAAAGTAACAATCCATGAAGAAAACAAATAGACAATCAACTCTACAACTTAGCACTTCTCAAGAAGATTATCTCAAAGAAATCTTTCTCCTTTCTGAAAGAGGAGAGCCTGTCACCACTTTAGCGCTAGCACAAAAAATTGGGGTCAAATCAGCCTCCGTCACTGATATGATCAAAAAACTCATGGAACTGGGGTTAGTTCAAAGAAAACCCTATCAAGCCATCTATCTTACCGAAGCAGGCAATCGCGTCGCTTTAGAAATCCTTCGACATCACCGTCTCCTGGAAACATTCCTAGCTGAAAAATTGGGCTACCGCCTCGATGAAGTACATGGGGAAGCTGAACAGTTGGAGCATGTCATTAGCGAAAAATTTGAAAAAGCAATCGCTAGGATGCTTGGTCATCCTCGAAGGGATCCTCATGGCGACCCTATTCCTACTTTTAACCTGGTGATGCCAACCGACACCACTGAAAGAACACTTTACTCTCTTAAAAAAGGAGATAGAGCTCAAATTACAAGAATCATGTTACAGGACAGACAATCCTTAAAACATTTCAAGACCCTTAACTTGCTGCCAGGCACCATCATCACAGTCTTAGACAAATTCGAAGACTGCATGCAGCTTTCCATCTTGGGACAAGAACAAAAACCAATAAAAATTCCTCTCTCTATAAGCGAAGAAATCATGATTGTCCCTTCTTCCTTAATAAGCGGAAAAACCCAATAACTTTTAAACTTCCCTTCTTACTGCGGTCTTCTTCTTTAAAGATAAATGAAAAACACAGAAAGAGAATTTCAACTAAAACGTTCTCAAATTGATTCTTGGGTCATACAAAGAGCAAAGGAAATTCTTGAAGGAAAAGAACCCAAAATAATAAACAGGTTTTTTCCTTTCATTGGACCAGCCTTCATTGCAGCCATTGCTTATATCGATCCGGGAAACTATGCTACCAACATAGAAAGTGGCTCAAAATACGGATATACTCTTCTGTGGGTGGTCCTTCTTTCTAACCTGATGGCAATATTTGTCCAATGGCTTTCTGCAAAGGTAGGGATGGTTACTGGAAAAAACTTACCTGAATGGATAAGAGATTCAATTCAAAGCCCCTTTTTTAGATATTTTTACTGGATTCAGGCTGAAATCATGGCTATAGCCACGGATCTTGCTGAATTTATTGGTGCCGCTATTGGCTTTAAAATTCTTTTTGGTTTTCCTCTCATTTGGGGTGCTTGTCTAACAGCAATCACCACTTCCCTCATTCTTTATCTACAAAAAAGAGGTTTCAGACTGATGGAACTAATCGTTGGTGCTTTCGTGGGGATAGTCGCCCTGTGTTACCTGCTCGAATTGTTTATAGCTCACCCAGATAGGAATTCTATCCTTTATGGATTGTTCATTCCACATTTTCAATCTCCAGAAAGCATCTATTTGGCAGCCGGTATTCTTGGAGCCACCGTCATGCCCCATGCTATCTATCTTCATTCTGCCTTAACCCAAGACAGAATTTCTACAACTGATTGCTTAAGCAAAAAAAAATTACTTCAGTATTCTTTGGTGGATGTTTTTTTGGCCATGGGAATTGCTGGTGGTATTAATATGGCCATGCTGATTGTTTCCGCCGCCATTTTCCATCAAGGGAATATCGCTCCTAATGGTTTGGAAATGGCTTATCAAACTCTCATTCCTGCCCTTGGTTCTTTTGCATCAACCATTTTTGGACTTTCTTTGCTCGCTTCGGGTATTTCTTCATCCGCTGTAGGAACGCTAGCTGGACAAGTGATTATGCAAGGCTTCGTTCATTTTACCTTTCCAATATGGTTTAGAAGGCTCTTTACCATGTTGCCAGCGATCTTTTCTATTTTTCTTGGCATAGACAGCACCAAACTTATGATTTTTTCTCAGGTGGTACTAAGCTTTGGGATCGGCTTTGCGCTGATCCCTCTTCTCCTTGTGAATCAGAATAAGGCCATTATGGGAGTATTTAGCGCAACTCCCTTAGTATCTATAATAGGATGGGCCATTGCTCTCCTTGTCATTCTGCTAAATATATTTCTTTTAGTAGATTCAATATCGAAAATTTTTTAAAATCACAAACCGGTGATGATTTTATCTGTTCATTCCATACAAATAATAACTATTTAGTGAAAGTAATTTAAAACAATCCGATATGAATAACTCCTCAACGCCTCTTTTGCCTTCTTCTAAACCTCATTGTCCTAGCCTTTTTAGCGATCTAGACATCCATCATTTTAAGCATGGAACCCTTTACAACCTTTACGAAAAATTAGGATCCCATCTTACAAGTTGGAAAGGAGAAAAGGGAGCGTACTTTTCGGTCTGGGCTCCCAACGCTGAATCAGTCTCTGTGATTGGTAGCTTTAACCAGTGGGATCCAAAAGCAAATCCTATGGTTTTCAGGGAGGATCAAAGTGGTATATGGGAAATCTTTATTCCTGGGGTCGTCAAAGGGGATCTCTATAAGTACTATATTAAGTCCAAAGCCAATGGAATTGTTACGGTCAAAGGTGATCCTCTTTCTTTTTTATGGGAAACTCCTCCCAAAAGTGCATCTATTGTTTGGAATTTAGACTACACATGGCTCGATAAAGAATGGATGGATAATAAAGAAAAAAACAATTGTTTAAATTGCCCATGGAATATTTACGAAGTGCATCTTGGATCATGGCAAAGAAAAAAAGAAGAAGACAACAGGTTTTTGACCTATAGGGAGATTGCCCCTCTGCTAGCCAAGTATGTCAAAGAAATGGGCTTTAGCCATGTCGAATTTCTCCCCGTAATGGAACATCCATACTATGGATCCTGGGGTTACCAGTGCTTGAGCTATTTCGCTCCTACCAGCCGCTATGGGACACCTCAAGATTTTATGTTTCTCATCGATTATCTGCACCGAAACAGGATTGGAGTGATTCTAGATTGGGTTCCTTCTCATTTTGCCACCGATGGGCATGGTTTAGGATTATTCGATGGAACACACCTTTATGAGCATGCCGATCCCAGACAGGGCTATCATCCAGACTGGGGAAGCTATATTTTCAATTATGGAAGATATGAAGTTAAAGAATTTCTAATTAGCAGTGCCCGTTTTTGGATCGAAAAATATCATGCAGATGCTTTGAGAATTGATGCGGTCGCTTCAATGCTTTACCTCGATTACTCAAGAAAGCCAGGAGAGTGGATTCCCAATAAATATGGAGGAAACGAAAATCTCGAAGCCATAGCTTTTCTACGTACCCTAAACGAAACCCTTTATAAAGAATTTCCTGGTATACAGCTTATTGCTGAGGAATCTACGGCTTATCCGTTGGTCACACGACCTGTATATGCCGGAGGTCTTGGGTTTGGCTTCAAGTGGAACATGGGCTGGATGCATGATACTCTCTTTTATTTTTCTCTCGATCCCATTTATAGAAAATATCACCAAAATCGGCTAACATTCAGTGCCTGGTATGCTTTTCAAGAAAACTTTATTCTTTCCCTATCCCATGATGAAGTGGTCTATGGAAAAGGCTCTTTGCTAAGGAAAATGCCTGGAGATAACTGGCAGAAATTTGCAAATTTACGAGCCCTATTTTCTTACATGTACTTTTTTCCTGGGCATAAACTGATCTTTATGGGTGGAGAATTTGGGCAATGGGATGAATGGTATCATGAAAAAAGCCTTGACTGGCATTTGGCCTCTGAAGGATTCCATAAACAGCTCCAATCAATGGTGAAATACCTCAATTTCCTTTATAAATCCGAAAAAGCCCTCCACGCTAATAATTTCTCTCCCAACGGCTTCTATTGGATAGACTTTTCAGATTATGAAAAAAGTATCATAAGCTTCATAAGAAAATCTCCTGATGAAAAAGATCATATTCTTTGTGTTTTTAATTTCACTCCTGTTCCAAGGCTCAATTATCTAGTAGGAGCCCCTTTCGATGGATTTTGGAAAGCAATTTTCAACAGCGATGCCCTGGAGTATGGTGGCAGTGGTTTAGTCTTTACGAAAGGAGAAATGGCTTCGCCCCTCGTTTGGCAAGGCCAACCATATTCTCTTTCTCTTACCCTCCCTCCTCTTGCTTGTATCGCCTTTAAAAAAACGCATGAAGATTAGCTCAAAAATTAAACTTGCCGCTTTCCTTCTTTTCATCCTTATCGGGACGCTAGGATTTGAAATGGCTTGGGTCTCTGCTTTATCCTTAAAAAATATCCAACAGATTCAGCTTCTCTCTGAAAAAATTCGATTGCTCAATGACATCAAATTGCTTGGATACAAGCTAATCAAAGAAATATCCGATTATATCGATGGCCAGAACCCTTATGACAAAACTGATTATTTCTATTTTTCGACTCTCATAAACCAGAAGCTTGTTTCGATTGAGTCTCTTTTTTCAGACAATGAAGAAAAGACTTCCTTTGAGGCTATTAAAGAGCAGTGGAAGAATTTGAGTAGCTGTAGTTTAAGCATACTCGAAGAGGCTACAAAATTAACTAGCAAAGAGCATTTGGAAGCCAAAAAAGAGGAAATAGAAAAAAAGGAATATTATAAGTTTGACAAAATAATCGCTGACATTCAAAACAAGGTCTATTTACAAGCAATTAATAGTATCGCAGAGAAAGAACAACAATTGGTGAGCTTTAGTCAAACTGTTTTTCCTCTCAGCTTCCTTTGCAGTGGAGTGATTCTATGGTTGGTCTATAGATGGCAAAATCTCGGCATTTCTCTTCCTTTGCAAAAACTGATCGAAGTTGTTGAAAATGGAAAAGCAGAGCCCAAAAAAATAATTTTCCCCTCATTCCATGGAGAAATAGGAAAACTATCAGAGGCCTTCGCCCATCTTTTTGAAAAGATCGACAAATTTCAAAGTAAACTTATTGAATCAGAAAGAATAGCCTCAATTGGAGCTATGGCTGCAGCTGTTGCTCATGGAATTAAAAACCCTCTTTCAAGCATACGGGCTTTAGCTGAAGTCTCTTTACTTCAAGACAATCTGGATGAATCCGCAAAAGAAACTCTTAAAGAAATCATGAAAGAAACGGATACCCTTAACAGTAGAATTAATCATCTTCTTTCCTACACAAAACCATCAGTTCCCAATCGCCATCCAACCAATCTGAATGATCTATTAAGGGCGCTCATTCCTAGTATTTCTCGAACACCATCAAAGGCTATAACCATCGATTTGCAACTGGATCCTTCCTTACCACCTATCCTTTCTGATTCCTCTCAAATTGAACAAGTGATTATAGAGCTGCTTGCTAATGCTATCAACGCAAGTGAAAAAGGCGGTTTAATTCAAATAATCACCCGCTCTGATCCCGCTCAGAAAGAAGTCCTTCTTGAAATTGTTGATCATGGTCAAGGCATCCCTACTGCTATCATCGACACAATCTTCCAACCTTTTTTCACAACATCTCCAGAAGGAACTGGTCTCGGTCTTGCTATTGCTAAAAGATATTCCGAACAAAATGGCGGACTGTTGACCATACAAAGTGAAGTAGGCAAAGGGACTATTGCCAGTATTAAGTTTTCAAGCTTTAATGGCTAAGGATAAAATCAATGGGACTTACTGTTCTTGTTGTTGAGGACGAAAAGAATCTGGCTCTTTCTTTAAAACGGTTTCTGGAAAACAAAGGCCATGAGACCACCGTTTGTTTCGATGGAGATAAAGGCTTAAGCCAATGCCTGGAAATGAATCCTGAGCTGCTCCTCGTTGACTGCCGCCTGCCAGGAATGGGAGGCATTGAGCTGTTAAAAAAAGCAAAAGCCCTTAATCCAAATCTCTATTCAATTGTTTTTACGGCTTTTGGATCGATCGAAGATGCTGTGGAAGCCATTAAGTTAGGATCTTTTGATTATATCCAAAAGCCGATTGATCTTCAAAGATTAGGTCAATTAATTCTAAAAATAGAGGAAACCGTTCGGTTAAAAAGAGAAATTGACTATTACCGAAAAAGAGAAGAAACTGAGCTAATTGGCTCTTCCCTAGCCATGACTCGTGTTAGGGAAACCATTCAAAAACTTGTCGCTCTTCCTTTGGAGAAGTCACCTCCATCCGTATTAATCACCGGAGAAACTGGAACGGGTAAAGAAGTTGTCGCCCGTCTGCTCCACAGAAAAAGTTCCCGATCAGACAAAGCTTTTATTCATGTTAATTGCATTTCTCTTCCAGAAAATCTCGTTGAAGACGAGTTGTTTGGACATGAGCAGGGTGCTTTTACGGGAGCTAGAAATGCAAAGCCTGGCTTGATGGAAGCAGCCGATAGGGGAACGCTTTTTTTGGATGAAATCGGAGATTTTCCAATCAATCTGCAGGGAAAATTACTAACAGCCATAGAAAGCAAAAAAATTCGTCGCTTGGGCAGTGTTAAGGATAGGGAAATTGATCTTTGGATTATTGCTGCGACAAATAGAAACCTAACAGAAAAAGTCCGCTTAGGATCCTTCCGCCCTGACCTTCTCTACCGACTGAACGTTGTTTCCATCTATTTGCCTCCTTTAAGAGAAAGAAGAGAGGACATAGCCGAGCTTTCCAACTATTTTCTTAGAAAATACGCTGCTCATTATGGAAAAAATATTCAAGGATTAGGGAAAGAAGTAATAGAGACTTTTCAAAACTACAGTTGGCCTGGAAACGTTCGGGAACTTTCCCATAAAATCGAGCAAGCCGTCTTATGGTGTGAAGACAATATCATTAGCTTAAGGCATATTGATGCAGTCTTAAAAAAAAGGTTTCAAGACAATAGCTTCTTCCCCCAACCTTTTGTTGATAAAAAAGAACTCATAAAGTGGCTACTTAACGAACCATTCTCTTTGAAAGCATTTGAAGGAGAATTAATAAAAACGGCTCTAGAAAAGACACATGGGAATTTTTCTCAAGCAGCACGCCTTTTAGGGGTAACTCGAGACTGGCTTAGGTATAGAATTGAAAAAAAAATGTTCGATGCTGATTGAGCTTCTGCTTTCCTCCAGTTTTCCGCTTTCGCAAAGTTGAGACATATAGGAATGCCAGGGCAAATAGGTGTTTTCCTAGAGAACGTTACGGGTTCGCCTCCCATTCAGAGAATGGGAGAAATATCCTCTATATTCCATCTATTTTTTTTGGCTTGCAAAGGAGCATTCATAGATCTAGTATAAAAAGGTTAGAAGTGGTATGTAGGCATCCTGCTTCGGCAGGGATAACGGATAGAGAACCATAGCGGGGGGGCTTGCTAAGCGTTCAATTCCTATAAGGGTTGTGGAAGATTAACAAAGGATTGAAAGTTTATAGAAAAAAGCCGATTGTCTTTTATGCACTCGTGGCGGAATCGGCAGACGCGCAAGCTTGAGGTGCTTGTGGGTTTTCCCGTGGGAGTTCGAGTCTCCCCGAGTGCATTTTGTATTGGATAGATGTTTTTCTTCCCTTCTCATTCATTTCTCCTTTAAACTTTAGTCCTACTGACATACATGGACAGCCACTTTTTCCACAGAACAATGCATAGAGAGCTAATAGAAAAATTGGAATACGCTCCACCTCCGCTTTGGTGGAAGGATGCCATCATTTATGAAGTCCATGTCAAATCATTTTTTGATGGCAACGATGATGGGATTGGTGACTTCATAGGAATGACTCAAAAACTGGACTACATCAAGTCGATTGGAGTGAATGCCATTTGGTTATTGCCTTTTTATCCTTCTCCTTTGAAAGATGACGGATATGACATATCTGATTACTGCGCTGTGCATCCTGATTATGGAGAGCTAAATGATTTCAAAATTTTTTTAAAGGAAGCTCATAAGAGAAACTTAAGAGTAATCACCGAGTTAGTTATTAATCATACTTCTGATCAACATCCATGGTTCCAAAGGGCTAGGAATTCTCCTGTGGGAAGCAATTACAGAAACTATTATGTCTGGAGTGATAATCCGGAAAAATTTAAAGAAGCTCGAATAATTTTTAAAGATTTTGAATCATCCAATTGGACATGGGATGCTGTAGCAAAAGCTTATTACTGGCACCGTTTTTATTCTCATCAACCGGATTTAAACTTCGATAATCCTGAGGTTAAAAAAGAAATATTTAAAATTATCGATTTTTGGCTTGGAATGGGAGTCGACGGGTTGAGATTAGACGCAGTGCCTTATCTTTTCGAACGGGATGGAACCAGTTGTGAAAATCTGCCTGAAACCCATCAATTTCTTAAAGAACTCCGCAGCTATGTTGACACTCATTATGCAAATCGGATGCTTCTTGCAGAAGCTAACCAATGGCCGGAAGATGCCGCAGCTTATTTTGGTCAAGGGGACGAATGCCATATGGCCTTCCATTTCCCACTCATGCCACGGATTTTTATGGCGATGCGAATGGAAGAAAACTATCCTATAGTGGATATTTTAGAACTAACGCCCCCTATTCCTGATTGTTGCCAATGGGCCACTTTCCTTCGTAATCATGATGAATTGACCTTAGAAATGGTCACCGATGAAGAAAGAGACTACATGTACAGGGTCTATGCGAAAGAATCTCGAGCAAAACTCAATCTAGGAATTCGGCGAAGACTTGCTCCGCTCCTCGACAACAACAGAAAAAAAATGGAACTCATTTTTATGATTCTCTTTTCTCTCATGGGTTCACCAATCATTTACTATGGGGATGAGATCGGCATGGGAGATAACATCTATCTAGGAGATCGCAATGGAGTTCGAACCCCAATGCAATGGTCTGAAGAAAAAAATGGAGGCTTTTCAAAGGCTAATCCTCAACGACTCTATTTGCCACTGATCATAGATCCTGAATATCATTACCAGGCCGTTAATGTGGAATTGCAACAAAACAACCTCTCTTCCTTTCTTTGGTGGATCCGTCGTGTAATCAGCATGCGGAAAAAATATCTAGCGTTCAGCCGTGGAACCATAGAAATCATCAATCAAAGTAATCCTAAGGTTTTAGCTTTCATTCGAAAATACAAAGAAGAGATCCTATTGGTTGTTATAAATCTCTCCCGTTTTACTCAAGTGACGGAAATCAGTCTACCTGATTGTATAGGCTATATTCCAACGGAAACTTTCGGTAAAGCTACCCTACCAAAAATAACCGAAAACCCTCTTCTATTTGTCCTTTCTCCCTATGCTTATTTCTGGTTTTCTCTCAATCCATCCTATGACTCTTCTCCTCAACAATTGGAAAGAGTTTCAACGATCGCTCTTGAAGAGGTCCCTTCGCCATCCTTTTGGTTAAGTTCAGAGGGGGAACGTTTTGCTTCCAAAGTCCTGCCCTTATACCTTTCTCAGTTTAGGTGGTTTAACTTTCTGGGCAAAAAGCTGCTGCGGGTAGAAATACAGGACGCAATTGAATTAAAAGCCCTCCAATTTTTAGGAGAAGATATACAGTGTGTGTTGTTTGCTTTTTATTACGATGTAGGAAATCCAGAACCATTTTTCTTTTTTCTGAAAAAAAATGAAGCAAAAGACGTTGATGAAATCGGAAAGAAAAATCCAGAGTGCGTGTTTTGCAAATTCAAAGAGAAGGAACAGGAGGGACTGCTTACTGATGCCATATATGAATCGACATTTCGTTCCTGGATGCTTGATTGGATTGCTTCTGGCAGACATATAAACTTAAGAAAGGGTAAAGTGGTGGCAAAGCCTTCTTCAAAACTTGAAGAAACTTCTAGAGAAGGACAACTGCCCATTTCCTCTCAAGTGCTTCCTGACAAACAAAGAAATTTGTTGATCAACTTTGAAAATAAAATAATGTGCAAGTTTTACAGACCACTCAACGAGGGGATCAACCCTGAAATAGAAATTTTAGAATATCTAGAATCTAAAGAAAGCCTTCCTTTCTTCCCTAAGTACCTTGGAAAGGTTGAGTTTTTATCCACAGATGGAATGGTCCATTCTTTATGCTTGGTAGAAGAATTCATTCCTAACCAAGGAGATTGCTGGCAGCTGACCATCGATTCTTTGAGTCGATATTATGAGAGAGTCCTCGAATCAAAACAGTTGTTTTCATCTCCTAGAGACCTCCTAAAGATGGATCCTTTACGGTGGCCATCCGAATGTAAGGAAATTCTGGAAGGAACTTATGTTGAAAAATTACGGGCGATCGCTGAAAAAACTGCCATGATGCATAATTGGCTTTCAGCTGAAAACAAAGATCCAAACTTCTCCCCTGAACCGTTCACAACATGGTATCAACGTAGCCTCTTTCAATCGGCCATGGAGTATCTTTTGCGTCTACAAAGACAATTGTCGAAAAACATTAAGGATTTAAAAGACAAAGAAATTTTAGGCTTTTATGAAAAAATAGATGTCATTGAAAAACAACTTCAACAGATTCTCCATTCTGGCAATTACGGGTTAAAAATTCGGATTCATGGGGATTTTCACTTACAACAGCTTTTGTATACAGGAAAAGATTTCGTAATCATCGATTTTGAAGGAGAAACAGAAATCCCATTTAGCCAGAGAAAGTTAAAAAAAACACCGCTAAAGGATATTGCTAGTATGATCTTTTCTCTCTATTTAGCAGCAATTTCAGCTCTTGAATCCTCCCTGCTGTTTTCTCAAGATAAGCCATGGCTAGAAGATATTTCGCTCTGCTGGCATAGGTATGCTACAGCCGTTTTTTTCAACCGATACTTAGAAGTGGCAAAGCCTGAAATCCTTCCACAAACAAAAGAAGAAAAAGAACGATTGCTCCACTTTTGCTTGCTAGAAAGAGTGCTCTATGAAATAGAATATTCCTTGAAAAGATCTTTAATGAAGGAAGCCTCCTTTTTATGCAAAGCAGTTCTGTCTTTTCTTAATTTTCCATTAACCTTGATCAGCCAAGCAAAAACCATGCCAATGGCTAAGACTCAATGAAGAAGTAATTCAATAAGGACCGTTTTCTTTTCTCTCACCATGGCAGAAGAACAACTTTTTTTATGGACATAGTTTAAGGATTATGGACATGTTGTCTTCTATAATTCCAGTAGGTTCAATTTGTTCTAATGATGCAGTCTCTTTTGTTGTATGGGGCCCTTTCCTTTCGGATTGCGCTGTACACATCTATGAACCAGAAGATCTAACCATCCCTATGGAAAAAGATAGTCGAGGATATTGGAGGGGCTTACTAAAAACCCACGAGAAAAAAAACAAAATTAGGTATAAATACAGAATCAATAAGCTAAAAGAATATCCCGATCCAGCTTCTAGATATCAGCCATACGGTGTCCATGACCGATCCGAAGTTATCGATTTTTCAGCAATTAAAAAGAGTGCATTCACTGAAAAAAGACCCTCTTTAGATGACTACATTATCTATGAATTGCACGTGGGAACATTCACTCCACAAGGAACTTTTGAGGCAATCATACCCAGACTACCAGTCTTAAAAGAATTAGGAATAAACGCTCTAGAACTTATGCCTGTTGCGCAATTTCCAGGAAAAAGAAATTGGGGATATGATGGGGTTTATCCTTTTGCCGTTCAGAATAGTTATGGAGGCCCATGGGGATTGCGCAAATTAGTGGATAGTTGTCATCAGCTCGGCATGGCAGTGGTTCTTGATGTTGTATATAACCACTTAGGTCCGGAAGGTAATTATTTTAGTCAATTTGCTCCTTATTTTACCCAAAAATATAAAACACCATGGGGAGAGGCCATTAATTATGACGATGCTTTTTCTGACGAAGTTAGAAATTTTTTCATATATAATGCTCTTTTCTGGTTTTCTGAATATGATATAGACGCTTTAAGGCTGGATGCGATTCATGCCATTTATGACGAAAGCGCGTATCTTTTTCTTGAGGAATTAGCCGATAAAACAACAGAATTTTGTCACACATTCAATAAAACCCATTATCTTATTGCCGAAAGTGATAGGAATGATCCCAAATTCATTTATCCGAAAGCCTTTGGTGGCTGTCATCTCCATGGACAATGGTGTGATGATTTTCATCATGCTTTGCACGCTTTTATAACCAAGGAAACAAAAGGATATTATTCTGATTTCGGCACCCTTTCACATGTTGCAAAAGCTTTTAAGCAAGGATATGTCATTGATGGTTGCTATTCTTCCTATAGAAAACGCAAGCATGGAAGAAAACCCCTACATGTCAAAAGAAGCCAATTGATCGTTTTTTCCCAGAATCATGATCAGATTGGAAATAGGTATTTAGGAGAAAGACTTTCTTGTCTCATTGATTTTAGTGAACTCAAAATGATTTGTGTATTAACTCTTCTTTCAGGCTTTATTCCGCTTTTGTTCATGGGGGAAGAGTATGGAGAAAAAAACCCTTTTCTCTACTTTGTCGATCATGGGGATCCCAATCTTCTAGAAGCAGTTCAAAAAGGAAGACTGAAAGAGTTCGCAGATTTTCATGGAGACAAAGAAGGATATAATGCAACAAAACAAGAAGCTTTCAACAAATCTATTATTAATTGGGAATTAAGGACTGAAGGGACACACGCCATCTTATGGAAATTGTATCAGCATACAATTGCATTACGTCAAAAATATAAATCTTTAATATGCACTGCAAATATCTCTCCTATTGTAAATTTTAATGAAGAAGAAAAGCTCTTTTTCTTTCTTTTTAATAACAAGCAGAAAAGTCTTCTTGGAATAACTAACTTCGACTCAGTAGAAAGGAGATATTTGATCGAGGAAGAAGTCTATCCATTGGAAAAAATTCTTGATCTTGCTGATGAAAAATGGAGCGGACCAGGATCCATTTCTCCTGACCAATTAGTTGCCTCACCCACATATATTCCGATCAGTCCAAAAAACATCGTTCTTTACTATAGTTGTTGAAATTTCTTACCACTAAATACGGTGGATGGCCATCAATGCTACATTTTGGCACAATTGCGCCCAAATTGGTTTGATGTCCAAGACCTCTGAAGACCGCCAAACGATCGCTTATACCTACTTTTTAGCCACAATCAAAAAGAGGTTTGCCTCTTCTACTGGCTCTAGACCACTACCCCATGTTTGGTGAAAATCGCCTGATTTTGGGGGTGCTCCAGAGGAGAGGGAGCCATTTTTGCCGAAACATAGTTATACATTATGAATAATTATTATGA
>Ga0209120_1000079_pt1:22500-36566 | contig 36566 bp, 33 predicted proteins | sample JossMetagenome_FD_184730 | JGI IMG/M metagenome (GOLD analysis project Ga0209120, IMG submission 184730) | Hot spring microbial communities from Joseph's Coat, Yellowstone National Park, USA - JC2_E (SPAdes) (version 3) | ecosystem: Environmental > Aquatic > Thermal springs > Hot... | reverse complement strand
TGGCGAACTTCCCCGTAGCGGACAAACTCCTCGACCCGTGCCCAGGAGGTCCCACCAGCTCCCGCCACATCCAAAGCGGCCAGAGGAAGGCCCCTAAGGGCCTGGGCAACCTCTCGTGAAAGGCCGTGGCCGACTTCCTTGATGAGCGTCGGAAAGGGAAGGTCGCCGACGAGCTCAGCCAGCCGGGAGCGAAGTCCCTGAAACGCAGTATCTCCCTTTTGTACCGCCTCCTGGAGAGGGTTGAGATGAAGCGCCAGAGCGTCTAAGCCTGGCTCCTTCACCAAGCGCACCAGCTCCTCCTTTCCATAGCCCCGCTGAAGCTGGGCCGCACCTAGGTTTCCGATGAGGAGAGCTTGGGAAGCCCAGCGGCGCAGGAAGAAACTCTCGCGAGCCTCAGGCTTTTCGAGCATGATCCGCTGGCTCCCCAGCATGAGCCCGACCCCGAGGGCTTCGGCGGCTTGGGCTAGATTGCGGTTGATCTGGGCCCCCCAGGTTTCTCCACCGGTCATCGCCCCGATCAAGAAAGGGGCCCGCAGCGTTTTGCCAAGAAAAGGGGTAGAGAGCTCTATCGCCTCTAAGTCGAGTTCCGGAAGGGCCGAATAGCGAAGTTGGAAGCGCTCAAAGCCGTTGCGAAGGCGCTGATAGTCCACCGGTTGTTGGAGGCAGACCTCGAGATGCTTGCGCTTACGAGCGGCGAGTTCCATGGTCAAGTCCGAAGTCCTGGGCGATGAGGCGGGCAGTCATCTTCGCGGAGAGGATCACGCTTGGAACCCCCGCTCCGGGCTGGGTATTGGCGCCGACCAGGTAGAGCCCCTCGAGGTCCTCTGAGCGGTTGTGAGGACGGAAATACGCGGACTGCCAGAGTACTGGTTCGGGGCCGAAGGCATTGCCGAGATAGCTGTTCAGGGTTCGCTCAAAGTAGTTCGGGTCGATGAAGGTGGAGTAGACCAGGCGTTCTTCTAATCCGGGTAGGTAGGCTTCCAAAGAGCGGAGGACTTTCTTGGCAAACGGAGCTCCTAAAAGCTCCCAATCGAGACCTGAGCCGTTGTGAGGGACGGGGACTAGGGTATAAGCAGCGTGGTGCCCAGGGGGAGCGAGGCTAGGGTCCGTGAGGGTGGGAAGATGGAGGTATTGGGAGAAATCTTTAGGAAGGATCTTGCGGTCGAAGATCTCCCGTAACAGCTCTTCGTAACGGGGCCCCAGAAGGATGTTATGGTGGCGTAAGTGCTCTGACTCGCGCCCGTCAGCCCGGAAGCCGAAGTAGATGACAAAAAGGGACATGGAAGGGCGGCTCCAACGGAAACGGGTCTCGGAGTTCCAAAAGCGGAAGCGAGGCTCGATGAGCCGATAGGTCGTCACCCAGTCCCCGTTGGAGATCACCACATCCCCTTGCAGGAACTCACCGCTTTTGAGGACAACCCCTTCGACCCGGCCGCGCCGGCGACCTCCGGGACGAGCTCGAATCTCGGCGACTTCAGCTTGGAGACGAAGTTCCCCGCCAAGCTCTTGAAATTTGTTGACTAAGGCTTTGACTAAAGCTCCTGTGCCCCCTAAAGCGAAATAAACCCCCCAGGTTCGCTCGACGAAGTGGATCATCGCATAAAGAGCAGGGACGGCGAGGGGATTCCCCCCGATGAGCAAGGGCTCAAAGCTAAAAACTTGCTGCAGCTTGGGGCTTTGAAACGAGCGACGGGCCAGCTGGAAGAGAGGGCGGAGGGCGTCGAGGCGAATCAGCTCGGGAACAACTCGGATCATGGTGGGGAGATCCCCAAAGTAGGTCGTCCCAAGCTCGAGAAAACCCCTCTGGAAGATGGCCTGAGCCTGCTGTTGAAAGCGGAAATAACCCTCCAGATCGCCTGCCTCTCCAAGGCGGGCAACTTCCCTTTGAAGATGCGCCTCATCCCCATCATAATCGAAGAAGCTGCCATCTGCGAAGTGGATCCGATAGAAGGGATGCAAGGGAATAAGCTGGACATAGCGTGAAGTAGCTTCCAGATCGATGGCTCCGGAGCGGACCTCTGAGGGAAAATCAGGGCCTTGGAGCTGAGGGGTGCCTACCTCAAGGCGAAAGAGCTCTTCGAGGAGGTGGGGTACGGTGATCACCGTTGGACCCATATCAAAGGTAAAACCCTCCGCTTGAAGGACTGATGCCCTGCCCCCTGGGCCTGGAAGCTTCTCAAGGATTGTTGTCGGGCAACCTAGGCTTTGGAGACGGATACCCAGCGCCAATCCCCCGATGCCCGAGCCGATGATCAAAGCCTTTGGTGCCTTCACGAAAAGCCAAGATACCCTAAGCGGTCTTGTTGGACTTTAGCCTAGCTTCCGCTAAGCAGCATGGGATAATGGGAAGGTGCCTCAGTGGGTTCGTGACGCCTTCTTCTATCAGATCTTTCCCGATCGCTTTCGCCGCCACCCGTCTCCCGATCCTCAGCCCTTGATTCCCGAGGTATTTGAACCCTGGGAGAGCCCGCCGACCCGACGGGGCTTCAAGGGCGGCAACCTATGGGGGGTAGCCGAGCAGCTCGATTATCTAGAGGATCTCGGGGTGGATGCTCTATACCTCTGCCCCATCTTTGCCTCAACGGCGAATCACCGCTACCACACTACGGACTACTTTGTGGTGGATCCCCTCCTCGGCGGTGAGCTAGCCTTTCGCCATCTCCTCAATGAAGCCCACCGGAGGAACATTCGCCTGGTCCTCGATGGGGTCTTCAACCACTGCGGACGGTCCCATTTTGTCTTCCAGCATCTGGTGGAGAACGGGGCGGCTTCTCCATACCAGGGATGGTTCTTCATCAAGAGTTTCCCTGTTCAGGCTTATCAGGGCACCCCGAACTACGCGGCTTGGGCGGGCAATCGAGAATTGCCTAAGTTCAACACGGATCATCCCCAGGTGCGAGCCTACCTCTTTCGAGTTGCCGAGTATTGGATCGAGCAGGGTATCGACGGTTGGCGTCTCGACGCTCCCGAACAGATTGAAGACCATGATTTCTGGCGGGAGTTTTGCCAGCGGGTCAAGGCCATTAATCCGGAAGCTTACTTGGTCGGCGAGCTTTGGTTCGATGCCCAGCCCTGGCTGCAGGGAGACCAGTTCGATGGAGTCATGAACTACCCCTTGGCCCGGGCGATTTGGGGCTTTGTCGGCGGTGATACCCTAGATCTTGAGCTCATCGCTCGTGCGGGGCTTCGGGGCGTCGAGCGGCTCTCAGCCCCTGAGCTGGCCCACGCGCTTGACGACCATGTCCGCCGCTACGGCTTGGCCACCGCCCAGCAGCAGCTCAACCTCTTGGGCTCCCACGATACCCCCCGCCTGCTGACCCTGCTTCAAGGCGATGCTGAGCGGGTTGAGCTCGCATTCCGCCTGCTCTTCTGTTTGCCGGGGGCTCCAATGGTCTACTACGGCGATGAGATCGGATTGGAGGGTGGGCCCGATCCCGATTGCCGGCGAGCATTTCCTTGGAGACCCGAGGCTTGGAACCACCACCTCCTTCGAGCCCTTCGGCAGGCCGCTCAAATCCGCCGGGCCCATCCGGCTCTCCGCCTTGGAGACTATGAGACCCTCTATGCCCAAGGCGATCGGCTGGCTTTTGTGCGTACCCTTGGGGAAGAACGCTTGTTGGTGAGTGTCAACGCAGGGGAGAACTCCTGGCAGCTTCAGCTTCCCTATCCTCAAGAAGGGGAGCTGACCGAACTCAGCGGGGCAGCCTCAGGGAGCAGCACCGGGGGACTCCTCCACACCCCGCCCCAGCCTCCCCGGAGCTTGAGGATCTACCGCCTTCCTTAGGTGGGTTGGGCCTCTAGACCGAGAATTCGATCGGCACCGGTATAGAGATTGAAGCGGTGGTGGCGGAAGAAGCCGATCAAGGTCAGCCCGAATTCCTGAGCGAGCTCGAGGGCTAGGCTAGAGGGAGCTGAGACGGAGACCACGATGGGGATCGAAGCAGCCAGGGCTTTTTGGGCGATCTCAAACCCCGAGCGTCCGGAGACAAAGAGGATTTTTGCCTGCTCTAAGCGGCCTTGCAGCAATAGGGCACCAATCGCCTTATCGACCGCGTTATGGCGCCCGATGTCTTCCCGCACGACGAGAAGCTCCCCGCGCTCGTCGAATAGAGCAGCTGCATGGAGGCCCCCGGTCGAGCTGAAGAGGCGCTGGCCGGCCTCCATAGAGGCTCCTAGGCTAAGGAGGCGCTCTAAGGGGATGTGAGGGCCCGGGGGCAAGGGGTTCAGGCGACGGGAGAGCTGTTCCAGGCCTGCTCGCCCACAGACGCCGCAGGCGCTAGTTACAAAGAAGTGTCGTTCCAGACCCTCAAAGCTCGAGGGGGGTTCCCGAAGCCGAATCTCGACCACATTGTAGCTTCCCTCTTTGGGGCAGAGCCTTAGCTCGAGGATCTCCTCTCGGCTTTGGATGAGCCCCTCGGCCAAGAGAAAGCCGGCGGCTAGGTCGAAGTCGCCAGTTCCTGGGGTCCTCAGGGTGACGGCTAATGTCCTTCCCGAAAGCCGCAGCTCGAGGGGTTCTTCTCCCACCACCTGATCTTGATGCCAGCGAGTCCCCTGCTCCCAGCGGAGGACCCGGCAGCGCATCGAGGGGCCCATCACCCTCTCCCTAAGCCCTTAAGGAGCCCTTGAAGCACATAGAGCCCTCGGCGAACCTCGGGGTCGTTGAAGCCTCGAAGGAGCTCTAGGGTTCCCGGAGGCTCTGTGGAGGTCCGCTCGGAAGCCAGCTGGAGCCCCCGATTCAGGCCTTCGATGAGCCGAGCGTCGAGATGGGTGATGAGCTGGACCAGACGAGCGAGGTTCTCTAAGCTCCGCTGGTTCTCGGGGCGATTCCAATGGTTGAGGAGGAGCGCCAAGGCCTCGCTCCCTCCCTCTACCAGGAGGCGAAGACCTTCTAGAACCCGGTGCTCTTCGAGGGCTTGGAGAAGGTCGGAGGCTGTGTTGGAAGCGGGTAAAGCAGCTTGAGGTGTGTAGTCGAGGGGCTTAGCCATCAAAGCCCTCCTTTGCGGGGTCGGGGGGGTGGAACATAGTCGTCTCGACGCCACTTCTCCTCCACCCGTACGCCCTTTTGGGGATGGCGGCGACCGTAGCGGAAGTTGTGTCGGGGAAGGGGAGGGGTCCCCTCAGGATCGAGCACCTCGAGGCGAACCGCCAGCTCTTTGTAGGCCGGAGTATGCGTGGCCCGATCGGATTGACTGCCAGTCAAAATGTTGATCGCCTCCTCGTTGGAGCGACTGTTCATGGGCATATAGAGCTCCTTGCCGCTCACCCGTTCGGTGACCACCACCTGAGCGCGGATGGCTCCCCGGCGGGAGATGAGACGAACCCAGCTCCCATCTTTAAGGCCTCGCTCGGCAGCTAGCTCTGGGGAGACTTCGACGAACGTCGAGGGGGTCATTTGGCGAATTCCCTCGCTGCGATAGGTGAGATTTCCCTCGTGAAAGTGCTCGAGGAGCCGCCCATTGTTCAGGTGAAGATCGAAGGTCTCATCGGTGGCATCGCTGGGGGGTACGTAGCCCATGGGATAGAGCCTGGCTTTCCCATCGGGGAAGTTGAAGCGCTCCTTGTAGAGCAGAGGGCTATCGGTTCCATCGGGAGCCACTGGCCACTGGAGCGACCGATATCCCTCTAGGCGCTCATAGCTGACTCCAGCAAAAATAGGTGTCAGGGAAGCTGCCTCAGCCATGATCTCGGAAGGATGCCGGTAGTTCCAGGAAGCTCCCAGCGCGCGGGCCACGTCCTGCAAGATCTGCCAATCCGGCCGGCTTTGACCTAAGGGCTCGAAGACCTGATAGAGCCGTTGGATCCGGCGTTCGGTATTCGTGAAGGTTCCCTCCTTCTCCAAACTTGGGCTAGCGGGGAGCACGACATCCGCATAGCGGGCGGTTTGGGAGAAGAAGATGTCCTGAACGATGAAGAGCTCGAGCTTTTCAAAAGCCTGCTGAACGTAGCGGGCGTTGGAGTCCACCAGGCCCATGTCCTCTCCGATGAGGTAGAGCCCCTTGAGCTTTCCTTCGTGGATCGCATCGACCATCTCGTGGTTATCGAGCCCCTTGCTGGTGGGAAGCCGGACTCCCCAGGCAGCCTCGAAGCGGGCGCGTACCTCGGGATCATCGACCTTTTGGTAGCCCGGGAGGTAGTTCGGCATGGAGCCGAAGTCGCTGGTTCCTTGGACATTGTTGTGGCCGCGTAGAGGATAGGCGCCGGTTCCAGGACGGCCGTAGTTGCCGGTGATCAGCAGCAAATTGGAGATCGCTGTGGAGGTGTCCGAGCCCCCGCAGTGCTGGGTCACGCCCATGGCCCAGAGGATGGCCACCGAGGGGGCAAAAGCGATCCGTCGGGCGACCTCAGCCAAGGTCTCCCGCGGAATCCCGCTCACTTCCTCCGCATACTCTAATGTGAACGGCTCCAGGCTCTTCCGGAATTCGTCGAGGCCGAGGACGCGCTCTCGTAGGAAGTCCTCTTTGGCCCATCCTCGCTCCAAAATCTCCCGGGTGACCGCGCTCAGCCAAACCTGGTCGGTGCCTGGGCGGGGGTGCAGGAAGAGATCGGCCCGCTCAGCCATTTCATGGCAGCGTAGATCGGCTACGATGAGCTGTTGACCCCTTAACTTGTGCGCTCGCTTGACCCGGGTGGCGAGCACGGGGTGGCTTTCGGCGGTATTCGAGCCGATGATGAGCACCAAGCTCGCTTCCTCGATATCGTGGATCGAACCTGAGTCACCCCCGTACCCTACCGTTCGCCAAAGACCCATGGTGGCGGGCGACTGGCAGTAGCGGGAGCAGTTGTCGACATTGTTGGTTCCCACCACCGCACGGGCCAATTTCTGCATGAGATAGCTCTCTTCGTTGGTACACTTGCTGGAGGCGATGAAGGCAAGGGCGTCTGGGCCGTGGGCCTCTCGAATCTCTTGGATTCGGCGGGCGATGAAAGCAAGCGCTTCTTCCCAGCTCACCTCGCGGAAGCCGGTCTCGCTGCGAAGCAGTGGAGTGGTGAGCCGATCAGGAGCATTCACGAAGTCCCAGCCGAATTTGCCCTTGACGCAGGTGGAGATCCCGTTCGCTGGTCCTTCGGAGGGCTCAACCTTGAGGATCTTGCGCCCTTTGGTCCAGATCTCGAAGCTGCACCCTACCCCGCAGTAGGTGCAGACCGTCTTCGTTTTCCGAATCTGATGGTTTCTCAACCGGGCCTCGGCTTCTGAGAGAGCGAGGATCGGCTGGAAGCCGACCGCGGGTTCTAGAGCTTTGGTGAGATCGATCATAGGCAGCAGGAGGTTTTTGGGCAAGCCGGTGAGAAGGCCAGCCTCACCGAGCATGCTCTTCTCCATCAGCGCATTGCAGGGGCAGACCGTCACGCAGTGGCCGCAGCTCACACAGCTACTCTCTCCTGCCGGCACGCCCCCATCCCAGACCACTCTGGGGCGTTCGAGGCTCCAGTCGATGCTCAGGGTCTCGTTGACTTGAAGATCCTGGCACGCTTCGACGCAGCGTCCACAGAGGATGCACTGGTTAGGGTCGTAACGATAGAAGGGGTGGGAGTCATCGACTGGGTAGGGTTTGGGCTCAAAGGGATAGATCTGATTCTCCAAGCCTGATTGGGCGATGGTGTTGTGCAGGGTGCAGTTGCCGTTGTTGTTCTCACACACCGTGCAGTAAAGCTCGTGGTTGCGCAAGAGCCGACTCAGCCCTTCTCGGCGGGCAGCTTCCGCCCGGGGGCTTCGCGTGGAGACCTTGACTCCAGCTTGAGCTGGAGTAGCGCACGCGCGCACCAATTCCCCGTTGACCTCGACGAAGCAGCCGTCACAGGTTTGCAGTGGCCCCAAGGTTGGGTGGTAGCAGACCTGAGGCAGAATCTCTCCCAGGCAGTTGAGCATCTCGAGGAGGCTCTCCCCCTCCCGAAATGCTTGGGGCATTCCATTGAGCTCCAGCGTAGCTTCCATGGTTGTTCTTAAATCCTTGCACGAAACCACTCCCTCGACAAGGCTGCTCTCAGGATCGAGCCATGCAGGGCTCTGACTGGTCCCGCCGAGCCCAACGTAGGGGTGTCCTTCTTGACCTTAAGCTTAAAGGCATGAGGCTCTGGCTCCTTGGAGGTTTCTTTTGTCTGACGCTGGCCTGGGCTAGCCCGATCTATTATCAGCACGCGATCTTAGTCCTCACGTACCACGACGTCTCTGAGGAGGTGATCCCCGGTACGGATACGGTCTCTCCAGAGCGCTTCCGTGCCGACCTTAACTTGCTGCTCTCTTCGGGGTTTCATTTCGTCTCCTTAAAAGAGCTCGAGGCGTTTCTTCAAGGTGGGCCGATTCCCCCTAATGCCCTCCTCCTTGCTTTTGATAACGGATACCGCGGGATCTATCGCTATGCCTTTCCTTTTTTGAAAGCCCACCATATCCCCGCAGCCCTCTTTCTCATCGTGGCTTATGTGGGGCATCTGGCCAATGATCTAACTTGGCAAGAGATTCGAGCCTTGAGCCAAAGCGGTCTGTTTGCTATCGAGAGCGAGACTTATGACCTTCATCGAGGCTTTGCCTTGACGCCGCATGCCTCAGTGGCAGCTACCGTCGCTGAGGCCCGTCGGGCTCCCCTTAAAGTTCTGCAAGACCTCCTGGAGGCCCGCTTCTGGATCCAAGCTGAGACAGGCCAGCTGCCTAACGCTCTGGTCTTTCCCTACGGCCAGTATTCCCCTGAATTCATCCAGATTGCCCATCAAGCGGGCTATCGCTACATGTTCACTACCTTGGGCTGGATGATTCGGAGGGACTCCAACCCAGATCACCTGCCCAGGATCGACGTGGGGGTCTGGTACAAAACCCCTCGGGATGTCCTCGGCGCCATCCTCTCGGTGGTTGAGGCATTCCGGCAACACCCGGAGTATCGGCTTCCCCCCTCATACGTCCGCATCTGGGACTAGACCTAGCTGTGATAGGCTACCTCCATGCTGGATCCGTGGGGAGCCTACATCGAGCAACTTGACATACCGCCTTTGGCTTCAGGTCCCCTGGATGGCTTACGCTTTGCTGCGAAGGACCTCTTCGATGTGGCAGGTCACCCGACGCGGGCTGGCAATCCTGTGTTTGCTGAGCGTTGGGGCATTCCCTCGCGCCATGCGTGGGCTGTGGAAGCCCTTCTGAGAGCTGGGGCCCGATTGGTGGCTAAGACGCATACACATGAGCTCGCCTATGGGATGACAGGAATCAACCCCCACTTCGGAACCCCCAGAAATCCTAGAGTCCCCGAGGGGATTCCTGGTGGTTCCTCTTCCGGGTCGGCTGTTGCTGTGGCGGCTGGTTTGGTGCCCCTAGCTCTTGGCAGCGATACCGGAGGCTCAGTTCGAATTCCTGCTTCGTTCTGCGGCATTTTGGGATTTCGGCCTACCCATGGTCTGATACCCCTAGATGGCGTCGTCCCCCTTGCGCCCAGCTTCGATACCGTAGGACTCTTGGCCCGCGATCCTGAGCTCCTCGATCGGGCAGCCCGCGTGCTCCTACCTCCGCTGAACACACCCCCTCTCAAGGGTCTTTTGTTGGTCCGCGAAGGCCTCGAAGTCTCGACGCCTGAAGCCCAGCAGGCCGTCTTGGACCTTCTTCCCTTTTTCGAGCGGCTTGGTTGCCGGATTGAGGAGGTGCATCTGGATCTTGAGGCGATCCGCGAGGTCCAGCGGATCCTTCAGGGGACCCAGGCCTGGGGAATTCATGAAGACTGGATCAATCGTGTGCATCCTCCTTTGGGGGAAGATGTGGCCCACCTTCTCAAGCTTGCTCAGGCTCTGAGTTCTGGGGAGATTGGGCGAGCCATGATCGAGGCGCTCAAACTTCGCAAAGAGCTTCAGCCCCCCTCGACCTGCATCTATCTGCTGCCCGCCACGCCCAGCTCGGCACCTCCCTTGGTTCGCCTTCGATCAAGCGAGGAGGCCCTAGCATTTCGTCAACAGACCCTAAGCCTTACCTGTGTGGCCTCGATGGGGGGTCTGCCTGCGGTAGCTGCCCCCTCGCTCCAGGAGCCGCCCGTTGGCATCCAGCTGGTAGGTCCTCGAGGAAGCGATCTCTCCCTCCTCGAGCTCGTACAACGGTATATGAGCCATCTTCAGCACTCCTAGCTGGAGCCCCCTCGGCTTTCTTCGAAGCGCCTATCTGCTTTTCCGGGCTCGGTGGGTATCCTGACTTTTGCTAGAATCCCGCGTTTTGGATCCTCGCGCTGGTCACGCGGGGCTCTCCTCAAAAAGGGGAGGGCTAGTTTGCCGTCCTGGGTGCTTGAAGGGTCAAAGGAGATCCAGTTGGGGCCAGCCGGAGACGAGCTCATCTTCTGTAAGCGCCTCTCCTTGGGCTTCGGGTGTCCAGGAAACAAAGGCAGCCAGGAGATTCTCCCGTGTTGCTGAGGTCAGAGCGAGTAGAGCTTCTCGAGCTCCTGAGCCTCGCAACGGTGTCGTGACGGGGGGGAAGTTGCCGCGGAGAGCGACGATCAGCGAGACGAGGAGATAGCGCCCTGCGGGATCGACTTGAGGAGCAGTGGGCCGGATCTCTCGCTCATCCCCGAAGCGGTGAAAGGTCTCCGTGTAGCTACCGCGGTCCTCGGTCATCCAGCGCTGGAACTGAGCCTCGACCTCAGTGAAATCCCCTCGCGCCCGTTCAAAGCTGGCAAACCGCCAGGAAGGTTGCTCCCGAAGTAAAAGGGCCACGGCATTTCCCACCAGCTCCGCTAAGCCTTCTGGGCTCTGTGTGTCTGCTCGTTCGGCTAGGGATCGGAGCTCGGTCTGAACCTCGGGCCGGTAGAGCAGGGCAAGGCGAAGTCTTGCCACCTCAGCGCCCGGACCGAGCCCCCCTCCCTGGCTCGCCCTTTGGAGACCCCGAACGATGGAAAAAGCGATGAAAAGAAGGATAAGCAGGAAGAGAAGGCCCAAACCGCCGAAACCCCCTCCCATCATGCCCCCAAAAAAGAAGGGAACCCCAAAGCCGAAAAAGCCCCCTCCTCCAACAGAGGGAGCAGCAAGAGGGGGTGGGGAACCGAAGGACCCAAACCCGCCAACTCCCCCCCCACTTTTTGCCCAAACAAGTCCGAAGTTAAAGATCAGGATCCACAGAGTGCGGCGCATCTTTCACAACGATACCCCGAAGAGCCCATATCATGGGTCAGTAAGTGTGAGCCGTTCACCTATTGATTTATTGAGAAGCAGTAAACTTGATAAAGGTGGACTAAATGAACGAGATCAACCTTAACACCGCCCTTCCTGAAGTCCTGCCGATCTGCCCGGTCCGCGGGGCGGTGATCTACCCTACGATGGTCATGCCCATCGATGCAGGCCGCCCCATCTCGATTCGGGCCATTGAGGCTGCCGTCGCTGGGGATCGGTTCATCCTTATTGTCAGCCAGAAGGATAAAGATAAAGAGGAGCCCGAACTCTCGGACCTCTACAGTGTAGGGACTGCCTGTACGATTCTCAGGATGCGTAAAAACGCCGATGGCTCAGTGCAGATCCTGGTCCAAGCTCTGAGCCGAGCCCGGATTGTCTCTGGAGAGCCGGCTGAGGGCTATCTCGCTGCGCATATCGAGCTGGTTCAAGAAGAGCCGGGGCCTGAGCTTGAGGTGGCCGCATTAGTACGTGAGACCAAAGAGCGGGTTCGAGCCTTGCTCAAAGAGGGTAAGCTCCTCAATCCCGATACTGCCCAGCTCATCCTCAATCTTGAAGATCCTTCTCAATTGGCTGATTTCATCGCCTTTAATGTGGACTTCCGGCTCGAGGAAAAGCAGCGGATCTTGGAGACCGCTTCGATCAGCCAACGACTCAAGCGAGTCTTAGTCCTTTTGGACAGCGAGCTCGAGCTTTTGGAGACACAGCGGCGGATCCAGCAAGAGGTCAAAGAGGAGATCGACCGGAATCAGCGGGAGTACTTCCTCCGGGAGCAGATGAAGGCGATCCAGCGGGAGCTTCACGGTGAGGAAGGAGAGGAGGAGGTAGAAAACTATCGGGCCCAGATCGAAGCTCTTGGACTTCCTGAGGCAGTTCGGGGTGAGGTCGAGCGGGAACTCAACCGCTTTGCTCGGATGCACCCTGACTCAGCGGAGGCCAGCGTCATCCGCACCTACCTGGATTGGATCGTCTCCTTGCCTTGGAACACGCGAACGGAGGATGACCTTGATCTGAAGCGGGCCAAGGAGGTCCTGGAGGAAGACCACTATGGCCTCGAAAAGGTCAAGGATCGAGTGCTGGAATTTCTTGCTGTGCGCAAGCTCAAACAGGAGCGTGCGCTTCGTGGGGAGCTCTCGCTCGAGGAAGCCGGCAAAGGTCCCATCCTTCTCTTTGTGGGTCCACCCGGGGTTGGTAAGACGAGCATCGCTCGCTCCATCGCCCGAGCGATGGGCCGGAAGTATCAGCGAGTGAGCCTTGGAGGCTCTCGAGATGAATCCGATATTCGGGGGCATCGGAGGACCTACATCGGGGCAATGCCTGGGCGCATCATCCAGGGACTGCGGCAGGCCGGGAGCAAAAATCCCGTCTTTCTACTTGATGAAATCGATAAGATGGGGGCCTCCTACCAGGGTGATCCGGCAGCCGCACTCCTTGAGGTCCTAGATCCGGCCCAGAACAAAGAGTTCACCGACCACTACTTGGGGGTTCCCTTCGATCTCTCCGAGGTTCTCTTCATCTGCACGGCCAATTTAGTGGAGAGCATTCCTGAACCTCTTCTGGACCGCATGGAGCTCATCGAGTTTACCAGCTACATCGAGCAGGAGAAGCTCGAGATCGCCAAGCGCTATCTCTTGCCTCGCCAGCGCCAAGAAAACGGTCTCAAGGAGCAGCAGGTTGTGGTGAGCGAGGCAGCTCTGATGCGCGTCATCACCCACTACACTCGGGAAGCTGGGGTGCGCAACCTTGAGCGGGAGATCGGGACCTTGCTTCGTAAGGCGGCCCGGAAGATCTTAGAAGATAGAAAGCGGAGGGTCCGGATCACCGAGGCTGACCTCGAGAATTATTTGGGGCCACCGCGCTTCCTCCCAGAGTCGGAGGCTCGGGTCTCCCAGGTGGGTGTGGCGACCGGGATGTATTACACCCCCGTGGGCGGTGACATCATGTTTGTGGAGGTGAGTGCGGTGCCGGGGAAGGGGCAGCTCATCCTCACCGGCCAGCTTGGCGAAGTTATGAAGGAGTCGGCTCGCGCTGCGCTCACCTACGCCAAGAAGAACGGGAAGCGCTTTGGCATTGATCTCAAAGCCCTCGAGGAGCTCGACCTCCACATCCATGTCCCTGCAGGGGCGGTTCCTAAAGAAGGACCCAGCGCTGGAGTCGCGATCACGAGCGCCCTGATCTCAGCTCTTACCGAGGTACCCGTTCGCCACGATGTGGCGATGACCGGAGAGATCACCCTCACCGGGCGTGTCCTACCCATTGGGGGGGTTAAGGAAAAGGTACTGGGAGCCCGCAGGGCGGGGATCCGGGAAGTGATCCTTCCTCAGGCCAACCAATCTGACTTGAGCGACATTCCTCCTTATCTGCGTCAGAACCTTAAATTTCATTTTGTCGAGCATCTCGATCAGGTTCTTGACCTTGCCTTAGAAGGGGGCATCTCTCGCCTGGAGGCTCGGCGCCATAAGGCTCGCCGGGCGCGAGTCCAGCCAGCTGCGCGTGCCTGATGGTGCGCGTTGTGTTGGTCCATCCGGAGATCCCCCAGAATACGGGGGCGATCGCCCGAACCTGTGTTGCCGCTCAAGCTGAGCTCCACCTCATTCGTCCACTCGGATTCCTCTGGGGGACTTCCCGCCTGCGAAGGGCCGGGGTAGACTCCTGGGAGCATCTTCGAGTCTACCTGCACGATTCTTGGTCAGCGTTCGAAGCAACGCTTCCTCCCCAGGCTCGCCTCTTTGCCCTAACTCCAGAGGGGAAAGAGGTCTACACTCAGGTGGCCTTTCAGCCTGGGGATTACCTGCTCTTCGGTTCAGAGAGCAGAGGTTTACCCCCTGAGTTACGCAACCGATTTCTCAGCCTTCGTATTCCGATGCCCGGCCCTACCCGCTCGCTCAACCTTTCGGTTGCTGTGGGAGTCGTCCTCTTCGAGGCGTTGAGGCAGCTGGCTAATG